>ERZ773114.2495-NODE-2495-length-17076-cov-2.773750_pt1 | contig 17076 bp, 12 predicted proteins | sample MGYA00580564_ERZ773114 | MGnify/ENA primary metagenome ERZ773114 (study PRJEB29015, sample SAMEA2737836) | human gut metagenome | biome: human gut; feature: human-associated habitat; material: faeces | place: China | collected 2012 ... | reverse complement strand
GGTGCCTTAACAGCCTCCTGATTTTCGTTAGCCTCCCTATCCACCAGTTTTGCATCAGTGATTTTGAATGCTCCATTGGCAATCTCAACTGTGATCTGTATATCTCCTGTGTCTACATATCCCGTCGGTAAGTTTGTCTCTCGCAACAAATACGTCTCAGTTGCTGTTCTGTTCTGTTTGTTTTCATCTTGTAACGGAATGTGAAGTTGTGCGATTCCGTATTTATCAGTTGTTACCGTTTCCTCCTCAACACCGTTCTTACTGACAGCAAAATTGATTTTCTCCATTCCCCGTCCGGTAGACTCATCAAATTTGTTCAGTGTGAGTATTCCCTCTTTCTGATAACGGTTCTCCAATTCAATAGTAAGAGTCTCACCACCGCGTCCAATTCCACGTCCTGTGAATTGAATTCCACTTTCTGGATATGCTTCCCATGAATTTACATTATCTCCTTGTTCATGAGAATTGTGAACATTGTACCAACCTGAAAATTTCACATTCGAATCTTTTGGCTTATAGTTGTACTCTTTTAATGTGTATTTCCAGAATGAGTCCGCCTTAACGATCCACGTACAGCTTGTATGTGTATCATCTGTCCATGTACCTACAACTTCTATTGGAGCATCCTCCGCTTGCGGAGCTTCTGCATCCGGTTTCTGGCTATCTTCTGAAGGAAGCACAAGTTTCATATGCTCATGAAATGCAGGTGGCTGAGGTTTTCCATCTAAAAGCTTTTCATCCATATCTACCTGGATATAATAATCTTTCTTGACTTCCTCTATTGCTTCCGGCATTCCGACAAAATCTTTCTTTACTGTCAGGTAACCATTTTTTGCTACAATACGTCCGTCAATATGCCACCCATCGGACATTTCACTTTTGAAAGAATACCAATAAATGGTGAAGAATTCGGTATCTAATTTCGATGGCGGAATCTCCCTGTCTCCGATACGAATCATACGTCCGCTTTCACGAATTGTCTGGAATACCTCTTCATCGGAAGGAATTCTATCTATCTTGTAGATATAGTCTCCATTTCCAATATATCCCTCATCTGGTTTAGTTCCCTGCAAAAGTTCTTGCACTCTCTTATTTCCATCCGCATACTGTTCCCACGTAGATGGATTCTTATTTCCAAGAACTGGAACATCATGCAATATACTTGCCTTCACATTACAGTTTGCCACGGCAACCGCACTTGTATAATCGTCTACATTCGTGGTTGGTAATGCTACCGAACCATCTTCCGGCATCGCTGACTTACAGATATAAAACTGTACCTGTTTTCGATTTTGGTTACTCACCTTACGCCACGCTGCATAGAGGGTGATTGGCTGTCTTGCATTATTATTTATAAGATCAGAAATAGAATCCCCTGCACCGCATTCCTGCCACTTTCCGTCTTTGTTTCTGTAATCCCAATGATCGAATTCATACTGTTCCAACTCTTTGCTGTCATTATCTTCATGATCATAAACCAGAGGATATGGTGACTTAACGTTATGTTTTCCAGCTTCTATTTCATTCTCATAATCATCTGTATGTCTTGTCTTATTCTCAACCTGAGGGGTCAACTTAGCTTCCTTAGGAAGTTTCTTCATATAACGAGTTGTATTATAGATAACCCTGACTGCCCCAGACTCCAGCGGTTTGTCTGCGATCACCTCATAAGATGAGTTAACATTCGGAATTTCAAATTTTACCTTATCATCTCCGGACGGTTCCGGAAGAACCTCATTTTCGTCCCTGTCATTAGATGTACAACTCCAGACAATCTCCTTGCCATAATACTCACCTTCTAAACTTGCCCTCTTTGGTACTTCCACAGTATATGCTTCCCCATGGCCTACATACTGTCTCTTAATCGCCTCTCTTTTGGTCAGGTTCAGTGGATCCAACACTTCAATCAGATGAAAACTTCCCTCTACACTGAAATGTCTTCCTGCCAGCCCAACCTGAGAAGAAAGTCCTGTCAAACGATCAAAATAATTTTCGATTCTGTCTGGATTCAGTGGGTTTGGCTGTGAGAAATAATAGACAGATACATCTTTCCCGTTTTTCAGGACAGGAATATACCATGTACCATCGTTGTCCTTATAAGGGTGCTGTACAAACACACGGCTGTCTGTCGCATAACCAAACAGAATCTTCTCTTTCTGATCTGCACCGGGCTCCAGCTTGCTCGGAGTGAAACCAAACTCACTGTAAATTTTAGAAATCGTATCATCTGGTTTAGCTCGCAAATAATAACGACTGGCTCGGCCACTGTTTGCTTTGATTATGTAATGCTGCTCAGCATTAATATTTTTTATCAGCTTATAATGTCCATCGATAAATACATAAAAACTGATATTTGCTTCTTTTGTTGCTGCCGGTTTTTCTGTATTATCAGGAACAATCACATATGGACGTACTGCATCATCTGGCTTAATAGTAAAGCTCATGGTATGCTCTTCTTCATTTTTACTCCATGTAACTGCTGAAAGAGTACCATCTTCCTTTCTGCATTCCCAGTTTATATCCTGCGTTTGTTCTTCTACACGCGGCTTTGTACTAACTGTTCTTGTAAGTGTTGACTTTCTTGCAACAAAATCAATTGCCGGAAGATCACGCAAAGCTGTTTGGCTGTAAACCTGTCCATCGTCATCCTGTACTGTCACACTGTAAAAACCGTTATATCTATCATCGTCGTGTTCGAGTAAGGTCTTTGCACTCATTGTGGCAATATTCTGTCCGTCTGGCAGGTAATACACATCCATCGGCTCTCCGGACTTTCCTATATAAATACATTCATGACCTTCTATCGTGTATTTCCCTGCATTATGGATTGTATCGTAATCTCTCTTGGAATAATAAAAACGCTCTTTTGCTCCATTTTGAATAGAACCATCGTAATGAAATTTTTCAAAATGCTTTTTTAACTCATCATTAGAAATATAATAATAAACTGTTCCCGGCTTTGTTGTAGTATCTTTTATAACAGGAATTTCTTCGTTTAGAACATTATATCTCTCATTATTTACAAAAGTATAGAATTTAATGTTCAAGGTTGCTGGTGCAAAAGTGTTGCATGCAACCGTATATGGTTGCTCTATCTTCCCAATAGAAAAGGTTAGTTTATCGCCCTGTTTCACCGGAGAAATTGTTTTATTTTCATCCTCACTGGCACAAAGCCAGTCGCTTTCCTTCGTATCTCCTGGATCAACGGAAATTGTGACCGCAGAATCTTTCTTATAGTAACTCACAGTTCGATTTCCATCCGGATTGATCACTGTAACCGAATAGAAACTGTTCTTATTCTGCTTCATCTGGTCTGAATAATTATCCGGAATTTTTTCGCCATCAGATGCTCCTTTTGGCATATAATAAACGTCTGTTGGTACAGTTGCTTCCTGCTTGTCCAGGTTATAAGATACATATTGCTGTCCTTTATAAGTTACCACTGTCGCCTGTGCTAATGTCTTCTCACCACGGACTGTATATGGAAAATAATTTCCGGACTGTGTTTCCTCTGCATTCAAGCCGAACTCTCTATAAATCTCAGCAAGATCACTGACAGATAAATAGCATCTGCCCTGACGGTTCCATTTATACACCTTTTTCAGAGAATCAGCCGGCAGCTTTCGAACCTCATTGTCTGCATATATATAAAACTGAATGTCAAAGGCTGTCTGATCCGCTCTCTGGATCACATAAGACTGTGTGATCTTTCCGATTGTGAACCTCGTCTGGTTCCCTGATTCCCGTATACCATCTATCACCTTATCATCTGTTCCCATACAGGTCCATTCGATCTGGTCTGTCTGGTCCGACAATTGGGGATTAAAATCAGCCACAGCTTCTTCCACTACAGTTCCTGTTAATGCATAACGAATCCGATCCTGCCCTTCTCCCTTTACCTCTACGGAATAAAACGAGTTGTCCTTTTTTACAGAATCTTTTAAATTTAATGCAACGCCTTTTCCATTTGGAAGGTAGTAAACATCTATCGCTTCCCCTTGTTTATTCTGTCCATAATTGTAAGAAACATATGTCTTTCCGGATTCTGTGTCTGTATAAACTTTTCCGTATTCTATCCCGCTTTTTCCCCGGTATGCAGATACAAACTTATTATTTGCATCCGGATTCTGATTCTCACCATTTTTCACAAATCCAAATTCTTCATATATCAGGAGCAGGTCCTCCATGGAAACACCATAATAGGTAGTTCTTCCGTCTTTCCATGTTGCAATGCCGGTAATGTCATTATGCTGAAGCTTTACCTTGTTTCCATCAATAATGACATAGAAATCAATATCAAAGCCTTCGGAAATCTCCTGAAGTTTCGGTGATTCCTCTTGTGCAATCTGCTCCTCGAAGGCTTTTTCTTCTTCTGAAATCTCTCCCTGGGATGGAGTAATTTCTTCCTCCGGAATCTCTTCTAATGGCGGGGTGATTTCCTCTCCAGGAGTCTCTTCTGATGGCGAAGTATTTTCTTCTTTCGACGTCTCTTCCGACAATGATGTACTTTCCTCCGGAATAAAATCTTCTGTGCGCATTTCACCCTCTTGAGTACTATTTATATTTGGAATATTCTCTTCTTCCACTGAAACTGCCAAAACTGTCGTTCCTGCGCTATTCATGCACAAAACCAATAAAAGTGTCCAGGCTATCCATCTTAGCCATCTCTTTTTCCTCTTCACACAAATTCCTCCTAAAAACATATTTTACTTTTCTCAACTATCTGCCTTTTTTATCCATTCCTTCTGCATTGCCGCTGCTATAAAGCACTGCAATAGTTTTTTTGAAAATACACCACATTCACCGTTGGCAATCATTCTTATGGCTTCTTCATGCTTTAATTTTCTTTTATAGGGGCGTACACTGACCAATGCATCATAAGCATCCACAAGGCCTACTACCTGAGCACAAAGTGGTATTTCATCACCTTTTAGTCCATCCGGGTAACCAGAACCATCATATCTTTCATGGTGATATCTGCATATTTCATAGCTATACTTATTAAGTTTTTCTGTCGTAGCTCCTCGTGGAAACCGCAATGTCATCTCTGCCCCTGTAAGAGGATGCTGCTTTACAATTCCCATCTCATCAGCTGTTAATTTACCGTTTTTGTTCAATATCTCTATCGGCACACGGATTTTTCCAATATCATGAATTGGAGACAGATGAGAGACATTTTCTATTTCTTCCTCTGTAATCCCATACTCCGGATAGTTTTTCTGTAGTTGAAGATACACTTGTTTTGTATAAAAACAGATATCATCCTGATGTTCTGTTTCTATAAGATTATTGTGATTCAACACTGCAGCCAGAAGCGAAACCATTTTCCAATACTGTTTTGTCTCATCCTGTGCTTTTTGTCTTAATTCCCGTTCCATATTTACAATTGTGTTAGGAATAACTTTTGCATTATGGAATGTAATAACAGCAGTTTTCTCATTTTCATCCACAAATCTTTTTACTTCCATCCAAACATAAGTCTCTGAGTTTTTCTCGCTTCTTCTTTGATAAACGATATCTTCTTCTGAACAGCCCTTTTTCAAATGCTCTGTCAACGAATCGCTTTTCAAAAATTCCTGCAGTTTTTCACAATCTTTTTCACATACATATTTTTCACAATATACTTTCAGAAAATCATCATATGTTCCTGCATTTTTTACATCATCATAAATCCCCCTGTTATGAGAATAGATACATTCATAACTGTTTTCCGCTAAATTAACTTTCAGAATGATATAAAATCGTCCAAAATATTCATCTTTCCCAGGTCTGATAATATCAGAGATTTTCACATTTTCTAATCGGTTATTGTAAGTGTTCTGTAAGTCCAATAAGACTTGATGTACTTTACAGCAATCCGTATAGTTTCTGGAGCAAAATCCATCCTTTTCAAGACAGCGACTGATTGCCATTGTTGATTCCATACATGATATGACATCAAATAAAGAAATTTTTTCTGGATTTTTGGCAAGGGCATATCCTCCACTGATACCTTCAGAAGCTGAAATAATCTTCTCTTTTTTTAACTGCTTTGTGATTTTTGGAATATAGCTCTCCGGAATCTTTAATTCAGAAGCTAATTTTGCCGTTGTAACCCTGTGCTTTTTTATTGCCAAATAACAGACAATCCTGATTGCATAATCCGTTGTATTAGTAAGCTGCATAGGTGCTCACCTCTCTCTCTTTTCTTTGTTCCGTACATAAACTCATTGATTGAAAAAGGAAGAATCATACTTTTCCGTTCGCATCAACATATTCTACACGATCTGTCGTCTGTTCATTACCATTCGTAACACTTCTCTGCATTGCGATATTCAAACTCTGTACAGATATCGTATCTGGAAGCTGCTCATCACTTGCCTGTTCTGTAGATTTTTCATTGTCAATAATCTGCTCTGAAGACTTCTCTGATATTTCTGTTTCAGATTCTTTAGTTTCTGTAGTATCTTTTTCTTGCTCCAGGTCTTCTGTCTTCGATATTTCTGACTCTTTTTCCTTTTCTTTCAATGCATAAGTCATAGTCAGTTTTTGTCCATCTGCAAACTTATTGGCATTGATATTATCGGAACTCCAATAAACCGTATCTTTATATACTCCTATAAAGGAACAGTCTGCATCATTTACTTTTGCACTCTTAAATTCATAATCTTTGTCAGAAATATTTAACTCTGAATGATCTGATATTTTTCCAAGCTCAATGGTCTCTGGTGCTCCTTCAATCGCATTGCCGGATTCATCTACATATTCCACCAATTTTGTGGTCGGTACCTGACCATTTGAAGTTGCTTCCTGTATTTCTTTCTCCAGCTTCTCCACTTCTATGCTATCCGGAATCTGTTCCTCAGTTTCTGCCGATGTCTCAGTTTCTGTTTCTGATGTAAATTGCTCCGAAGTTTGCTCGGTTTCTGTCTGTTGTGCATCTGTCTCACTTGTAAATGCTTCTGTATCTTGTGTTTCTTCCTGCTCTGTAACCACTGATGTTTCATCTTCTGATGCACTTACGGTTTCCAGATTCATAAAACAAATAGAAAAGATTAGAAGCCAGGAACATGCTATTTTCAAATATGTTTTCCAATTCTTATGCCTCATTTTTCGCATCTTCCTTCCTGTTCTTCTGCTTCTCCATGAGTAATCCGGAAAGGCAGATAACTGAGCCAAAGAATAAGAACAAATAGCCTGCAACCGGACTATCATCGCCTGTCTTTACCGGCGAACCATTATGAATAATATCCTTTGATCTTGGGGAAGATGGAACCGGGTTTTGATTTTTACCAGTTTGACCGGTATACGAGTTTTTGAATGAAACCTTCGATACTTTATCTCCATTTTCATTTTTGACCACTGTTACCGCCATCAGTTCATTATTGGAATCAAAGAATCCTTCAATCGTTACATCATAGGTTTTTGAATCATATGTATAATTTTCTTTATTCTCTATTGCCTGGTACAGCTTGTAATGATATTCTCCTGCCTGTCCGACATTCATAATCAGCTCTGTAGAAGAATTACCACTCATATTCCAGGTAAATGTTCTTCTATTGCTTCCCTCCGGCATTGGATTTTGTATCTGATCTGCTATTAAAACATAAGAGCCTGTTTTGTCAGCATCTGCAGAATTGTTTACTTCAAATATCTGTTCCACTGGTATTTTCACTGTTGTGTTTCTGTCAGCTGCCAGTACTGGTCTTTGAACACCCAGAAAGAATATCATGGACAGGAATATAACCATGGCTATTTTTGTCAAACGTGTTGTTCTCATGCTTCTCCCTCTCCTTCTTTCTTCTTGTTTCTTTTCTTTTCTATCTGTCTTGCTATCAGAATCAGTACAAGGACAATCAGGATAAACCATACAATAACTGGCACTTTTCCTACTGCATTTTTCAGTTCATCAATTCCTGTACCTACGTTTTTGGCTTTTTCTTTTTCCGGATATATCTGATCTGTTAAGCGTCCCACCAGGATATTTCTTCCATTTGTCATATCCGATGTACAGGTGGTCAGCAAAACCAGATGATCATCTTCCGTTATATTCATATCTCTTTTATATAAAACATTGTTCTCGATTTCCTGCAGATACTCCTGTTTCGCTTCTGGTGTGTCCAGACACACATTGAAAATCGTTTCATTATAGGCATCTACCTGCATCAATGCATAGAATTCGATTCCATGATCTTTTCCGTCAAAGAACAGATTTCCATATGGATGTTCGTTGAAATACTGTTCTTTTGTAAATTCACCGATATCTCCAAACATCATGTGTTTTTCCATATGGTGGCCATATATAATATTATCAAAATCCGAAAAATCCGGCTTATTTGCACAATGTAAAAAGATTGCTCCGCTTAAGGAATAGTTTCCTTCCGCATCTGTATTCATATAAGTATCATCATTGTCCGTCTGCACCAATGGATAATTGATATTTGTGTCATTCACTCGTATCCATCCAATCACATCCGGATTGATTTTCTGTAATTCTTCAAAAGATTTCGTACTCTTTTCAGTAGGAATATATGCTTCATAATTTTTTGCATCTGCAGTCTGATATACCTGATGGGAATCCCACAGCATATAACCGGAGAGAAACATAGCTGCAAGAATCAGTGATAAGGCTGTGAAGTTTACAATATGGTCTAATCCTCTGATAATTCCTTTCAGCACTTTCTTCATCCGAAGCATATGTACAAGTTCCTTTCACCATTTCTGTTTCTTTTATATTTATCAAAACTGGTTCATCTGACCAATTTGCTCGCAAAATTAGCCAAAAGGGATGCGGCGGAGCAACGCCGCACACATCCCCTTTCCTGGTTGCTATATTTTATTATTTCTGTAATCTTCTGCGTTTGAATCCTACAAAAGCGATCAGTGCTACACCGCAAAGTGCAATCATCAGAACGTATGGAAGAGTGTTCATGATGATACCAGTTACAGGTACATCGTTGTATGTATTGGTTACATCAACGGTATTCTGTTTCTGACCTAATTTTTCATTATTTACCACTGTAAGTTCTGTACTATATTTTGTAGCACTAACAGGAGTCAACTGAGTACCATTGATAGTAATCACTGCACTACCTTTATAGTTTTTAGCTGCAGACTCTTTTACAGTAATTGTTGTTCCTGCTGGAACACCAGTGAACTTCATGTTTTCATTTGCTTTCAAATGGAATGTGTATGTTCCGCCCTCAGCAAGTGTAACATCACCTCCATTAGCATCTTTGATTCCGCCAAGTGTGCTTGCATCTGTTCCAGTCGGGAATGCAAATGTTGCTGTGAAAGTGAACTCATCGTCAGGAGTTGTTGTTGTACCATTTGCATTAACAATCTTTTTAGACACATTCAAAGAGCCAAACTTATGATAAGTCGGATCTGGATCTGTAGGATCTGTACCTGTACCAGCTTCCTGTACATAAGTGTTAGTAAAGTTGAAAGTATTAGTATCGGTATTTCCAATATCTACTTTACCTTTACCAGTTACTGTCTGACCTGCATCATCTTTCACTTTATTTACAACGATATTAGAAATTTCTGTACCAGTTGCACCATCTGTAACATATACATCCATTGTATACTCAGCCTGTGACATGATCATTTTTTCATGATCACCGTTGACTACTGCTGGATCTGCTGTCTGTATCTCTTTTACAGTATACTCATACTTTCCTGCTTCTGGATATGTCGGAAATGTAATCTGACTTCTCTTAGAAGTTGTTCCTGTTTCAGTATCGGTAAATGATATCTCCGGCATAGTAACCGCTGCATCTGTTGTAATTATACCAGTTCCTGTCTTGACCTGCTCTGCTGTAAAGCTAAACTTCTCAGCCTTTCCGGCCTCTGTATTGTATGTCTTAGTAATCCATGCCTCCGTTGTCTTGCCCGGATCTGCCGCAAATGTTGGCATTGCCATTCCCATCGTCATGGCACCAGCAGCAACAACTGCGAGCACTTTTTTGAACATTTTATTCATGCTCATAATGATTCCTCCCTTGTAGATAATATTGTTTGTTTTTATTTGATTAACGGAGGAGGGGATTAGAGTCCTCTGGTCCGAATAACCGCAATCGCTTTTCCTTTGACGTCTTTAATATTAATACAGCCATAGATTCTGCTGTCTGACGCTTCCGGTCTGTTATCACCCAGTACAAATATCTGACCTTCGCCAACAGTGATTGGAAAGTCAACTCCATTTTGAAACTGTGTGGTGTCAAAATAAATATCCTGTGAAATCTGCGTAGCACCGTTAATCATCAAACCGTCTTTTGTTATATCTACGGTATCACCTGCGACTGCTACGACCCTGCCTGTGGTTGTTCTGCCATCTTTCTTAAATACTGCAATATCACCGGACACAAAACGCTTGTCCAGTCGATAATACATGACCAGATCACCATCTTTTATTGCTGGTTTCATAGATACGTCATTGATTCTCGCCATCCCGTACATAAATGTAAAAACAAGGATGACCGCCAAAATGATAAGAACAATCTTCAATAACAGTTGAAAGATATCTTCTCCCAGTGTCGTTTCCTGTCTGGGAAGCTGTTTCTCATTATTCTGTTCTTTCTCAACCTGTTTCTTTTTCATGTTTCATTCCTGCTTCATATCAACTTAGATAATCAAGGTATCCTTTTATGTACTGGTTAAAGTATAGCACTTGTTTTTTGCAAAAATAATACAGAGAATAGGAAGATATTTTCACGTTTTGCTACAAAAAATTTGTAGTTATCGGTTTTCGCAAAAAAAAAGAAACCATACCATAGAGATATAGTTTCTCTTTGAATTACAGTGTTTCTGCCATTTTGAATAAAACGATTCCATTTCTAACAGCCAGCATCTCAGCAGAATTCTTGAAATCAATGCCGGAAATATCTTTTATTTTTTTCAATCGCCCTGAAAGAGTACGATAATTTACATAGAGTTTTTCAGCTGCTTTATTCGCACTCTTATCACAGTCCAGATACGCCTGCAGCGTTTCAATCAGTTCTCCATCATATTCTTTATCATACCAATATAATTTCACAAGTGACTCTGGCACATATTCCATCAGTTCATCACGATTTTGGATTTTTTCAAAAATCTGGAAAAAACCGAGCTTAGAAAAATCGGCTACCGATATATTCTTATCACTATAGAGATATCTGAGCATATCCATATAGTCTATGATTTTCTTTGAATCCTTAAAAGATTTTTTCAAATCTCCATATCCATTAACAATACTTCCAATGCCAATCTGAAAATCCGTTGTCTTATTTCTGTGAAAAATCTGCTTCTGTACTGTCTGATATAATTTTTCCATTTCTTCCCACCTCCTACTTTCTGCGGCTGGCTGCTACTGCCTTACGCATCTCTTTGAATGCCTGGGTCAGCGGCCGTCTTGCCGGACAAGCATATGCACAGCATCCGCACTCAACGCATTCCATGCCGTTTAAGCTCTGGAATTTCTCAAGATCGTGAGCCGTAGATGCTTTCATCATCAGCGGAGGTACAAGGTGCTCCGGACAAACGCCTACACAGCGTCCGCAACGGATACATGCTGACGGCTCCATCGCTGCTACCTGATCCTTGGTAAAGGTGGTCAGAGCAGATGAAGTCTTCGCTACCGGGAAGTCAAGGCTGAAAAGAGCCTGTCCCATCATAGGACCACCGGAAATCATCTTCTCCGGTTCCTGTTTAAAGCCGCCTGCTGCCTCTACCAGTCTCTGATAGTTGGTACCAAGACGTACCTCAAAGTTCTGCGGCTCTGCAATGGCATCACCGGTTACCGTAATGATCTTGCGGATCAGCGGAGTTGTCTTGCATACTGCATTATAAATAGAAGCAACGGTATCAATATTGTCTACGATACAGCCTGCATCTGCCGGCAGCATGGAAGAATTGATCTCACGTCCTGTCACTGCATAGATAAGTGTACGCTCACCACCCTGCGGGTACTTGGTAAGCAGCGGACATACTTCGATCCTCGTCCTTTACCATCTCCGTCAGCTTCTTGATAGCCTCCGGCTTGTTGTTCTCGATACCGATAACACCCTTCGCATTGTCAAACAGCTGAAGCATAACCTTCAGGCCGCCGATAATCTGCTCCGGACGCTCCATCATGGTACGATAGTCACTGGTTAAGTACGGCTCGCACTCTGCACCGTTGACGATAACGTAATCAATTGCGTTCTCATCCTTCGGAGTAAGCTTTGCATGTGTCGGGAAACCAGCGCCGCCCAGGCCGACGATACCAGCATCCTTAACGATCTTACGGATCTCTTCTTTCGACAGCTTTGTTGCATCTCTGTCTGTTCCGAAGCCCTCAATCGCCTCTTCTTCACCGTCATTCTCCACCAGGATTGACTGAACCATTGCACCATTAGCAACCAGCTTGGACTCGATTCCCTTTACCGTACCGGAAACAGAACTAAGTACGTTTGCGGAAATAAATCCGCCTGCCTCTGCAATGATCTGGCCTTTCAGCACGTGATCGCCCTTCGCTACCAGTGGTTTCGCAGGTGCGCCAATGTGCTGGGACAGCGGATAAACCATGATCTCGCCCTGTAACGGTTCGAGAACCTTGATCGGCTTATCCTCAGACAGTTCTTTACCCTCATATGGATGAATGCCGCCTATAAATGTAGCCAAACCCATCAATTAAACCCTCTTTCTCTTACTAAATTTTCCTTCATCCTCCACCCATTCACCTCCCGTCAGATGCCTTTTCTGCCGAAATTGTGAAAATATTATCGGGCGTAGGAGCTAGAATCTACCGCGTATAGTATAACACAGGTAAAAAAAATTCACAATTGAAAAATGAATCTTCTGCCCCCTTCACTCTGTATAAAAATTAATACAAATGGTTATAATATAGCTTTTGTTTATACAGAATCAACAAAACTGTGTAAAAATCCCGTAAAACTTTCCCTTAAATACTATGTCAATAGCCTTGGCGAAAAAAGGAAAGTCCGGCGGAGTTTGCCTCTGCCGGACTTTCCTTTTTTCTCGTTACCTAAAGAGCTGCACAGTCTACTGGAAAAACTTACTCCAGTACCCCTGCACAAAAATAAACAGCACAATCAGTGGAATGACATATGTCACATACGCTCGCACCTGGCGCGGGAACTTCACGCCTTTTCCCTCATTTGCCTCCTTGAGAAAATTCTCAAATCCCCATCCATACCGGCTGGTACAGAACATCAGGTAAACGAGACTTCCGAGTGGAAGCAGGTTGTTGCTGACGATGAAATCCTCGAGATCCAACACGTTGCTGCCCTCTCCGAACGGCATGAAACCACTCCAGAGATTGAAACCCAGCACGCACGGAAGCGACAGGACCGCAATCACCACCAGATTGACGCAGACTGCCTTTTTGATCGAACAGCCAGTCAGATCCGTTGCAAAGGATACGATATTCTGGAATACCGCTGTGACCGTTGATGCCGCCGCAAAGGTCATAAAGACAAAGAACAGCGTGCCCCAGAAACGTCCGCCTGCCATGTGGTTAAATACATTCGGCAGCGTGATGAAGATCAGGCTTGGTCCCTGTCCTGCCTCGATGCCGTAAGCCGCACATGCCGGAAAAATGATAAGTCCTGCCATAAACGCTACCAGCGTGTCAAGGACCAGTACATTGATCGCCTCGCCGGTCAGGCTGCGCTCTTTATCGATATAACTTCCAAAAATCGCCATCGCACCGATACCGATACTCAACGTGAAGAACGACTGTCCCAGCGCCGCAAATACGACCTTGCCGACACCAACCTCCTGAATCTTGCCAAAATCCGGCTTTAAGTAAAATTCAAGTCCCGGACGTCCGCCTTCCATCCGCACCGAATTGATTGCCAGCACAACCATCAGGAATAACAGGCAGACCATCATCATCTTTGTGATCTTCTCAACGCCGTTCTGGAGTCCCATCGCACAGATGGAAAAACAGAATACGACACAGAGCAGCATAAATACCGTCATCAGTCCCGGATTTGCCAGTACAGAGCCAAATTCCCCGGCTACACCGTCCGCATCCAGACCCACGAAATCGCCTTTCGCCATCTTGAACACATACAGCAGAAGCCATCCGGCTACCGTCGTATAAAACATCATCAGGACATAGTTGCCCGCCATCGCGAACCATTTTTCAAAATGCCACTTAGTACCCTTTGGCTCCAGCACATCAAATGAAAGCGCCGCACTCTTCTGGCTCGCTCTGCCGACCGAGTATTCCATAACGATGATCGGAAGACCTAAAAGCACCAGAAATGCCGCATAAATCAGTACAAACGCCGCGCCGCCATACTGACCGACGATGTACGGGAATCTCCACACATTTCCCAGACCGATCGCACAGCCCGCGGAAATCAGGATAAATCCCAGCCGAGAGGAAAAACGTTCTCTTCCCATTTCTACTTACCTTCTCCTTTTTTATTTCTACAGGCCCACACTGACAAGAGTCAGACGGGCGCAAAAAAGAGGCGCCTCCGCAAATCCCGGTACCAGCCCGAATTTCGGAAACGCCACCAAATGGTATTTTACTATATTCTGTTTTAAAAGACAAGTTTTCAGGTGCTTTTTATCCTTCAAACGTCTCGACTTCCTCCCGGTTCGGCACCGACGGAGCTGCTCCTGGGCGGGAAACGGCGATCGCTGCCGCTTTTGCCGCATGTTCCAGCGCCGTCTTCGGGTCTTCACCGAGCTGTAAGCCGCCGATAAAATAACCGGTAAATGTATCGCCTGCCGCCGTCGTGTCCACAACCGGCACTTTATAGATTCCCTGACGAAGGACTGTGTCACCATCGCGGTACACGGAACCATCGCCGCCGAGTGTCAGGACAATCTTCGCCTCCGGGAACTGTTTTACCAGTCCGTTCATCAGCGCCTGCGGATCTTTGGTTGCCTCAATGCCGCAGATATCCGACGCCTCCACCTCATTTAATAAGAAGTAATCCACATATTCCAGCGGATAGGACAGGATCTTCGCATTCATCGGGGACGGATTCAGAACGATCTTCATGCCTTTTTCATGGGCTTTCTCCATGATATAGCCGATCTCGCTGATCTCATTCTGTAAAATCAGGAAATCGTCCGCCTCAAACTGTGTCAGGACGCGATCCACCATTTCCCTCGTGATCCGCTGGTTGGCACCGCCATACAGCAGAATGCAGTTCTGCCCTGCCGGATCTTTCTGGATGATCGCGTGTCCTGTCTGCCCGTCGAGATGCTCGATCAACTCCGTGTGGACGCCCGCCTTCTTCATCTGCTCGATAAGGAAATCTCCATCCCCGGCTCCGACAGCTCCGGCGTGCCATACGTCTGCGCCCGCCTTGCTCAGCGCGATCGACTGATTCAGCCCTTTGCCGCCGCTGAATACCTGCAGCGACTCGGAGGACATCGTCTCTCCCGCTCTTACAAAATGATCCACCTGATACGTATAATCAATATTCAGTGAACCAAAATTCAATACCTTCACTCTGCTCCCCTCCTTGACCAATTCCTTCAAAATCTGCCGCCGGCATCTTTGATGTATCGCTTAAGACGGCTGTATTCGCGCCGTACTCTCCCGTACTACCAGTTCCGGCGCAAAGATCACCTTGCTCTCCGGTCTTTTATGTTCCCGTATCTGTTTCAGAAGCAGCCTTACCGCCTCTCTTCCCATCTCCCGTACCTGCTGCCGTATCGTTGTCAGCGGCACCTCCAGCATCCGGGCATAGAAAACGTCATCGTATCCGACGACCGAAACATCTTCCGGCACTTTCTTTCTATATTCCTTGAGTTTTCTGCATACGCCATACGCTGAAGCATCGTTGCAGGCGAAAATCGCCGTAAAATCCTGTGAAATGAGCTGTTCGACTGCCGCCGCGCCGCCCTCCTGCGTATACTCGCCGACACAGACGAGACGTTCATCCACCGGAATTCCCGCCTCCTCCATCGCCCGGCAGTAGCCATGGTAACGCGCCTCCGAATCCATCTGGGTCGCATGCGGTCCCACGACGCAGGCAATCCGCCGGTGTCCAAGACTTAACAGATGGCGCGCCGCCAGATAACCGCCGATCTCATGGTCGGTACCGACCGCCGGACAGTTCCGAAGCTCCGGGATCCGGTCAACTACCACATAGGGTATGTGGATCGATTCCAGATAATCAATCTCCTCCGCCGCCATCTCCCGCGTATTATCTTTAGCCATGATAAACACAATGCCGTCCGCGCCTTTATCCGCCAGAAGATCGATATACTCGCGATCCCGGTCATAATTATCATTCGTGTTGCAGAGAATCACACTCCAGCCATTTTCGCGGCACGCCTCATCGATCGCGCGCGCCATATTGGCAAAATATACATTGGAAATATCCGGGACGATAAATCCTATGGTCTTGCTCTGCCGCTTTACCAGACTGACCGCGAGCTGGTTCGGACGATAATTCAGTTCCCGCGCCTTCGCTAGGATCTGATTCTTTGTCTCATCCGAGATCTTATATCCTTTTCCATTGAGAACCAGTGAGATTGTCGTCACGGAAAAACCAGTCTCAGCGGCAATATCCTTGATGGTTGCCCTCACTCATCCACCTCCGATGCGATCAGATCCATGAGAACCTGAATGGATTTCTGATATTTTTCTATCTCGACCCGCTCATTTGGCTTATGCGCCATACCTGCCTCGCCCGGACCAAATAAGAGAACGGCTGCATCCAGCTTGTGTTCCACCAGGATCGAAGCATCTGTAAAGAAATTAATCCCAGTCGTCTCCACCGGAAGCCCTTTTTTCTCCAGTTCCTTCGAGAGCTGTTTCACAAGCGGATGGGATTCTCCAATCTCGATCGCCCGCCGGTCATTGACAATCCGGCAGCTGACGCGGAATTTTTCTTCTGATGTAACGGAACGCGCCGCCGCAAACGCTCCGCCTGACCGACTACCATCTGGCTTGTCAGTCCTGGTGTCATACGGATATCCATGAGAATCCGGCAGGTGTCCGGCGTCATATTTGGCGCCACGCCGCCGGAAATCTGCGTTACCTGCGCGGTCGATGCGCCGAGAACCGGGTGTGTGAAGCTTTTCACATATGTTTCAATCTCACCTGTCAGCGCCATCGCCTGTTCCACGGCATTGCAG
>ERZ773114.2493-NODE-2493-length-17078-cov-22.112377_pt1 | contig 17078 bp, 17 predicted proteins | sample MGYA00580564_ERZ773114 | MGnify/ENA primary metagenome ERZ773114 (study PRJEB29015, sample SAMEA2737836) | human gut metagenome | biome: human gut; feature: human-associated habitat; material: faeces | place: China | collected 2012 ... | reverse complement strand
ATGAGTGCAAGGCAGCGGCCTATGCACTGATGGGCTATGCAGGGATGGACTACGACACCTTTGCAAACACCCGGCTCCGTGATGTACCGTTTGAGGTCTTTGAAGCCTATAAAGAACGTCTGCCCGAATTGTGGCGCAGACGTGCAGAACATTATTACAGTGAGTTCGCTCGTGCCGAAAAGGGGGCAGAACTGTGGCGTAAAGGTGATTTGGAGGGCTACGGTCAGCTTGTTTTTGAAAGCGGAAAATCCTCTATTTATAGCTATGAGTGTGGATGTGATGAACTGAAAAAATTGTATGAAATCATGGCTGATACCGATGGTATCTACGGTGGCCGCTTCTCTGGCGCAGGCTTTAAAGGCTGCTGCATGGCACTGATTGACCCGGACAAGGCCGAAGATATTGAAGCAAAGGTCACAGCAGAGTATCTGAAAGCGTTCCCGGCATTGGAAGGAAAATATAGCTTCCACTTGTGTGAGAGTGCAGATGGTGTTGAGTTATAAGAGGAGAGTACATATAGATGAAATGCTTGATTTTAGCGGCGGGTTACGCCACACGGCTTTATCCACTGACCGAGAATTTCCCGAAGCCGCTCCTGAAAGTGGGCGAGAAGTCCATCCTTGATTGGCTGGTGGATGATTTGGTGGACACTACCGACATTGACGAATTTGTGGTGATTTCCAACCATAAGTTCGCACAGCATTTTGAGAACTGGAAGAACAATAAGCAAAAGACGCGGCCTTATGAGATTACTGTGATCGACGATGGTACAAGCACCAATGAAACTCGTCTGGGAGCAGTCAAAGATATTCAGCTGGCGGTAGAAAAGCTGAATTTAGCTGATGATTTGCTGGTTATGGCTGGCGACAATGTGCTGGATTTCAGTCTTTCCAAGTTTGTGGAGTTTGCAAAGGAAAAGAATACCTCCTGTGTGATGTGCCATGAGGAAAATGAACTGAAAAAGCAGCAGAAAACAGCAATCATCACGTTGGATGGCAATGACTTGATTACCAGCTATGAGGAAAAGCCGAAAGAACCGAAAGGAAATCTGGCTGTGCCGCCGTTCTACTGCTATCGTGCCTGTGATGTAAAGCGGATTCAGGAAGCACTGGACAATGGCTGCGGTTATGACGCACCGGGTAGCTTTGCCGCATGGCTGAGCAAGCAGACCCCGATGCACGCTTACGTTATGCCGGGCAAACGGTATGACATTGGCGATATTAACAGCTATGAGTATGTAAAAAGTGTGTTTTCAAGATAAGTATACAGAGGAGAAAATAATAATGAAGGAGTTTAAAGATTTGAAAATCGCTGTGGCAGGCACGGGGGCTAGAGATATAATAGGGTCAACCAAGAAAAACCACGATAACTAAAGGGTTTTGACGGCTCGACTCGTTCAACAAAAGTATTTATTTGCTGACAGGCTGCGGAGAAGCTGAAATCCAGAGGTTATAGGTGGGAGGCTTTGGCGCAGCTCTGTTTTGACCCACAAAATGAGCAGCAAGTAAAGAATTAAGGAGAACGAATCGAGCCTACGGTGGATTGCCATTAAGCAATCCGCCGTGGGCTTGTTTGCTGTTTTATCAAATAAAAAAATTAGTGAGGGAGAACAGAACTATGAAAAATTATAAAATCGCTGTGGCTGGCACGGGATATGTAGGTCTTTCGTTGGGAGTGCTGTTCGCGCAGCACCATCAGGTGGTTGCAGTCGATATTGTGCAGGCTAAGGTCGATATGATTAACAATAAGAAATCCCCGATTCAGGATGACTATATCGAAAAATATCTGGCAGAAAAAGATCTGGATCTGACCGCAACACTGGATGCAAAGGCTGCATACTCTGATGCGGACTTTGTTGTTATTGCGGCCCCGACCAACTACGATAGCCACACCCAGCACTTCGACACATCTGCTGTTGAGGCGGTGATCAAGCTGGTCATGGAGTATAACCCGAACGCTATCATGGTCATCAAGTCCACGATTCCTGTTGGTTACACCGCTTCTGTTCGTGAGAAGTTCAACAGCAAGAATATTATCTTCAGCCCGGAATTCCTGCGTGAATCCAAGGCTTTGTATGACAATCTGTATCCTTCCCGTATCATCGTTGGCACTGATCTGAACGATAAGCGTCTGGTAGAGGCAGCACATGAGTTTGCCGGTCTGCTGCAGGAAGGTGCTATCAAGGAGAACATCGATACCCTGTTCATGGGCTTCACCGAGGCTGAGGCAGTCAAGCTGTTCGCCAATACCTATCTGGCTCTGCGCGTTGCTTACTTCAATGAGCTGGATACCTACGCAGAAAGTAAGGGTCTGAACACCCAGCAGATCATTGACGGTGTCTGCCTTGATCCGCGTATCGGTAGTCACTACAACAATCCGTCCTTCGGCTACGGCGGGTATTGCCTGCCCAAGGACACCAAGCAACTGCTGGCAAACTATGCCGATGTGCCGGAGAACCTGATTGAAGCAATCGTGGAATCCAATCGTACTCGTAAGGACTTTATTGCAGACCGAGTTCTGAAGCTGGCGGACTACTATGGATATGATGCAGAGAACGAATTTGATGAGGACAAGGAGAAATCTGTCACGATTGGCGTTTACCGCTTGACCATGAAGTCTAACTCGGACAACTTCCGTCAAAGTTCTATTCAAGGCGTTATGAAGCGTGTGAAGGCAAAGGGAGCAACGGTCATTATTTATGAGCCGACCTTGAAGGACGGAGAGACTTTCTTCGGTTCTATGGTGGTCAATGACTTGGCGAAGTTCAAAGAAATGAGTCACGCCATCATTGCAAACCGTTATGACAAGTGCCTAGATGATGTGAAAGAAAAAGTTTATACGAGAGACATTTTCCGGCGTGACTAAAATTGTTCTCATTGGAGAGTATCTACTATTAACCATATTTAAAGTTTTCTGATTTGAATTTCAATTTGGAGGAATATTAAAATGTCTACGTTTGATAACGCAACTCTTATGATTACTGGTGGTACGGGTTCTTTTGGCTCTACTGTTCTGAAACACTTCCTTGATTCTGACCTCAAGGAAATTCGCATTTTCTCTCGCGATGAGAAAAAGCAGGATGATATGCGCCATGAGCTTCAGGCTAAGCACCCAGAAGCGGCTAAGAAAGTCAAGTTCTATATCGGTGATGTCCGCAATCCGCAGTCCATCAAGGACGCTATGCCGGGTGTTGACTACATTTTCCATGCCGCTGCATTGAAGCAAGTCCCGTCCTGCGAATTCTTCCCAATGCAGGCTGTTCAGACTAACATCATTGGCACGGACAATGTCCTGCATGCTGCCATCGAAGCTGGTGTCAAGCGCGTTGTCTGCCTGTCTACCGATAAGGCAGCCTATCCTATCAATGCCATGGGCATCTCCAAGGCTATGATGGAGCACGTCATCTTTGCCAACGCCCGTGTGGCTGCTGAGCGCGGCGGCACGACTATCTGCTGCACCCGCTACGGCAATGTTATGTGCAGCCGCGGCAGTGTTATCCCGCTGTTCATCGACCAAATCAAGGTCGGCAACCCTATCACTATCACTGACCCCAACATGACTCGATTCTTGATGAATCTGGACGAGGCTGTGGATCTTGTTATGTTTGCCTTCCAGCATGGCAATCCGGGTGACCTGTTCATCCAGAAGTCTGACGCTTCTACCATTGGTGATCTGGCAAAAGCTGTCCAGCAGTTGTTCGGCGATACCGGCACAAACATTATTGGCACTCGTCACGGCGAGAAGTTGTTTGAGACTCTGATGACCCGCGAGGAGCGTCTGCGCAGCGAGGATATGGGCCACTACTTCCGCGTTGCTGCCGACAATCGTGACCTGAACTATGACAAGTTCGTGGTCAAGGGCGAAGTTCACACTATGGCTGACGAGTCCTACACCAGCCACAACACCAATCGGCTGGATGTAGAAGGCACCGTCAAGAAGATCATGACCACCGAGTATGTCCAGAACGAGCTGAAGGGCATTCCTAATGTCTAAGGAAAAGCTCCTGTTGGTCGGTGCCGGCGGCTTCGGTCGTATGGTTGCGGAACAGGCGATGCTCCAGTATGACTGCGCCTTTGTGGACGATGGACAACCTGTTGGCTGTGCGATCTGCGGGATTCCTGTTATTGGTGGTATTGCAGATTTGCCGGAACTATGCAAAGAGTACACCTTAATCGTAGTAGGCATCGGCAATAACAGCTTCAGGGCGAAGATGTATGAGAAGGCCGCAGCTTTAGGTTATACCTTCCCGAATATTATCGCGGACAGTGCTTATATCAGCCCCTTTGCAAAACTTGGTGCGGGTTGTGTGATACTGCAAAATTCATGCGTCCAGAACGGTGCAGCCGTGGGCAACGGAGTCCTGCTGAACGCAGGGGCAGAAGTCCACTGTGATGCGGTCGTGGAGGATTACGCACTCATTTATACAAACAGCGTTATTCGTACCGGCGCAAAAGTCGGGAAGTACGTTCGCATCGGAAGCAATGTGACGATTTGCAATAATGCTGTTGTGCCGGATGGGGCGGATGTCCCTGACTGCACAGCAGTATACCCGGAGGTGAAAAAATGAACATTCTGGTAACAGGTGCCAAGGGCATGGTAGGGACTGCCCTTGTGAACAACCTGAAAAACATCCGGGACGGTAAGAACAAAACCCGACCGGAACTTCATATTAATGAAATCTATGAATACGACCTGAACTCCACTCCTGACGAATTGGATGAGTACTGTCGGAAAGCCGACTTCGTGTTCAATCTGGCTGGCGTGAACCGTCCGGAGAATCCGGAAGACTTCATGAAGGGCAACTTTGGCTTCGCTTCTGACCTGCTCAACTGCCTGAAAAAGCACAGCAACAAGGCGACCATTATGCTGTCAAGTTCCATCCAAGCGACATTAGCAGGACGTTTTGGCAACAGTGAGTATGGTCGCAGTAAGAAGGCTGGCGAGGAGTTATTCTTTGATTATGCCAAGGAAACAGGTGCAAAAGTAGCCGTCTATCGCTTCCCGAACTTGATGGGACACAGCCGCCCGAAGTACAACAGCGCAGTTTCCACCTTTTGCTGGGCAGTTGCCAACGATGAGCCGTTCACTGTCAACGACCGTAGCACGGAGCTAGAGCTGCTTTACATTGATGACCTTGTGGAAGGAATGTTTGACCTGCTGGAAGGCAAGGAGCAGCACTGTGAATTCGATGGTGTGGAGACCGTTCTGAAAGAGGATGGCCGTTACTGCTGCGTCCCCGTGACCCATAAAGTCACGCTGGGAGAGATTGTGGATCTGCTGCAGGAGTTTAAGGCGCAGCCTACCACCCTCATGATGCCGAAGATGCCGGATGGCTCTTTTGCAAAGAAGTTGTATTCTCTGTACCTGACCTATCTGCCGACCGACAAATTCAAGTACGCATTGAAGACGAACGTGGACAACCGTGGCTCTTTCACGGAACTGGTTCACACGGCAGACTGTGGGCAGGTTTCCATCAATATCAGCCGCCCTGGTATCACTAAGGGGCAGCACTGGCACAACTCCAAGTGGGAGCTGTTCATCGTGGTGGCCGGTCACGGCCTGATTCAGGAGCGGAATATCAACACTGATGAGACTGTGGAGTTTGAGGTTTCCGGTGATAAGATTGAAGCTGTTCACATGATTCCCGGCTGGACCCACAACATTATCAACTTGTCCAAGACGGAAAATCTGGTGACGGTCATGACCTGCAACGAGATTTTTGACCCGAACCACCCGGATACCTTCTTTGAGCCGGTGTGAGAGGAGAAAAACAATGGCTGATTATAGTAACATTTCCTTTAAGAATAACGGTAAGCTAAAACTGCTGATCATCGTGGGTACCCGCCCGGAGATCATCCGCTTGGCGGCTGTCATCAACAAAACCCGGAAATATTTTGATGTGATTCTAGCTCATACCGGTCAGAACTATGACTACAACCTGAACGGCGTGTTCTTCCACGATCTGCAGTTGGCAGACCCGGAGGTCTACATGAACGCCGTGGGTGCAGATCTGGGCGAAACCATGGGCAATATCATCTCTGAGAGCTACAAGCTGATGGTTGCTATCCAGCCGGACGCTGTGCTGGTGCTGGGTGATACCAACAGCTGCCTGAGCGTAATCGGTGCAAAACGTCTGCACATCCCCATCTTCCACATGGAAGCTGGCAACCGCTGCAAGGACGAGTGCCTGCCGGAAGAGACGAACCGCCGCATCGTGGACATCATCTCCGATGTGAACATGGCTTACTCTGAGCACGCCCGCCGCTATCTGGCTGACACCGGTCTGCCGAAAGAGCGTACTTATGTGACGGGCTCTCCAATGGCCGAGGTATTGCATCAGAATCTGGACAAAATTGAAGCGTCCGATATCCACACCCGCCTTGGCCTGGAAAAGGGCAAGTACATCCTGCTCTCTGCCCATCGGGAAGAGAACATCGACACGGAGAAGAATTTCACTTCTCTGTTCACCGCCATCAACAAGATGGCTGAAAAGTACGATATGCCCATCCTGTATTCCTGCCACCCCCGCAGTCGCAAGCGCCTGGAGCAGAGTGGCTTTCAGCTGGACAAGCGCGTTATTCAGCATGAGCCCCTGGGCTTCCATGACTACAACTGCCTGCAGATGAACGCTTTTTGTGTCGTGTCCGATAGTGGTACTCTGCCGGAGGAAAGCAGCTTCTTTACTAGTGTAGGCCATCCGTTCCCGGCAGTCTGCATTCGCACCAGCACCGAACGTCCGGAGGCGCTGGATAAGGGGGACTTCATTCTGGCAGGCATTGATGGCGACCATCTGCTGCAGGCTGTGGATGTGGCGGTCGAGATGAACAAGAACCGTGACCTAGGGATTCCCGTGCCGGATTATGTGGATGAGAACGTATCTGATAAAGTGGTCAAAATTATCCAGAGTTATACCGGCGTGGTCAATAAAATGGTCTGGAAAAAAGAATTCTGATGAGGATCGTAGAATGAGGTATGTAGTATTAAACTCTTATGCGGGATATGGAAGTACAGGAAGAATAGCCGAGGAATTATGCCGTAAACTTGAAAAAGACGGAAACATAGCGGTTTTAGCACACGGAAGAAAAAAAGTAAATTGCGAGAGTATTAAAACATATCAAATCGATGCACAAATTGAAGTTGTAATTCATGGAATAATGTCAAGGCTATTTGACACACAAGGACTGCATTCAAAATTTGCCACATATAGATTTATAAAATGGATGGATAAATTCAAGCCGGATGTTATTTTGATGAACAATATCCACGGATATTATTTGAATTACCCAATGCTTTTTGACTATATTAAAAGAAATAATATCAAGGTGGAATGGACACTTCATGATTGCTGGGCATTTACAGGGCATTGTGCATACTTTACAGCAGCTCAATGTAATAAATGGAAATCAGGGTGCTGTCAGTGTCCCGAAAAAAAAGCATATCCTGCGAGTTTGCTATTTGATAATTCAAAAGTAAATTATCAAATGAAGAAGAAATCTTTTACAGGAGTACAACAGCTAAAAATAATAGTTCCATCGGAATGGCTTTCCAATTTAGTAAAAACTAGTTTTCTAAAGGAATATAGTGTTGAGGTGCGATATAATACAATTGATAAAACCGTGTTTAAACCGGTGCCAAGTACATTCAAAAAAGAGTATGGGATAGAAGATAAAATAATGCTATTAGGCGTAGCGAGTGATTGGAGCAAGAGAAAGGGGCTTGACGATTTTATACAGCTATCCACAATGCTTGATGCGCGGTTCGCAATTGTTCTTGTTGGATTGACTTCAAAGCAGCAGAGACTAGTCAGTGAAAAAGTAATAACGATACAAAAGACAAACAGTAAGCAAAGACTTGCGGAAATCTATTCCAGTGCAGATTGTTTTATAAATCCATCGAAAGAAGAAACATATGGATTAACTACTGCTGAAGCAGAAAATTGTGGGACGAACGCGATTGTTTATAAAGATACAGCTTGTGAAGAAATACTGGAGCGCAATGGGAGTATAGCAGTAAATCAAGGAGTTCAATATATCTATGAAGAGTTATTAAGGCGATATGGTCCGATGGGGGGCAGTGTAGATTAATAATGATCTCCAAAACAGCAAGAAAAGAAGATTTAGTGAGAATTTATTCAGCAGCAAACTGTTTTATAAACCCTACATACGAAGATAATTTCCCGACTGTTAATATTGAAGCTATAGCGTGTGGAATATCCGTTGTTACATATGACACAGGCGGCTGTGGCGAAACGATACGATTACATTAAGGCGTTGAGAGTTTATGATAAATAAAGACAAAATAGTCAATCTTCCTAGCCGAGTGAAAATAATTGGAGTGCCGATATCAGCGGTGAATATGGATGAGTGCATACACTTTCTGATGAAAAACTGGAATCAACTTAAAGGAAATTATATATGTGTTTCAAATGTTCACACAACTGTTATGGCACATGATAATCCTCTGTATTTTAAAGTGCAGGCAGAGTCATTGCTTTCCGTACCAGATGGAAAGCCGCTTTCCGTTATTGGAAAAAAGTATTATCCCAAGATGGATCGAGTTACAGGCCCGGATTTGATGCGAAGAATATTTAACGAGTCAAAAAATCGGAGCTTTAAACATTATTTTTATGGAACGACGAGAGAAAATCTTGATAAATTGCTTGAAAAAATAGAGGCTGACTATCCATGGATAACTGTAGTAGGAAGTGAGGCTTCAGTATTTAGACCAATGACGGATGCTGAAGAAACACAGCTTATCGATAGAATTAATGCCACAAATCCAGATTTCGTCTGGGTCGCACTTGGAGCACCACGTCAGGAAGAATTTTGTTACCGAAATGAAGGAAAAATTAGAGGATTGATGATTGGTGTTGGAGGTGCATTCAATGTTGTGTCTGGCGTTATAGATGAGGCTCCTAGATGGGTTCAAGATATTGGGATGGAGTGGTTCTATCGTTTAATGAAGGAACCAAGAAGATTATACAAGAGGTATATTACTACAAATACCAGGTTTATTAAGCTGTTAATTAAGGAGCATGCAAATGGGTAGAATAGCAGTTGTGGCAGTTTGTGATTTCAGAAAGCTACCAAACGGTGGAGAGGTTTTTTTGCTGAACAACCTGTTCTCAGCGATGCAATCCGACAAAAATGAATACTATCTAATTGGAATGACATTTAATGATCAGGATAGGATTGGAAAGTGGAATTTGATTTCTATTGGAGGTAGAACATATAACTTCTTCCCAGTTGCAAAGGTCACCAAAGACAAAGAAAAGACAAAAATTCCTTTTAGACTCAGGATGGTGTACGGACTCATAAAATACAAAAGTACGATTATGAGTATGGGTTTTGACTCCGTATATATTCATTCTGCGGAACTCGGAATCCCATTTTGGCATGATTACAATAGGATTAATCTGATTTATCATGTACACGGAGATCCGAGCCAAACCCTTAGGTATTCGAGATTTCCATTGTTCAGATTCGAGGTCTTTACAAAGCTTTATTTGGCACTGATTAATAAAACTATAAAGAAAAGCAAAAAAATAATATGGGCTGCAAATAGACCTAAAAATGAATATAAGAAACTCGTGAGTGAAGAAATGGTTGATATAATCGAAAAAAAGAGTGTTACGGTGCATTCTTCATTTGATAGAAAACTCACGGTAGACTACGATAGTATCCCTCGTTTAACAAATCGCCGGCATCTGGTAACGGTATCTCGACTTGCTAAAATTAAACACGTTGATTTCATCATCGAGTGCCTAAAAGAACTAATTGTGAAAGGCTACAATGTTGACTTGATTGTTTGTGGAGATGGTGAAGAATTAGAGCCGCTAAAAAAACTGGCTAAGAATTTAGGAATTTCAGATCGAGTGCTTTTCTTTGGTCTATGCAATAGAAAACAGATAGCTACATGTTTGAACTGTTCGGATGTATTCCTCTTTGCCTCGGAAAGTGAAGCAATGTCTCTCGTTGTATTAGAAAGCTTGTATATGGGTACTCCCGTTGTTTCAACGGATGTGGGCGATATTTCAGATGTAGTAGTAGCAGATAAAACAGGATATATTGTTGAGGGGTATAAGCTACATGATTATGTTCAAATGATTGAAAAAGTGATGAGAAAGAATAAAGCAGAATATCTCAATGAATGCAGGAGCATGGTTCAGCGATACACACCTGAGTTTATGGCGGTAAGCATAGATGAGGAAATGAATAATGTCAAATAAAGCATTTACCCTAAGTTACAGGAAAATCATTCTTTTCTTTCTTTATATAACCCCGTGGATAGATGTCTGGAATAGCTCTTTTGGTAAAGATTTCTCAATCGGGCAGTTTGTGAGAGGATTAATGATTGCCTTTAATATTATATTATTGGTAAAAGTTGCGGCCAAATCAAGGGAAGTATTAAATGTCCTTGGTATTATATTCTATTGCATGCTTCAAACCATATTTTGCCTGTTTATTACTTCAAACGAAAGTGTAGGAATTAACATTGCATATTTTCTTAAATTCATGCTCTTTACAACAGAATGCAATGTTCTTACAATGGGGTACAAAAGTGGCTTTGTGAGGGAAGAGGATTTAATCAGATTTTGGAAGTATAGTTTGTTTGTGACGCCAGCATTACTTATTATATCAAACATTTTAAAACTTGGCACAAAAGGAAGAGCTGGATTTTATAGTTCGGCAAATGCAATGTCAATCATATTAATTATACAGGTTTTGTTAAGCGTCTGGTTCCTGAGAGAACGTAAACAATACCTGCTGATTGCTTTGTTAAATTTATCAGCACTCGTAATATTGGGAACAAAGTCACCATTGCTAATCCTAGTTGCTTCGTTCGTTTTAATTATGTTATTCTATTCTAAGCATAGAATTAAATTGATAATAACCATTTTATCGAGTGCAATATTATTGTATTTTGTGGCCACACATTTCTTTTCATCTCAAGTTGAGGCAATTTTAAATTATCAGTTGTATCATTTAAATTATTCTTTGAAAACGAATTCGGTGGAGACATTTATATTTAGCGGACGCAATAATCTTTTAAAGGATACGATTGAAGTGCTAAACAAGCGAGGATTAATTTTCTTTGCTACTATATTTGGCGTTTCACCATATGGCCTAGGAAGAATTACAGCCGCAGTTTACGGACTCAGTTCTGTGCGTGGAATCGAACTAGATTTTCTGGAAATTTTATTGTATTATGGCGTGTTTGTTACGATTGGAGTATATTCTATCTTTTTTAAAGCTCTTTTTGCAAGAGGGAGCAATAAAACTTACGAATTGTTTCTAAATGTGGCAATTATCGCAAGCTTAACATATGGCGTATTGGGTGGGCATGGTATAACAGAAGGTATTTCTGCAACTTATTGTGGCATCCTAGTCGCTACAAAAAATATATACGCGATTAAGAGTAAAGCTTGATTTGTGTTACAAGGGAGAGAGCATTTATGGAGTTTGTTTCAATTGCACAATTGGAAAAAGATATTGTTGATAATGCAATGAAAATTCCGAATGATATTGACTTAGTAGTAGGTGTGCCGCGAAGTGGAATGCTAGGCTAACTGTATTTTGGCGTTACTACTGTGTTATAAAAGCTAAAACATAAACTTTATTCCTACGATGAAAGATTGGAAGTGTGATAATGAATACTATTGTGTTAATCAGCGATGATAATTATGTTCTACCTACTATGGTCATGATTAAATCGATAATTGACAATTACGATAATCAAAAAGAATTGCGAGTGTGTGTTGTATCATGGAAACTAAGCAATGAAAATATACGGAAATTTAATTTATTATCGGGAAACAATGTGGAGGTTAAAACGATACTGGTTGACCCTGAGAAGTATGGGAGCAGGATGAAGAAAATTAATCAAAATACGCATGTCACCCCTACAGCACTCCTGAAATTTGAAATTGCAGATATTTTAAAATGTGAAGATGTCGCTTTATACTTAGACGGAGATATGGTTTGCAAAAGGGATTTGAGTCATCTATTTGAAATGGACTTAGAGGAAAATTATGTTGCTGCGAGTTTTGAATTTCTAAAATATGTTGCTTGTAGATATTCATTGAAAGAAGGAGAAAGGATTCCTTTCTATTTTAATTCAGGAGTAATGCTTCTTAACCTCAAAAAAATGCGACAAAATCATATATCAGAGGAGTTATGGGATGCCAAGCTAAAATCCCATAATATTGATTCACATGGCAAAGGGGGGTTGATGGATCAGGATGTATTTAACGAAGTGTTTGATGGAAAAGTAAAACATTTGCCCATTACTTATAATTGTAATTGTAATTTTGTGAATTACACTGATTTGAAGGCAATTAACAATATATATATGACAAGCTTTAAAACGCCGATGGAACTTGAATCAGCGGTTTCAATAATTCATTATGTTGGAAAAACAGATAAACCATGGAAGTACAAAAATGTTGCTTGTCAGGAATACTGGGATATGTACTACAAGAAACTTGGAATGAATGTTGAAGATTTGAATAGGGTGACAACGAAAAAGGATATGAACTATTATATTGGAAAAATAAAAGACTCAATCAATTCGAGAGGAATTATAGATACAATGCGGTACTACACGGACAAATTTACAAGACATTAAAACAGAGGATGTAAATTATGCAGTTCAAAGAATTAGTAAAAAAGATAATTTGGCCCAACAGATATAATAATGAAGCTTTTGTGTCTTTTTTAAAGAAAAAAGGAGCAAAGATTGGAAGGAATACGAGATTTATTGAACCCAGAAAATGCCATGTGGATGTTGGACGTGCAGAGTATATTACAATAGGTGATAATTGTTGCCTATCATGCGCTAATATCCTTGCACATGACTATTCATGGTACGTTTTGAAAGATGCATATGATGAAATTTTGCCTGATCCGGGTGGCAAGGTAGAAATTGGTAATAATTGCTTTATTGGGTTTAATTCTACAATCCTCAAGAATACTATAATTGGAGACAATGTTATTATTGCGGCTGGAGCTGTTGTGAAAGGAGTGATTCCTTCCAATACTGTGTGGGGGGGGGGTCCGGCGAAACAGATATGCACATTAGAAGAGATGTTAAAAAAGAAAATAAATAGCAGGATTGAGGATGCTTATTATAGATATTCTGTTGTTCGGAATAACAAAGGCAATGTAACGATTTCAGATATGGGAATGTTTTCGTATCTTTTTCTTGAGAGGACAGAAGATAACTACAATGCCTATTTACGTGACATTGAATTCAATGGCATTAAGGAAAATGATGTAATTAAAGAATACTTTTTTAAGACAAAGCCTGTTTTCGATGGATTTGAAAAATTCGTTGAGGCATATCAACGAAAGCAATTGACCGATAAATAAATATACTAGGAAGACTTATTTTCGCAGTGAGTATGTATAATGTAAATCAGTCTTATCTGGGTGCATGAAGAAAGTAAGGCCTTTACTGGTTAATCTTAATAAGGTGAAATTGAATGAAGAAAAAGTTACTAGTGAACACCATTACTTCGTTTATGTATCAAATAGTTTATATGATATATGGGTTTGTTTTGCCCAAACTCATACTAGATGCATATGGATCGGAAATAAATGGCCTTGTTTCATCGATTAATCAATATTTGTCAGTAATATCTCTTACAGAATTTGGTATGACAACGGTAATACAAAGCTCTTTGTATAAACCATTAGTTGAAAATGATTGTGCTGGAATCAGCCGTGTATTGACATCATCGAGTAGATTTTTTAGAAGGATAGCAGCATTATTTATTATTTACATAGTAGTCCTTTGCATAGGATATCCAGTATTTGTCACGACTTCATTTGGAAATATGTATGTTGCGTCTTTGATTTTGATACTAAGTCTCAACATGCTTGTTGAGTATGTCTTTGGTATTACAAGCAAGCAGCTAATTATTGCAGACCAGAACATTTATTTTTGTCAAATTATTAATACTGTAACGGTTGTTCTGAACACCGCATGTTGTTTCTTTTTGATTAGACATCATGTGAGTCTGCACATTTTGAAACTCTGCACAGCTGGTATTATGGTTTTAAATTCTATTGCGGCACTCTTGTTTGTTAGAGTTAAATATCCGAAGGTTAATTTTAGGACCACCTATGACAAAGAACCAATCAAACAAAAATGGAATGGAGTCGCACAGCATCTATCTGCATATATATATTCAAGTACAGATGTTATAGTTTTGACCCTACTTTCATCCCTAAAAAATGTTTCTGTTTACGCAGTTTATAATATGGTATTAAATGGCCTAAGACAGTTAACGGGTGTTTTTGATAATGCGGTTAGACCTATAATGGGAAGACTATGGGCAAAAAATGATTCAAGTTTGTATAAGTATTTTAACGCCTATGAAATTGTTACGAATACTTTATCAGTATTTGTTTTTGGGTGTGCAGCATCCTTGATTGTCCCTTTTGTTCAATTGTACACAGCAACGATTACTGATACAAATTACGTAGTGCCAAAGTTTGCATTCCTCTTTACATTGGCATATCTCTTGCAAAATATAAAAAACCCGTACCATACATTGATTCAAAGTACTGGTAAGTTCAGAGAAACACAAAATGGTTACATTATAACGGCCGTATTAAATATTTGTATTTCAGTGGCATTAGTTTTTAAATATGGCTTAATTGGAGTGGCAGTAGGAACATTGACCGCCGCTTTCTTTCAGCTGGGGTATTTATTTGTGTATACACATAAGAATATATTCAAAAACCATTATATAAATAGTTTAAAAGTGTATGCTGTTGATATCGTTGTGTTTTTGATAGATATTCGATTACTAGACTATATTAACTTCCCCGTGGATTCCGCTTTTAAGTGGGTGGTATTTGCAATTATTGTGGCTTTGGTTTGGGGCGTTTCCTTAAGTGCTGTCCTATTATTGATATATCGGCAAGAGGTTTATATGTTCTGCCAGAAAATAGTCTTGAAATCTAAAGCAAACCGTAGCTGAAGTACGGCTATATGAAAGTTAATTGTTCGCACATTTTTTAGAAGAACGGAAAATTATATTTTGGGAGTAGATATTTAATGTCAAAATACTTTGGAACAGACGGCTTTCGTGGTGAAGCCGGAATTACTTTAACCGCCGACCACGCCTATAAAGTAGGTCGTTTCCTCGGCTGGTATTACAATGCACTGCGCGAGCGTAACGGCAACAATGATCCTGCACGCATTGTAATCGGCAAGGACACCCGCCGCAGCTCCTATATGTTTGAATACAGTCTGGTGGCTGGTCTGACTGCTTCTGGTGCAGACGCTTACTTGCTTCATGTCACCACCACTCCGTCTGTGGCCTATATCGCCCGTGTGGATGACTTTGACTGTGGCATCATGATCTCTGCCAGCCACAATCCGTACTACGATAATGGCATCAAGTTAATCGACTGCTACGGTGAGAAGATGCCGGAAGAGACTCTGCTACTGGTGGAGGACTATATTGACGGTAAGCTCCATGTGTTCGACCAGGACTGGCCGGAACTGCCCTTTGCTCATCGTGAGCATATCGGCTGCACTGTGGACTATGTGGCAGGTCGTAACCGCTATATGGGCTACCTAATCTCTCTGGGCATCTACTCCTTCAAGGGTATCAAAGTTGGTTTGGATTGTGCTAACGGTAGTTCTTGGAACATTGCAAAGTCCGTTTTTGACGCACTGGGCGCAGATACTTATGTAATCAATAATCAGCCCAATGGACTGAACATCAACAACAATGCCGGCTCCACGCACATTGAGGGCTTGCAGAAGTTCGTTGTGGAGAAAGGTCTGGATGTTGGTTTTGCCTATGATGGTGATGCCGACCGCTGCCTGTGTGTGGATGAAAAGGGTAATGTTATTACAGGCGACCATATTTTGTATATTTACGGCTGCTATATGAAGGAGCGCGGTAAACTGCTGACCAACACCGTTGTTACAACAGTTATGTCCAACTTTGGTCTGTACAAGGCATTCGATGAGCAGGGCATCGGCTATGCCAAGACCGCCGTGGGCGACAAGTACGTCTATGAGTATATGGCAAAGAACGGCTGCCGTATCGGTGGTGAGCAGAGCGGTCATATCATCTTCTCCAAATACGCCAGCACCGGCGACGGCATCCTGACCAGTCTGAAGATGATGGAAGTCATGCTGGCTAAGAAGAAGCCGATGAGTGAGCTGGCAGCACCGCTGAAAATTTATCCGCAGGTGTTGGAGAATGTCCGTGTGACGGATAAGAAAACCGCACAGAATGATCCTGCTGTACAGGAAGCTGTGAATAAAGTGGCAGAAGCACTGGGCGATACTGGTCGTATTCTAGTTCGTGAATCCGGGACAGAGCCTGTGGTGCGTGTCATGGTGGAGGCACCTGACCATGATACCTGCCAGAAGTATGTGGACGAAGTAGTTCGTGTGATTTGCGAAAAGGGCTATAAGGCATAAAGTCGATGATGGCTCTTGGAGATGAATCCAGAGCCATTTTCCGTAATAGAGGGTAAATATAAGGAGAGGAAAACCGGGAGGGATAAACTATGTGTGGAATTGTTGGTTTTACAGGAAACCGACAGGCAGCACCGATCCTGTTGGATGGTCTGTCGAAATTGGAATATAGAGGATATGATTCAGCGGGACTGGCTGTTCGTGATGGCGAGGCTTTGGCACAGGTTGTCAAGGCAAAAGGCCGTCTGTCCAACCTGATCGAGAAAACGGATGCTGGCAATGCTCTAAAAGGAACTTGTGGTATTGGTCATACACGTTGGCAACGCACGGTGAACCGAGCCAGACAAATGCACATCCGCACGTATCCGGCAACTGTAGCCGTTCTGGTTCTGGTGCAGTCGAGTCCGAAGTAGTCGGTGTGCATAATGGCATCATCGAAAACTATACGGAATTGAAAGAAAAGCTGCTCAAGCACGGCTATACCTTTTACAGCCAGACGGACACCGAAGTGGTCATCAAGCTGGTGGACTACTATTATAAAAAGTATAACCTCGGTCCCATCGATGCTATTGCAAAGACGATGGTGCGTGTCCGTGGTTCCTACGCTCTTGAGCTGATGTTCCGGGATT
>ERZ773114.2490-NODE-2490-length-17106-cov-9.062049_pt1 | contig 17106 bp, 9 predicted proteins | sample MGYA00580564_ERZ773114 | MGnify/ENA primary metagenome ERZ773114 (study PRJEB29015, sample SAMEA2737836) | human gut metagenome | biome: human gut; feature: human-associated habitat; material: faeces | place: China | collected 2012 ... | reverse complement strand
TGCTGTAAAATAAATTTCTTCTTTTTTTGCATTCAGAACATCCGCGATCTGCTGTCTTCCTTTTGTTACTGCTTCTTTGCTCTTCTGGGCAAAATCATAAATACTGGACGGGTTTCCATAAAATTCAGAAAAATACGGAAGCATTGCATCAACGACTTCCGGTGCAGTTTTTGTTGTGGCTGCGTTATCCAGATATATTAATTTACTCATATTTTTTCCTCCTGCTTAAAAAATGAATTTTACATTTTTTCTTTTTGTTTTTTCCGGCTTTCTTCTATCAACTGATCCAGCATCATGGTATCTACCGCCTGTGTGATACTGTCGTTGATTCGTTTCCACACATATTTCGTCACGCAGATATCGTCGATGAACCAGCGCGAGAACTCGCCCGAAGCGGGTTCGCTCGTAAAGCGCAGGGCCGTGGAGGCCGTCGCGCCGTCGATCGTCAGCGAATAGGTGTTGAACGCATCGGTCGCCAGTCCCGACACGACCTTCTTCGTCGCGCCGTCGATCGTTCCGCCGCCGATCACCTCGACGACGATCTCCGTCAGATCGCCCTTCTTGTCCTTGGGTTCGGTCGCCTTACCCTTGGGGCGATCCGAACAGGTCTTGTAGGCCATCGCGCGGAAAGAGAGGTTCAGATCGCCCGTTGCGTTCAGCGCCGGCGTGAGCAGTGCCCCCGCCTTATTCTCATACTCTGCCCGCTTCACGGCCTGCGACTCGACATAACCGATCTGGGCATAACCCGGACGCTGATGAACGTTGGTGCCCGAAAGTCCGTTTTTCAGCACGGCGTCCCATTCCGAGATGTCGCTGCCGCAATAGTTCAGCATGGCAGCCAACTTATCGCCGTAGAGGTAGTCCAACCCTTCGGTCAACCCGTCGAAAGGCTCGAAATAAACCGCTCCGACCGGTTTCGGTGTACTGAATTTCGGCACGGCCTCAATCGCGACGCACGAATGCAGGCGCGAATCCGAATTGTATCCAGCCGTACCGCCGTTGCAACTGACGTTGTCTGTCGGATAAAGTTTCAGTAGCAGCGTCTGGCCCTTCATCAGCCGCAACTGCGGCGTCAGGGTCACCGTAAAATAATAGAAATAGCCGCTGCTCGCAATCGCCCCGGGAATCGAGATGGCTGTCGAGCCGTCGGAGGGAGTGACGTACTCCGTGCCGTCGGTCGAATAGGCCACCGCCCAGTTCTTCGGAGCGCCGCCCGTTCCCGACATACCGAATGAGATGCGGAACGATGCAGGCATATCCTCGGCCAAAGGCACGGTCAGCAGGAAATAGGAGTCCTGACCGTAAACCATCGACTTGGCCGGAATGTTGTCATGCGCGGCCTCATCGGCCCAGTGCGTCAGCCGGAAATGGCTGCTGTTCGACGTCGGGGCCACCTTTGCCGTCAGCACGACGCATTTGGTGACATCCTTGTCCTCGACCTTGAAGTCTGCCCCCAATTTGTCGAACGTGCCATCGGTCACCGTCACGTACTTGCAATCCTTGTTGGCCTGCGAGGCGGCGTAGAACGAGAAGACATAGGGCAGCCTGATTCCAACCTGGGCGCCGAAGCGCAGCCCGGTGAGTTCCTTGTCCCCGGCCGTGCAGGGGCGGATCGCATAGGCGCCGTCCTGCGGCACAACGATTCCCTTGAGCACTCCGCTACCCGTCGGCGCAGGATCAATGCCAAACGAGGAAGCCTGCGAAGCCACCAGCCGGAAACGGTTGTTGTCGGGGTCCTGCATCGACAGATCGTCCTTGAGCGTTATACCGTTCAGCGAACCGCCTTCCGGCACGTAGACCTGGGAATAAATGCCTGCATACATCGACTCGTAGGCTCCCGACCGAAGCTCCTCGTAGGTGATCTTCAAGGCTTCGATCTTCACCTGCGTCGTCTCCGTGCGGCTCACCTTGTCGTCCGCGGCGGGTTTCACCTCCATCACGCCGGTTTCGGGATTCACCCCGACGACCGCCCCCTTCAGGTCGATCTCCAGCTCCTCGCCCGGCTTGCGGTAGAGCACCTCGTCGGTGCGGAGCGTAATGCCGCAGTTGGCTTTCAGGGCGCTCTGGAGCGCGATGCAGTTGTCGTAATAGTTATTGTCCTGGACGCTCGACACCACGATTCCGCGCATCTTCACGTCCTGCGTCACGGAGTAGTCGCCGTCGGCGGCCAGTTTCCGCAGATCGGGGATCGAGAGATACCCCTCGGCCGTCGCCGAAGCCTGCACGAAGGACAACTCCTCCACGACCGCGGCATTCCGTTTGGCCGCAACGCGTATCGTCAGCGCACGGGAGCCGGAAGTATTGTTTTCGGCAATGGACACCGCCACGGTCGCCATGCCCGTGGCCTCGGTCTGCGAGAGTTCGGCCCACGAGGTGTCGTCGCCCGCGACGGAGATCGTCCAGTCGCAGTTGGCCTCGACGTCGAACGAGAGCGTCGTGGCGAACGACGGCGCGAGAATCGCGTGCGTGTTCAGCGCTACCCGCTGCATCGGCAGCGCCACGTCGTCCTTGCACGCTCCGGCCGCGAGCAGCAGCGCGAAGGCCGCCGCCGCCCGGAAAAAGCTATTCAAGAGTCTGTTTTTCATAATCGCTTACTTTTTGAGGTCTACCAGTACGGGAAGGTGGTCGGAGACCGTCATCACGTTGATCTCCTCGTACGAGGGCACGGCGGTGCGCAGCACCTCGTACGACGGCGAATTGCCCGTGTAGACGAGCACATAGTCGATGCGCGACGGCGAAGAGGTGTTCACGAAGGTATTGGCCGAGGTGCTGATGATCTTCCACGATTCGAGCGCCGCTGCCGGAAGCTTCGACGTGTTGAGGTCCCCCGCCAGGTAGATCGGCTTGGTATAGGCGGCGTAGTTGGCGGCGATATACTCGGTTATGATCTCGAACGACCGCTGGCGGTTCTCATCGCTCTGGTGGCAGAAGTGCGTGGCGATGAAGATGTAGCCGTCGAACTCCGCGAGGAAGAACTTCCGCGCCTCGGTTCCCGGCAGATCGCCCGCATAGGTGTTTTTAGGCGCCGTCTTGCAGAGGATGCCGATGCCGTAGTCGCCGCCGCGGTAGCTGATCGTCTTGCAGTAGTAGGGCCGCATCCCCGTGCGGTCGGCCAGTTCCTGCAACTGGTCGGTCTGATGCCACGTGGTGTTCTTGTCCAGTTCCTGCAACGCGATCACGTCGGGGTCCATCAGCGAGATGACCTTGGCCGTGTTGTTGTAGTTCGCGCGGTCGGTCCCGGAGTTCTGGGTCCATCCCTCGCAGCGGTGGGTGTTGTAGGTCGCCAGCCGCACCGAGTTGGGCAGGCGGTCGTAACCCTGTCCGTCGTAGGGATTGTCGGGTGCGTCGGAGGTCATGTCCCCGAAATCGAAGTCGGAGTTGTCGCCCTCCAGCCCGGAGCAGGCCGCCCCGGACAACGCCAGGCAGCAGCCGGAGAAGGCGAGCAGTATGAATCGCTTGATTTTCATAATCATTCTTTTTTTCAGGTTAGAAATTCAGGCCGTCGTTCCAGCCGGGGTTCTGCGTAATGGCGCCCTGGGTCAGCACCCGGTCGTCGGTGGGCACGGGATAGAGGTAATCGCGCTCCTCGTTCCACGAACGGGCGTAATCCGTATGGATAATGATGTAGCCGCTGTCGCCCCCGCTCAAGAAGATCTCCTTGTTCAGTTCGTAGACCGCCGGGGCCGAGGTCGCGGGCTTCGAGCCGGACCAGATGCAGACGTCGTCCACGCCGTCGTTGTTCAGGTCGTAGGACCCCGTGCCGGGGAAATACAGCCCCGTGAAGGGTTTTTCGAAACGCTTGCCCTCCTTCCAGCGCATGATGTCCCAGTAGCGGAGGTTCTCCATCAGCAGTTCGACGGTGCGTTCGCGGCGGATTTCGAGGATCACGCCCTTGTTGTCGCCCGTCACGTTGGCATAGCCGGTCTCCGGCGAAGCCAGATAGGGGTCGGGCGAAGCGTTGGCCTTCGTGAGCGAGAGGTTGGCGACGCCCGCACGGTCGCGCAGCGGCTTGATCGCAAGGTCGATGTCTTCCTGCGTGAGGGTTCCCAGCTCGGCCTTGGCCTCGGCGTAGTTGAGCATCACCTCGGCGGCGCGCAGCAGCGGCAGGTCGTTCGTCGAAGCGTTGTACGAATCGTACTTGGCCGACTGGAGGTACTTCACCAGCTGGTATCCGGTCATCGTCGCCGCAAGGTTCGGGGCCGACAGCGCCGTGTCGTCGATGCGCTTGTACCCGGGCGTGCGGACCGTCTGTGCGAAGCGGCCGTCCCGGTTTTTGCTCTCCTCGGGGAGCTGCATCGTCTCCCAGCCGGGCTGCGAGGTGAAGGGTGTGCCGTCCTTCATCAGATACATGTTGGCGATGTTCTTCAGCAGGCCGGGGCGTCCCATCGTGATGCTCGTGAGGTAGCCGTTGACGTCGTGCTTCAGACCGATAGCCGTGTTGTAGGCCCGGGCGAGCACGATTTCGGTGTCGAGGGCCTTGAGCGACGAGAAAAGGTTGAGATACGGCGTCGTTCCCGTCGTGTAGACCGAGTATCCGCTCTCGTCGATGAAGCGCTTCGACGCCGTCGCGCAGGCCGTGAGATAGCTTTCCCAGTCCTTCAGCCCGTGATACTTGCGGAAGGTTCCCTCGAACAGGCAGACGCGGCTCTTGAGCGCCAGCGCCGCCCAGCGCGTCACGCGGTAGACCGACCTTTCGACGGGCAGGTTGGTAACGGCGAAATCGAGGTCTTCGATCACCTTCTGCATCACCATCTCGCGCGGATCGCGGCCCTTTTCGAAGAGCAGCGGGTCGCCGGCGTCGATCGGACGGTCGACCCAGGGCACGTCGCCGTAATGCTTCACCTTCTCGAAGTAGAACCACGCCCGGAAGAAGCGCGCCACGCCCTCGTACTCGAGCCGCACGTGCTCGTCGGCACAGTTGGAGGAGTATTGGAGGAAGAAATTGATGTCGCGCAGCTTCTCCCACTTCCAGGAGCCAGCCGTCGCGGGCACGGTGCGGTTGCCCAGCACCTCGCTCGTGAGCGTGGTCTTGGCGATGATGTCGGCCGTCTCGCCGTAGATGGTCCCGGCGGAGGGAAACATCGTGTAGAAATCGTTGGTGTAGAGCTGGCACTCCTCCTCCGTGTGGAAGAAGTTATCGGGAGTGAGCCGGTCCTTCGGGTAGCGGTCGAGCGCGTCCTCGCAGCTGCAAAGTCCGCACGCCGCCACACCGGTCAGTATATAAAGAATGTATTTTTTCATAACGGCAATCGCTTTAGAAGGTTAAGTTCAGACCCACGGAATAGGTCCTGCACCAGGGATAGACGTTCGACTTCTTGTCCGAATCGGCGGCAGCCTGCTCGGGATCGAGGAAATCGTTTTTCAGGGCGCTCCACGTGGCGAGGTTCTCGCCGCTGAAGTAGACACGGCACTCCTTGATGCCGACCTTCGAGGTCAGCCGCTTGGGAATCGTGTAGCCGAGGGTGAGGTTTTTCAGCCGGCAGTAGGCCAGATTTTGCAGGTAACGGTCGTTGGTATAGTAGGCCGTGCCCTGCGTCGAGTTGAGCGACGTATAGGCGCGGGCGCGCGGGAGATAGGCGTCGGGATTGCTCTCGCTCCACACCTGACTCATAAAATTTTTCGGAATGAAGGTCGCATAGGGACGGCTGTACGGCCCCCAGAAGCGCAGGTTGTCCGCGCCGGGATACCAGTCGAGCCGGCCGATGCCCTGCATGAACACCGAGAGGTCGAATCCGTACCACGAAAGGTTGAGCGTGAGTCCGTATTGGTAGCGGGGCGACGAGTTGCCGATCACGCGGCGGTCTCCCGGGTCTTCCAGCGTTCCCTTGCCGCCGTCGACGATACCGCTTCCGTCCAGGTCGAGGTACTTGATGTCGCCTCCGCGAACGCCCTTTCCATAGGCTCCCGTCGCGGAATAATATCCTGCGGCGACCTTCGAAAGGTCCACGCGCGAAGCGTACTCGGCGGCCTCCTCGTCGTTGCGGAACAGCCCGTCGACCTTATAGCCCCAGATTTCGCCGTACTTCTTGCCCACATAAGGGTCTCCGATCAGCCCCGAGGGGTTGTCGCACTTGGTGTACTCGGCCGTGTAGTCCGAGAACGTCCCCGTGATGCCGTAGCTGAAGGTGCTTCCGGCGAGTTTGAACGAGTCGCGCCAGCCCAGCACCAGTTCGTAACCTTTCGTACGGAGGTTGTTCGAGTTGACCTGCGGTTCGTTGGCGCCGTAGATCGAGGGCAGCGACTTGCCCTTGCCCAGGATGCCCTTCGTGTCGCGGATGTAGAAATCGGCCGTCAGCGAGAGACGGTTGCTGAACATGTTGAGATCCGCGCCGAGGTTCTTCGAGATGACCTTCTCCCAGGTCTGGTTGCCCGATACGGGATCGCTCACCGTGGCGTGCTGGCCGAGAATCGTACCGTCGAACGAATAGTCGCCCATCGAGCCCTTGGTCGTGATGGTCTGGATGAAGTCGTAGTAACCGATCTGCTGGTTGCCGAGCGAACCGTACGAAAGTCGGATCTTGAGGTTGTCGACCGTCTTGCGCAGCGGTTCGAAGAACGCCTCCTCGCTGATGCGGTATGCCGCCGAGAACGAGGGGAAGAAGCCGTAACGCTTGCCGCGCGGGAAACGCGACGTACCGTCGTAGCGTCCGTTGACTTCGGCCAGGTACTTGCCCTTGTAATCGTAAGCCGCGCGGTAGAACCAGCCCATGATGGCGTATTCGTTGCGGCCTCCGTTGAGCGTGAAGTTGGTCGTGCCCTTGGCGAGGTTGAAGTCCGAGAGGTCCTCGGACAGCAGTCCGTCGTTGGCCGCCGTGAGGTCGCGGTAATACTTGGCCTCGTAGTTGTAACCGGCGATCAGCGTCAGGTTGTGCTTCTCGCTGAAGGTCTTGTTGTAGGTTCCGTAGACGTCGGCCACATAGTAGTTCTGGTCCCAGACGACCTCCTTGTACTTGTTGGGGAAGCTTCCTTCGGGTTCGGTCATCACCTCGCCCGGATACTGCGAATACTGGACATTGACGCTGCGGTAGTCGTTGTGGAGGTATCCCTGCGTATAGCTGAAGTCGGCCTTTACGTTGAAGTTTTTGTGCAGTTTGAACGTGGCTTCGAACGTCGTGGTGATCTCCTGCGTCTTCTTGTTGCCGAAGCTCTTGCCCTTCTGCATCATGGCGCTGTAACCGTCCATCAGGTAGTGGGTCGACGACTGGGTCATCGAGGTGTGCGACACGGCCGTACCGTCGGGATTCACCGGCACGAACGACGCCAGGGCGTGCAGCGTGGGTTTGCGGAAGTTGTTATACTCGTCCTCGTAACCGTAATACTTGTAGTTCGACTGGAAGAACTTGGTGTTGCTGGCGATGGTCAGCCAGGGTTTGATCTCGGCCTGGAGCTTCACGCGGAAGTTGTAGGACTTAAACATGTCCGGCTCGATGCGGTTGACGCCCTTCTGCTGGTAATAGCGTCCGCTGACCATGTAGGAGAGCGCCTTGGTTCCGCCCTTGATGTTGATGTTGTGGTCCCACGTCGGGCGGCTGTCGTCGTAGAGGTAGTTGTACCAGTCGAAGTTGGCCAGATAGACGTACTGCTGACGGCCGTTGCGCCTGTCGGTGACGACCCACGGACGCGCCGGGTTCTCGGTCTTGTCGTTGCGCCGCTCCCAGAGAGCCTTGTAGTCGGCCTCGGTGTAGGAGGTGTAGGGGGTGTTCTGCGTGGCCATCATAAAGAAGTCGGCGATCTTGGCCGAGTAGTATCCGCGCGTCTCGTAGTCGGTCGAGGTCGTGGGGCTGGAGACGGAGAAATAGCCGTTGTACGACACTTCGGCCTTCTCGTTGTACTTGCCGCTCTTGGTGGTGATCAGGATGACGCCGAAGGCTCCGCGTGCGCCGTAGATGGCGGCGGACGAAGCGTCCTTCAGGACCGTGATCGACTCGATGTCGTTCGAGTTGATGCGGTCGGGATAGGTCTCGACGCCGTCGATCAGCACCAGGGGGCTGCCGCCGTTGGGCGAGGTCGTACCGCGGATGTTGTAGGTCGCTCCGGCTCCGGGCTGTCCCGACGAGAGCGTCACGTTGAGGTTGGGGATCACGCCCTGCAAGGCGCGGCCCACGTTCGACACGGGACGGTCTTTCAGCTCCTTCTGCGACACGGTGGCCACGGCTCCCGTGAGGTTGGCCTTCTTCTGCACGCCGTATCCCACCACGACCACCTCGTCGATGCTCTGCTGGGCGTAGGTCAGCACCACGTCGAAGAACGTGCGGCTTCCGACCGCCGATTTGTAGGTGTCGAAGCCGATGAACGACACTTCGAGCATGGCTTCGGCCGTAAGCGCCGGGAGGGTGAGCGTGAAGCTGCCGTTCATGTCGGTCGATATGCCCCGGGTCTGCCCGGCATCGGTCACGAGGACCGTGGCGCCGATCACGGGCGCGCCCTTCTCGTCCTTGACGACGCCCTTCACCGTCTGGCGCTGGGGCGCGGCGTCCTTGACGAGGATGATCCTCCGGTTCTCGAAACGGCACGAACAGTCGGGCAGCATCTGCCGCACCACCTCGGACACGGGCTTGCGCACGGCCGCGACGGACACGATCCGCTTGAGGTCGAAGTCGCCGTTATTGTAGAAAAACGTGTAATTGGTCAGTCGCTCTATCTCTTTCAAAACCTGTTCGACAGAGACGTTTTCCTTGGCAATGCTAACCGTGGGGGGGGGAGTTTGCGCCCGTCCTCCCGTGGTCAGAAAAAGCAATAGCAGGGCTGCACCAAGGATTTTAGCTTGGATAAGTTTACGCATGGGTTTGTAATTTAGGTAATGGTCGAAACGGCCGGAACGGATTCTGCGTTCCGGAAGTGAAAGCGGGAAAGTCCGGGTCCTTTTTACATAGGCGCGTAATTTTTAGGAATTTTTCGGTTGTTTGGGAATGATCGTTATGCGCCGCCCTGCGCAGACGTAGTCCATCTCCACGACGAGCGACATGGCTTTCAGAATCTCCTCGATACTTTCGTTGCGGATCAGCTTGAACGACATGCGCACCTGCCGGGTCCACGCCTCGGGAGCGTCGATCTCGACGGCGTACCAGCGTTCGAGGTTGGTGAGAATGTCGGCCAGCGAGGTGTCGTCGAACGACAACGAGCCGCCCATCCACTGCGAGTAGTTGCGCGTCGAGACCCGCGAGCGCGAGGCGCGCCCCTCCTTCCTGTCGAACACCAGCCTGTCGCCGGGTTTCAGCGTCACGGGCGCCGGCAGACGGCCGCCGTAGGCGCGGATGCTGCCGTTGCAGAGAATGGCCTCCGTGGTCGCGAACTCGGCGTAGTTGATCACGTCGAACTCCGTGCCGAGCACCTCGATGTTCATATCCTCCATCTGCAGGATGAACGGACGGTCGGCATCGTGCCGGACCTTGAAGAAGCCTTCGCCGTCGAGTTCCACCACCCTGCGGCGCCCCGTCAGGTCGCCGTAGTACCGGAGCACGCTCCCGGCGTTGAGCCAGATATGCGTACCGTCGGGCAGTACGTACTCGCCCTTGTCGTGGGCCGAGGTGACGATGTTGGTTTCGATCTTCGTGCGCAGGTAATCCTTCACCACGACGTAGTTCGTTCCGGCGGCCAGCAGCACGACGGCGGCCGCGGCTGCGACGTTGCGCCAGATGCGGCGGACGCGGAACCGCTCGCCGCGGCGCATCGCCTCGTGGAGCCGTTCGAGTTTGCGTTCACGGCCTCCCGGCTCTTCGGCCCGGAGTCCGTTCCAGTAGTTTTCCAGCGCCCGCTCCTTTTCATCGCGCGAGGCGGGGTCGCGCAGCCACTCCGCGAAGCGCTGCTGCACCTCCCCGGGCATGTCGCTGCCGAGGAAGGTTTCGATAATGGTTTTTATTCGATTTACAGACATAACGATCTTTCCCGTTTCACCAATAAGACGGTTCACGCGGCCGTTACGCACGCCCGAAAGGTGAAAAAAGTTTTTAGAAGAAAAACAGGATCAGCGTGACGAGTTTGCGCAGTTCGGACAAGGCCCTCGAAATCTGATTTTCGACGGTGCGCGTGGAGATGCCAAGACGCCGGGCGATTTCGTCGTTGGCGATGCCCTCCTCACGGCTCATGCGGAAGATGCGCTGCCGCTGCCCGGGCATCTTCTCCACCGCCAGCTGAATCAGCAGCAGCAGGTCGCGGTTGTCCACGTCCGGAAGTTCGTATTCGGGCAGCAGATTGGTCTGCCGGGCGAAGTTGGTCCGCACCGCGCGGCTGTCGAAACGGTCGTATACGGCATTGCGGGCCATGCGGAACAGGTAGGAGCCGAAGGCCGTGACGCCGGCCATCGTGCTGCGGTTCTGCCAGATTTTCAGGAACAGGTCGTGGGTGATGTCCTCGGCCTCTGCCCGGTTCTTGAGCATGCGGCACAGAAACTCCTCGGTCTTCGCCGCATACCTCATGTAGAGGGCGTCGAACGACGCGCGGTCGCCGCGGGCAAGTTTTTCGAGCAGTGTTCTTTCGTCTTCCATGGGAAATAGCCGGTATGAACGGGGACGGGGTAAAAGTAGTAATTTTTTACTACTTCGTCGCGGCCCGTGCAAAATTTAGTCGTTTTTTCATTTCTGCGGCGGGCGGAAGCGGCGTTTCGGATTCCAGACGCCGGAGGCCTTTCGTTTCGATAATCGAAACGCCGCCTCCCGGAATAACCGATTATCGAAACCGGAGCGGCGATAATCCGTTCGATACACGAAATTAGAACATCGCATTTCGGATTGTTTCGATTTCCGTCTTGGTTCGTCCGCCGAAATGGCGTACGTTTGTATCAGTTCCGAAAGGGGCTATGAAGAATTCAGTTTGCATGTAGTGACGCCCACAGAAGTTGGAAGGATTGCTTGACAGTGACGCAACTATGTTCCGCACATCCGGAGGCTTCGAGGGGAGGGTTGTGAAACCCTCCCCTTTCTTTTTGTGCCCGCCGGAGAGACTCCGCATCGGGAACGGGGCGTCAGCCCAGCTGGGCGACGATCTCGCGCTGACGCTTGAAATAGTGGATGCGCCGCAGCTCTCCGCTGCCGGATATGAGCGTCGAAAACCGGCTCTGGGTCTTGATCCATTTCTTCACGTATTCGTACATCAGCGGATCGGGCGTCCGCAGTCCGTTCAGCGAGAACATTCCGATGTTCACGGCCTGGTGTCTGCTGGTCGTGACATAGCTGTACGACGACTCGAGGTCGATGTCCGAAAGATAGAGGAAGATCCTGTTGCCGTTCTCGAACTCCCCCTTGACCGCCACCGTCTCCATCTCGTCGAGCATGGCGAAGAGTTCGTCCCGGAGCACGCGAACGCTCTCCTGCGAAATCAGGTGCATCTCCCGGTAGGCGCGCAGGGCGTTGAGCCAGTGCTTGAAATTGCTGTCGTCGAAGATCAGGTAGGTCGTCGCGACCGACTGCACCCACCGGACATACTCCCGGCAGTTGCGCTGCAATTCCGCGGGGAGCTTCAGCTCCTCGAAGGTCCTCACGGCGGGGTTGCCCACTTCGTGCTGGTAAAGCCATTTGAAGAGCTTGAACCGGTTCAGGTTGTCGTATTTGCCGTAGAACTCCGCCGGCAGCGAATTGGTCGCCGTGGCAAATTCGGTCGTGGGGTCTGACGCCACCTCGCGCATAAAGGCGATGTCGCGTTCCAGAATCTCGTTATAGGTTTCGAGCAGCGCGGTGAACTCCTTGAACTTGAGCTGGAATGACAACTTGTCCGTAGCCGCCAGCCCCACCACCCGGTCGAGCGAGAAGTGCATCCGCGCGCACAGCGCGCTGGCTTCGCCGAAGGTGAACGGCACCTCGCCGCGCAGCCTCCTGTAAGCGGCCTCGCGGCCTATGTTCAGCATGTCCATCAGCAGCGAAGCCGGCTTCGAATGCTGCGGCGTATGCGCATGGATCGCCTCGATCAATGCGGCATTCGATTTTTCAAGCATAGATATAGTCAACAAAAAATTCTCTTCCCAAGTCGCAAAGATACGAAAAAACCGGACGGTTGCAAAACTGAATCGCGCCCGGCGGGGGGGGGCGGACAGACGCGTCGGCGCCCGCGGCGCCGAAGATCCGAATGCCCGACCCGGAACCGCAGCCTGCCGTTCCGGTCCCCGGGATACGAAAAGAGGAGGGCCTGTGCAGGCCCTCCTCCGGAATCGGTGAACGGATCGCTTATTTTCCCAGACCCATCTTTTCGATGAGGGCGCGGGTTTCGGGCTTGTGGCCGCGGAAACGCACGTAGAGTTCCATCGGGTGCTCCGTGCCGCCCTTCGAGAGGACGTTCTCGCGGAACGACGAAGCCGCCTCGCGGTTGAAGATGCCCTTCTCCTTGAAGAGCGAGAAAGCGTCGGCCTCGAGCACCTCGGCCCACTTGTAACCGTAGTATCCGGCGGCGTAACCGCCCGAGAAGATGTGGCCGAAGGCCGGAGCCATCGCCGTTCCGGAAACGACGGGCAGCACCTGCGTCGGGGCCATCGAGACGGCTTCGAACTGCTCCACGTCGCCCTCGAACGGCTCGGTGAGCGTATGCCATGCCATGTCGGTCATGCCGAACGACAGCTGGCGCACGTTGGCGTAAGCCGCCAGATAGTTCTGCGCGGCGACGATGCGGTCGACGATCTCGGCGGGCATCGGCTCGCCGGTCTCGTAGTGCACGGCCCACAGGTCGAGGAACTCCTTCTCGGTCGCCCAGTTCTCCATCAGCTGCGAGGGCAGTTCCACGAAGTCGCGGTAGACGTTCGTGCCGGTCTGCGACTCGTACTTGCCCTCGCCCAGCATGCCGTGCAGGGCGTGTCCGAATTCGTGGAGGAAGGTCTCCAGCTCGTCGAACGTCAGCAGCGACGGAGCCGTTTCGGAGGGCTTGGTGAAGTTCATCACCAGCGACACCAGCGGACGGATCTCCTTGCCGTCCTCGATCTTCGTGCCGCGGAACTCGGTCATCCACGCCCCCGAACGCTTCGACTCGCGGGGGAAGAAGTCGAGGTAGAGGACCGCCATGAAGCGTCCGTCGGCGTCCGTCACGTCGTAGGCCGTCACGTCGGGATGGTACACCTCGATCTTGTCGTCGGGCGTGAAATTCAGCCCGTAGAGCTTGTTGGCCAGCATGAAGACGCCCTTCTTCACGTTTTCGAGTTTCAGGTAGGGTTTCACCAGCTCGTCGTTCAGGGCATATTTCTCATCCTTGTATTTCTCGGTGTAATAGGACCAGTCCCAGGGCATCAGCTGTCCCTTGAAACCGAGCGTAGCGGCGTAGTCGCTCACCGTGCGGTAGTCGGCGTCGGCATAGGACTTGGTCGCGGCCAGCAGTTCCGCGAGGAAGTCGTTGACCGTTTTCGTATTCTCGGCCATGCGGCGTTCGAGCACGTAATCGGCATAGCACTTGTAGCCCAGCAGGTTGGCGATCTTCAGACGCGTATTGGCGATTTTCTTCACGATCTCCGTGTTGTCGAACTCGCCGCCCAGCGCCCTCGAATTGCTGGCTTTCCAGAGTTTCTCCTTCAGTTCGCGGTTCGAGGAATAGGTCATAAACGGCAGGTAGCTGGGATGTTGCAGCGTCACGGTCCAGCCCTTCTCGCCGCGGGCCTTGGCCTCGGCGGCCATGCCTTCGCGGACGAATGCGGGCAGCTCGGCCACCACCTTCGGATCGGTGATGTTGAGCGTGAATGCGTTGGTCGCGGCCAGCGCGTTCTGCCCGAACCGGAGCGTCAGCCCCGAGAGTTCGGAGGTGTACTTGCGGTAAAGCTCCTTGTCGGCGTCGGAAAGGGCCGCGCCGCTGCGAGCGAAACTCTGATAGGTGTCCTCGAGCAGTTTCCTGTCCTCTTTGCGAAGACGTCCCGGATGCTCGTAAACCTGTTTCACCCGGGCGAACAGCTCGGGATTGAGCGAGATGTCGTTCGACAGTTCGGTCAGCTTGGGCTGCACGCGCTGTGCGATCTGCTGCATTTCGTCCGACGTGTCGGCTTCGAGCAGGTTGAAGAAAAGCCCCGCGATGCGATTGAGCAGCTCGCCCTGACGCTCCAGCGCCACGATCGTATTGCCAAAGGTGGGTTTCTTGGGGTTGTTCACGATCGCGTCGATCTCGGCGCGCGAGCAGGCGATCGCGGCATCGAACGCCGGTTCGTAGTCCGCGAGTTTTATCTCGGAGAACGGCGGGGTCTCATGGGGCGTATCCCATGCGGCCAGCAGGGGATTCGACAGATCGAGTTCGGGCAGCTGCGCTTTGGGGATCGAATTGTCGGCGCAGCCTGCCGCCATAGCGGAAACGGCCATAATAAACAGTACTTTTTTCATTATCATATCAAATTAGCGGTTTCTTTTCCGATGGGTTCGAGTTTCAGTTTTCCCGGGCGGCGGATGCCGTTTCGGCGGCGGGAGCGGCGTCCTCGCCGGACGGTTCGGGTTCATTCAGAAGCCCCCGGCCGCGAAGCATCGCCCGCTTGTCGGGGTCCTTGCCGCGGAAGTCGCGGTACATGGTCATGCCGTCCTCCGAGCCGCCGCGGGCGAGGATCTTGCGGCGGAAATCGCCGGCGATCTTCTTGTTAAAGAGGTCGCCGCTCTCGCGGAAGGCCTCGAAGGCGTCCTTGTCGAGCACCTCGGCCCACGTATAGAAATAGTAGCCCGCAGAGTAGCCGCCGTCGAAGATGTGCGAGAAATAGGGGTAACGGTAGCGCGGCTCGATCTGCGGGATCAGCCCGCGTTTTTCGGTCAGGGCCTTGCGCTCGAAGGCCATCGGGTCGAACGGCTCGTATTCGGTGATCGAGTGGATGTCCATGTCCGAAAGCGACGCGGCGATCAGCTCGGTGGCCATGAAACCCTGGTTGAAAAGTTCGCTGCGGCGCAGTTTGTCGACGAGGTATTTCGGAATCACCTCGTTCGAACGGTAATGCACGGCATACTGCTTGAGCACCTCGGGATCGAACGCCCAGTTCTCCATCAGCTGCGAGGGCAGCTCCACGAAATCGCCCTCGACCTCCGCGAGTCCGCGGTACTTCACGTCGTGGAACAGGAAGTGGAGCGCATGCCCGAACTCGTGGAACAGCGTCTCGGTCTCGTCGAGGGTCAGCAGCGCGGGATTGCCCCCCGCCGGGCGCGTGAAGTTGCAGACGACCGACACCACGGGCGCCACGCGCTTCCCGTCCTCGTAGGTCTGCTCCACGTAGTTGCCGCACCACGCGCCCTGGCTCTTTCCGTCGCGCGGGAAGTAATCGAAATAGAGCACGCCCAGATGCGACTGGTCGACGTCGAGCACCTCGTAAGCGACCGCCTCGGGGTGGTACAGCGGCACGACGATCGGGCGGAACGTGATGCCGTAGAGCCGGTTGGCGAGGAAGAAGATGCCTCCCTGCACGTTCTCCAGCGAGAAATAGGGCCGCAGCATCTCCTCGTCGAGGGCATATTTCTGCTTGCGGACCTTCTCGGCGTAATACCACCAGTCCCACGACGCGAACTCTCCCTCGGGGAAATCCTTCCGGAACAGCTCCTCCATCTCGGCCAGCTCGCCCTTGGCGCTTTCGAGCGCCGGGGTCCAGATCTCCTCCAGCAGGCCGTACACGGCGTCGGTCGTTCCGGCCATCTCGTCGTCCACGACGTAGGCGGCATACGAGGGATAGCCCAGCAGGTGGGCCTTCTCCGTGCGCAAGCGGATGAAATCGTTGATCAGCTGTTTGTTGTCATACTCGTCGCCGTTGTTGCAGCGGTTGAGGTAGGCCTTGTAGATCTGCTCGCGCAGTTCGCGTTTCGACGAGTAGGTCAGAAACGGGATCAGGCTGGGCTTGTGCAGCGTAAAGACGTATTTGCCCTTCCGGCCCATCGCCTCGGCCTTTTCGCGGGCCAGATCGCGGGCCGTGGCCGGAATGCCGTCCAGATCGGACGAGGCGAGTTCCAGCGCATAGTTGTTGTTCTCGGCGAGGAGGTTCTGCCCGAACTTCACGGCCGTGAGCGACAGCTCCTCGTTGATCGCCTTCAGACGCGCCTTCCGCTCGGCGTCGAGCAGCGCTCCGGCGCGCACGAAACTGCGGTAGGTCTTCTCCAGCAGACGGCTCTGCTCGGCGTCGAGTCCCAGCGCGGCGCGACGGTCGTAGACGGCTTTGATCCGTTCGAAAAGTTTCCCGTTGAGACGGATCTTGTCGGCGTGCGCCGCCATCCGGGGCATAATCTGCTCCTCCAGCGCCTGCATTTCGGAGGTGTTCTCCGCGGCGCAGAGCATCCCGAAGATCAGCTCGACCTGCGAAAGCATCTTTCCCGAAGCGTCGTAGGCGAGGATGACGTTCTCGAACGTCGGCGCGTCGTTGTTCGACGTGATGGCGTCGATCTCGGCCTCGTGCAGCGACATGCCGCGTTCGATCGCAGGCAGGAAGTGCTCCGGTTCGATCTTGTCGAAGGGCGGCACGCCGTATGGGGTCTCCCATTCGGCGAAAAAAGGATTTTCGCCCACGGTTTTCCCGGACTTGCAGGATATGAATGTCATAGCCAGAAAAAGTGTTAATAAAGCGGTGATACGTTTCATCGATCGTGTTATTTTAGTAACTTTGTCGCGCATTATTCGACAAAGTTAGGGAAAAATCTGTAAATAGAATAAATAATAGGTCTCCAATCATGCAACTTTTCTACGCGCCGGACATCGTCCCCCCGCTTCATACGCTGAACGAGGAGGAGTCGAAACACTGCATCCGCGTACTGCGGCTCCAGTGCGGCGGGCGCATCCATATAACTGACGGACGGGGCAATTTATTTTGCTGCGAAATCACCGACGACAATCCCCGGCGCTGCACCGTGCGGGTCGTCAGCGCCGAAACCGGATTCGAAAAACTGCCTTACGCGCTGACGATGGCCGTCGCGCCGACCAAGAATTCGGAGCGTTTCGAGTGGTTTTTGGAAAAAGCCACCGAGGTGGGCGTCACGGCCGTCGTGCCGCTGGAAACGGAACACAGCGAACGCCGGGTCTTCAAGCCCGAGCGGGGCGAGAAGGTCGTCACCGCGGCGCTGAAACAGTCGCTCAAGGCCTACCGCCCCGTGCTGCATCCGCTCACCCCCTTCCGCGAAGCGGTGCTGTCGGCCCCCGAGGGGCGGAAGTTCATCGCCCACTGCGCCCCGGCGCAGTCGCCCGAAGGCAAAGCCTACCTCC
>ERZ773114.2469-NODE-2469-length-17214-cov-29.208345_pt1 | contig 17214 bp, 15 predicted proteins | sample MGYA00580564_ERZ773114 | MGnify/ENA primary metagenome ERZ773114 (study PRJEB29015, sample SAMEA2737836) | human gut metagenome | biome: human gut; feature: human-associated habitat; material: faeces | place: China | collected 2012 ... | reverse complement strand
TTTTTGAGATATAGGACTCTTAAAGGGCGATTAAGGGTACCAGGGAAGATCTGGCATTTTTGAGAAGTCATAACGCTCCAAAGAATGCAAATCGGGTTGTACTTCCTCATATTGGGCGTTTAAAGGGGGAACGACATAAAATCTCCTTTTCAATGTATTTTGTTCAATCGTTGTTTTCCATTTCTTCAGCGATGCGGACGAGGACTTCCACCAAGACGGTGCCAACCTCTTTGACGATTTCGGACCAAAAGTTCATAATGCTTTCTCCTTTCTGCGCAGCTGCGCTTTAAAATACGATGGTAATAATGATAGTGATGGTGCGGAATAACAAAGTGCTCACCTCCAGACATAAAAAAGCCCCTGAGTCTTTCGACTCAGAGGCTTTGGATCACTATTATTATATCTGGGTGAAAAATGGAAATTTGAGAAAGCTAAAGAGAGGGATTTATCATAAAAAATTATAATGCAGGACGTATTTGCGCTAGAAGAATCCGGTCCGCCGGAAGCCACGGAACAGAATCAAGCTCCTCTTTAGTCAGCCAGCGTGCAGCCTCAGCTTCTTTCAGCACCAGTTCGCCGGAAACTACTTCGCACCAGAAACAGTCCATGGAAAGATGGAAGGCGGGATAATCGTATTCAATGGTGTCGATAAGGTTGCCTACCGCAATCTCGGTATCCAGTTCTTCCCGGATCTCTCGTTTCAGTGCCTGCTGCGGGGTTTCACCCGGCTCGATTTTGCCGCCCGGGAACTCCCATCCGCCCTTGTACTCGCCGTAGCCGCGGGCAGTGGCATAAATTTTATGTTTCGTCTGAATATCGTCGCAGATCACGGCTGCAACAACGCGAATCATTTTCATGAAAATCTCCTGAATTATTTTTCATAATAGAGCGGACAACCCAGTTTTCTCAATTTGGATTCGATTGCTCCTGTAGAACGTTTTAGAATCAAAGAAATTCGTTTGACGCTGTTCCCCTGCTGGTGGAGCCGCAATAATTCACGTTCTTCTTTTTGCGACCATGCTGTTCCAGCGCGAGAATAACGCTCTGCCTTTTTGTTTCGAGGAAGAGACTTCAGATATTCAGCGGTAGATTCAATGGAGCAATGTTCCAATACGATTTTTAATGCTTCTTGAATTTCTTCCTGAGCACAACTATCATTTTCAGACAGAATCCAACCGGTTAAAGGATTAATACCTTTTGCAAGAGTTTCAATTATGGTGCGAGCCAGCATATCGTCCATAGTATGTTACCCCACGATCAATTTGTTGGTCTTTTTGAGGAACTTTGCAGGAATCGGGCGGTCCAGCCGCCATGTGATGTTCATGGGGCGGGAACCCTCGTGCTTCACATAGTTCACCGTGCCCAGATAGGTATACGCTCCTGCACCGCCAAAACGGGCCTCTGCCTTGAACTCGCGCACGAACAGCAGCACCCGGCTTCCTTTTTCCCGGTGATGGATGTAGCGCTGCCCGGTGGCAGAGTTTTCGGCGGTAGTGCTCTGGCTCTGCCAGTGGAACAGGCTCTCGTTGATGGAATAATCCTTGTACATGGTGGTGGGGGAGTAATCCTTGTCTGCCTTGTTCAGGGTCACAAAGAATACGTCCAGCTGCTTTTCCGGCAGCCACTTCACGCCCTCGCGGACAGTGGCGGGCTTCAAAAAGTCCAGTGCCACCAGCAGCTGGTCGCGGGTATAGGTGCAGTGCAGGTCCAGCGGACAATCAAAGCCCACATCTACCGGCTCGTCAATAAAATCAATGCGGTCATATTGATACTGCAAAAGTGCTTGCAGCTCCCCCAGCAAAACGGGACTGTCTGAGAGAGCATACAGGTTATCGAGAACTTCTTCATCCTCCCAGCTTTCTGCAGTTTTGCCCCAGAGAGTCACATAGAACATTTGCAGCATCCGCTTCTCTACTGGCGATAGAGCCGCAAAGTCGGTGTTATCCGATTTTGGCAGAAGCCCCAGCAAAAAACGAATCCACCTGCGGGAATCGATGACCGCAAAGCGTGCAAAGGCTTTGGTCATAGTTTCTTCCAAAGGTTCTGCAAAATCGGATGCCGCCCCTGCACGGACGCACAGCCTGCTGAAGCAGATCTTTTTGCTGTAAATCGCACGCGGGTCAAGATGATAGTAGTCGAGGAAGTTCCCGAGTGTCAAAGGCAGGCCGGTATCCTCGGTAAAGGCAGCCGCCCGCGCCACAAGCCCGGAGGTGCGGTCATAGGAGGCGCTGATATTATCCAGCACATATTTTGCGGCATATTTCTCCAACTGAATATAGCAGCCTTTAGGTGCAGAGACAAAGCCCTCTTTGAGCTCCCGGCTGATGCTGCGGGTGGTGTTGGAGAGCAGTGCTGCGAATTTCTCCTCAAAATTATACTTTTTGTTGGCCTGTCCGATGAAATCCAGAACGGTCAGGCAATCCTTGTTTTCTGCCAGACGTAAGCCGCGCCCCAGCTGCTGCAAAAACACAGTCAGCGACTCGGTAGGACGCAGGAACAGCACAGTGTTCACCTCGGGGATATCCACGCCCTCGTTGTAAATGCCCACCACAAAGAGGAACCTGAGCTCCCCGGAAACCAGCCGCTGCTTGGCGGCGTTGCGCTCCTCGTCAGGAGAATCGCCGGTCAGCGCCATAGACGGGATGCCGTGGGTATTAAAGTAGCGCGCCATAAATTGGGCATGAGAAATGGAAACACAGAAGCCCAGACCCTTCACCTCGTCGATATCGGTGACATATTTCAGGATGGAGTTTACCACAAGGTCAGCGCGGCGCTCCGCCACCATGCCGCTGAGGGTGTACAGGTTGGACAGCTCGTTTTTATCGTAGCCGCCGGTACGCCATTTCAGGCTGCTCAGATCTGCGGCGTCGGTGACGCCGAAATATTGGAAGGGACAAAGTAGTTTCCTGTCGATGGCCTCCGGCAGACGGATCTCGGCGGCAATGCGCCCGCCGAAATAGTCCAGAACGCTTTTGCCGTCCATACGTTCCGGGGTAGCAGTCAGCCCCAGAAGGACCTTCGGCTGGTAGTATTCCAACAACTTCTGATAAGTGGGTGCAGCTGCATGATGGAACTCGTCCACCACGATATAATCGTAGAAATCAGCCCCGGTCTTGGCGGTAAAATCCTGCGAGTTGAAGGTTTGGATGGAAACAAACAGATGGTCGATGCTGTCGGCTTTGTGGCTGCCCACATACAGCTCGCCGAAATTGGCATCCTTCAGTACCGCCCGGAAGGTGTACAGGCTCTGCTTCAGGATCTCCTCTCGGTGTGCCACAAACAGCAGACGGCAGGGCTGCCCCGGATGCTGTTTGCAGAAGCGCTTGTAATCCAGTGCGGAGATCACAGTTTTGCCGGTGCCGGTGGCGGCGACTACCAAGTTGCGGTTGTAACCCCGAACGGTGCGCTCGGCATCCAGTCGGTCCAGAATTTCCTGTTGGTAGGAATAGGGCAGAATATCCAGTGCATAGATTCCGCTGTGGTCGGTCTCGCTGTATTTTTCGGCTTTCAGGGCGCGGGTCAGCCGTTCCCGCTGTCCTTCATCGTAATATTCAAACTCGCTGGAGTTCCAGTAGCTTTCAAAGGTGGCTGCGATCTTTTCGATGGTCTCCGGCAGGTCCTTTCGGGTCACCTTGACGTTCCATTCCAGACCGCTGGAAATTGCCGCATTAGACAGGTTGGAGGAGCCTACATACGCCGTAGTAAAACCGGTGTCCCGGTAAAATACATAGGTCTTTGCGTGCAGGCGGGTACGTTTGGTGTCGTAACTGACCTTGATTTTTGTATTGGGCAGCGCGCGCAGCTCCTCGATGGCTTTTACGTCCGTAGCGCCCATATAAGAGGTGGTGATGATGCGCAATTCGCCGCCGCTTTGTGCAAACTGCCGCAGCTCGTCCATGATGAGGCGCAAGCCGCTCCACTTGATAAAGGAGACCAGCATATCAATGCGGTCGGCGGAGACGATCTCCTTTTTCAGCTCCGTGTACATCTGCGGCTCATGGATAGCACCGGTAAACAGGGAGCTTTGCGCAATGGAGGTCTCCGGGCGGTCAAGGTCCTTTGCGCTTTTTCCTGTAGCAAGGCGCGGGTCATTCTGCTGCAAAAGCGCAAGAAGCTGCTCTGCCCGCTGGTCAACACCGAGCGCGGCAAAGTCAGCTTCCTGTGTGGTGTTCTGGATGGTGGTCACGATCTGGTTTGCCAGCTGGATCTGCGCCTCGATGCCGCCGCCGTTATCCTGCACATTCTCAAGACCCTTCTGCACCACATCGGTCAAATACTGCGCCAGCACTTTGGCAGCCTCCGCCGTGTCGATGGGCGCAGTGGACTTGCGGGCTTCCGGGATCTCTGCAAGCTCGTGGTTCAGCGCGTTATTGATGACCTGTTCGTACAGTCCGGGGTAGAGCATAGATGCACTTCCTTGCCGTTTTCTTTTATTATAGCGCCCGTCAGAAGAATATTCAATGATCGAGAATAAACCGCATCTGATTGAAAAAGAAGTTTTTTGATCTCAGAAAATATACTGTAGCTGCATTGCTTTTATTAAAAATAATAGAGATCGTGATAACCATTTATATGATGCTACAATAAAAAGAGACTGATGCAGTGCAACAGTCTCTCGATAGCAATGAGGCTTATATAACGGGTGTTTTTTTATAAAAATCCGTAGCAGCGCCTCCCATTCCAAGAGTGGTTTTGATGCCAACTCCGCCATGGGATGCAAAAGAGAGCAACGCGTTCCAAAGTTCCAGAAGCGGCGGCGCAAGGCGTGCCTCGATGGTCACATTGCCTTGAAAGGCTGGAATGCGCGTTTCTTTCAGCAGATAACGTGTGGTATGGAGATTATAATCCACAATATGAAGCCCTTGCTGTAAAGCCTGCAGTGCATCAGAATCGATAAGGGCATATTCTGGAAAGGCAGCGTTCCAATGCGCAATCAGACTTTGCAAAAGCAGAGTTTCCTGCGGGAAAATAGTATAGCGGCCGGACTGCTTGAAGGCGCAAGGCGACAGAAAAGCAATTTTGGCACGGGTTTCGCTGCGGGAGCGCCCAGAACGAATCAGCTCTTCAGCGGAGATTGCCGGAAAGGTACGGACCTCTGAAACCGGGAGTGTCAATTCATGCAGAGGGATTTCCTTTGCAGATTCCAAAACGGGGAAAACTACCTGTCGAGCAGCGTCATTTAGCAGGTTGACCGTCCAGATCAAAGACTGTTTTTCCGGCGAAAAACATAGAAAATGCGCAATGGGGTGTTCCCCTTGCAGATGCATCTGCTCTCCAAATTCAGAAGAAATCTGTGACATCAGCCAGCCATACAGACGATAGGACCACGACTGGGGAATCCGCACATCATTGGGCGGAGATAAAACCAGTTGAATCTGCTGGATCATAAGATGCTCACCCCGCAATATCCATAGGGATAAAGCCGACCACGAAAGCGAGCATATTTCATGGTGTGCGGGGAAATACCTTTTTCGGCATCACGCTCATGCTTATGTCTACGGAACATCTGCGCCATTTGCTCTGCTGTCCAGCGCAAACCTTCTTTTTCGCCCAGATAGGGATATGCTAGCGACTTGGCAAAGAACCCGGAGCCGCCGCCCAGGATCAGATAGGGCTGCTGCGGCAGGTTGACGGCACCGCGCGGCAGGGTAAAATGCCGAGCGTAGGTCTGCTGATAGTATGCATCGAACTGTTGGATGGATTCCAGCAGAGAGTCTTTTGTAATGCGGCCCTTCAGCACAGACTGATCCAGGGTCAGCTTGAACCGGATGGCTGTGCCCGGTGCGGCGCATTCCCGGCAGAGGTTGATGCTGTGGGTTCCGCCGTCTGTGGCGGAGTCTGTTTTTCCGGCCAGCATCATGCAGTTGTCCGAGATTGAGAGGCTGTCGGAAACCTGAATGCCACGGAAAATGCTGTTGACGGCGTCCGAAGCGATGCTTCCATGCAGATGCAGCTGGTTGACATATGTCTCTTCCGGAAAGGCGGCTCGGCGGTTTTGTACAAGGCTGTGTCCGGTGCTGCGGTCAGCCAATACCGCACTCAGCAGCCATGCAGTACGCAGCGCACCCTTGATGCTGCTGCCGGGAATGTAGGCATGGCCCTGCGCATCACGCTGGAAAGCATGGATCTCTTTCAGCGAGTGCTCAGCATCCAGCGCATCTCCCACCTCGATCTGATAGCGCGTCAGCGTTTTCAGTTCTGCATCGGAAATGCCGCAGTCTTTGGTCAGAAAGGCCCAGAGATTGGACTGCTCGCTAAGCATAAACTGTCCGTACTTGTCCACCAGATCGTGCTCGACTAGAAAACTGAAAAATTTTTGCTCGTCCAGAAAGGAGACTTTGCCATTGCGGGTGTTGTACATGTACTCTTTTTTGGTATAGCTGCTGCCGTTGCCAACAAACAGAGGTGCCCATACATTCAGAGTAAGGTCAAAGATCTGCAGATGATCCTGCTGAATCATAATGTCACCCCCATAAAGATTGGCTTGGAATAGCGGTATACCGGATGCACATCCGACAAACCAACATCATACAAAGCACCCTGATAACGATTTTGCAGGACAGAACCTGCCGAAAGGGCATACTGCGTTTTTTTCTTCAGTGGAGTTTCCACACGATCGGATGCCATGAAGCCGCTACGACGTACCAACTGAAAGGAGGCACTCTCTAATGCATTATCCATTTCATCTGCCTGCGGCAGGCTGGTGCTCAGCAGCAGATAAGGAGCATGCTCGGAAGAAAGTGCATGATACATCCACTCCGTCTGCTCGTCAAAAGGTTCGTTCAGATAAATCTTAGCCACGACATGGAACTTTCCATAACCAGAGCTGACTTTGCCGCCGATGCCGGTAGCGCCCAGCTGATTCAGCAGATACTCCAGATCTTCATCCTGACCATCTTCGGTAAATCCGCAGATGAAATACAGTCCGCAGTCCGGCGCAAAACGGAACAGTCCAACCTGATACGGCATGGTATCCCCCTGCATGGGAACAGCTGCCTTGGTCTGCTCATAGTGGGTGCCAAAACTTTCCGGTTGCTCGTCAGGGGTAAAATGACCTTCATGCAGACTTCTGGCGTAGCGGTCAAATTCCAACACAGGGATCCAGGCTAGCTTTTTTACCTTTTTACGCAGAATGGTTTCCACTTCCTCAGTGGATTCTGACGCGGCAATGGGTTTTGGCAGGTAAAACGTTGCGCCATACCAGGGCATTGTATCGCTGAGCAGGAATTTTCCCTGCCGGACCTGCGCACAAAGTTGTTCCAGAGCTTCTTCTCCGTGCTGGACGAGGGTCTCGTGGCAGAGGGAAGAAAACAGGGTATCTGCCCGCAGGGTTTCTTCGGAGGTATAAAGTGACAATGCAGAGTCGGCTCCTCCGAAATGAACAGCTGTGTCAAACTGAAGCTTAAACAGAAAATAGTTCATAACTATCCACCTCATCAAAGAGGGATTTCAGGCGGCTGAGATCCGCCTGTGCGCCATAGCCTTCCAGCGCAAAGTTTTTCAGGCTGACACGGCCGCTGCCGCGGGAACCATGGCCGCCCAGATAATCCATCTGCAGCAGCTTCATGCCTTTGGCCAGAAGAGAAAGATCTTCCTCGACCTGTGCCGGGTCGGTTACATCGTAAACGATGCTGACACCGAACTTTGCGCCGGCAATCACACGTTCGATCTGGCGGGGATTGGCTACAGAGTTGGCACGGGAAATTGCGTTCTCGGTCTTGACCTCGGTCACACCCACATTGGAAAGCTCTTTTGCATTGGACAAAAAGGCATCCGCAAACTGCAGGCGGGAACGACGCACCGGCTCCGAGGAACCGAACAGGCGCAGAATGCGCTCGTCGTCCTTGTCGAAAACAGGCATGTGTTCGATATCCTGACAGGTGCTGCGGGCCAGCAGGGTGCGCAGTTTGCCTTTCAGACTGCTGCCGGGTACGATGGGATAACCGGTATAGGGGTCACGCACCACCGGGCTGTCCACAGCACCAATGGCAGAAAAGGCAGAGGAACCGCCGATGTGCATACCGGTGCGCACTTCCAGATCGCACCGGATCAGAATTTTTCCATACATAATTACCCCTCCTTGCCGCCGAAGTAGCGGTGGAAAGCGACCAGCGCTTCCATGTAGTGTGCAAAGCGGATCAGGTCCGCACGGTCGGTGGAAATGCCCTTGAGGTATTCCAGCAGGTTCGTCTGCGCCACAAAGCTTTTTACGGTGTCATCACGGCCGCACTCATAAGCCACCCGGACCCGCATCAGGTTGAGCTTCACGATGCTTTCGGGCAGAAGCTTCTCCTCGGTGCGGATGTTTTCCGTATTATAGATATCCGTCACGAGGCTCAACAGGTTGCGGATCTTGCTGGTGGTCACTTTTTTGGGCTGGCTCATCAGGCTGCGCATAATACGCTCAGCTTCGTCTACATAATCTTCCGGCACCTTTTTCGGCGTGATCTCCGGCGGCAGCTCTTTCTGCTGCCCATAGCTGCTGCGGTTGTTATAGCTGCCGGAACCGCTACGGTTTCCGTTGTAGCTGTTGCTATATCCGCTCCGGCTGTTGTTATAGCCACCGCCGCCATAGCTGCGGCCATTATCATTCCATCCTGCCATCTGTGTCGCCACCCTTTCTGTTCTGATAGACATAAATATAAATTGCGGTAATGAGCTGGTGACGCTGTACGGCATCTAAGGCCCAATCCATCATGCTGTGAGAGAATTGCTCGTAAAGTTTATAATCTGGTGCATTCTTTTTTGGGGAAAGCCGCGCCAGCAGGTAAGCATACCGCGCAAGGTTGATGCGGTCGTTTTCTGCTTCCCGCAGCAGTGCCAGCAGGTTGTAGAGCATGGCGTTTCCATGCTCGGCGTTATCCTTGCCGAAGAAGCTTTGCAGGCAGCCGACCTTTTCGGTCAGGACCTTTGTGCGGAATACATCCCACGCATAGATATGTCCCTGCTCCGGCTGCACCAGCAGATTGCCCTTTGCATCCCGGACTGCTTTGCGCTCCGGCGTGAACAGTGCCACTGCATTTTTGCCGGGCAGATGCTTGGCGGATTCTTCCAGCGCGGCAGTTTCCTCGGCGGAAAGCCGGATGGGGTAATGGTCATCAAAGATGCCGATGCCTGCGCTGAGGGTCAGTGCACCGCAGGAGAATGCGGTGAAATTACGCTGGATGCGCTGTGCTGCTTCCAGAACATCGTTCCATGAGCCCACAAGGAACACATCATCACCGCCGGCATAAACAATGCTCACTTGCAGCCCTTCGAGAATGCCGTTGATGTAGCACTTGAAAAACAGTGACATCTGCCGGGAGAACGCTGAGGTGCGGGACAGGGTAACATAGTGCATCCGTTTGACCGGGTCTTTCTCGTTTTCCTGTTCAAAACCGGAGATGAAGGCGTGCCCGAGGTTGTCCACATCCATGCGGCAGACCGCAATGCGGCGCACGCCCTCGGACTGCTCTGCCAGTTCTTCCATGCTGTTGCTGGCGGCGTAATCGCCAACATACAGGTTGGTGCTGTAAGTAAGGCCGGTGAATGGTGCATTTTTGGTATACACCCGCACGATGGGTTCGTCAGAGTTCAGGCGCTTGCGGGCGGAAGCCGGATCGGTGAGGGACAGATATTCGCTGCCGCCGTCCAGTGCAGGCAGCGTGCAGTCATCGGCAGCCGAGGGCTGACGGCTTACCACCAGAACGCGCTTGTTCTGGATCTTAATGGAAAGATCTACGAACAGTTTGCACCAAGGGCAGAGATCATCCTTCAGGTTGGCACTGGTGCCGCACACCTTGCATTCTCGGCCATCCGGGTAAGCGGCGGTACTGTTCAGCTGCCGCAGATCCTCTGCGGTATAGCGGTGGAACTTGTGCTGCTCCAGCAGACGGTTCACCCGGCGGAACAGCTCTTTGTAGGGGCTTTTTTCAGCCGGGGTATTGGTCAGGTCGTTGCCGGAGCAGGGCGTCCATGCGTTGGCCAGAAACAGCTGGGTGCCGAACTGCTGTTGCAGCCAGCGGTTGAACTGCCGATTCCACCGGGTCAGGGTATCGGCCACAGCGGCAGTATTGGGCAGCAGCACATAGCAGTGCCCGCCGCCGCTGTAGATCAGGTTGGCGCGGGACACGCCGCACCCGGCCAGAAGCTCGTCCAGATAGTGCTCCATGAGCAGCTCCAGAAAGAACGACCGGCTGCGCAGGGAGCGCAGGGCGTTTTCGGTATGGACAGTATAAAGGAACTTCTGGATGCGGGAAAAATCGGCGGTATAAAGCAGAAAAACGTCCTTCTGACAAAAATCCTTCTCCTGCTCAAAAAGCGCTTTGCGCAGGTCGGTGATGTTGTTTGCCTGCACATATTCGCTGATGCACGCCGCAATGGCTGCGGTGGCCTTGGCGTGGTCAAACAGAGAAACATCCGGGCTTTCGCCGGTAAAGGTGCTGGACGGAAAACAGCTGAACTGCGTTTCCAGCAGACCCAGCAGCGAGTTGATCCACTCCGGCTGCGGCTGCAGATCCGGCAGGCACTCCTTCAACTTGCGTACAGCATCTGCATAGACGGAAGCGGAAAGCGGCTGCTGCTGCCGTGGCAGCTTCAGGCTGCCGTCCTGCGGCTGCGCAGGCATCATCCAGCCGGGGTGGGAACCATTCAGGTGGGTGAACACCGAGTCCAGCGGAAGATCCCGCCGGAAGGAACTGCTTTCGCCTTCGACCTCCCGGCGGTCTGCGGCGGCAGAAAGATCATCTGCCAGATAAACGATATAGGCCGGGGAATCGGCTGGCAGCGCCTTTGCTGCACCGCGCAGCGCGGCGGCGTGGTGGTAGCGCACACAGTCCAGCGCCGGTGCCCAGCCTGTACCGGGCAAAACGCCGTGCAAAAACTGGTAGCCCTGTTCACTGTGGCTGCCGCGCTGCCCACCGGCACGGTACACCGCTTTACCGGTGTCGTGCAGCAGCCCGCCATAGGTGGACTGCAGGGTGAGAACGTTCAAAATACCATCTCCTTTACGGGTTGTGGAAGAATTGCACAATAAACGGAAAACGTGTTTGTCAATTTTGTAAGAGATGCTTGGAATTGGCTTTATTATAACACATTTTGTCGCCATGCAAAAGCCGCAGCAGAGAAAATATCACAGCAGCTGCGATCGTTCCGTTCATAGAGGAGCAGCCCACGGAAACCAAAGAGTTAAGGTTTGCAAAAGAAAAACTCCGCATCTTTTGATGCGGAGTTTTTTGCCCCCTCGCGGTTATCGTCCCCTTGCGGGGATAAGCTGCAATTACGATATCGAGGAGTTTAGAAAGATCTTTGATGTTATCGTCCCCTTGCGGGGATAAGCTGCAATCTACCGCGTGAACGACATCCATACTGCAGTTCTGTTATCGTCCCCTTGCGGGGATAAGCTGCAATTTGCTACTTGTGGAAGTACACCACGAAGCCCAGGTTATCGTCCCCTTGCGGGGATAAGCTGCAATAGGAAATCATTATGAAAAAGATCAACATCAGCAGGTTATTGTCCCCTTGCGGGGATAAGCTGTAATCATCAAAGAAATCACTTACGTACTGAAGTACGAAGTTATCGTCCCCTTGCGGGGATAAGCTGCAATAGCAGAACTGCCCCAAAAAGAAACTCTTTTCCTGCGTTTTTTAAGGCGTGTTCTGCAATCACAAGATAAATATAGCACATTGACTGCAAAAATAAAAGATATTTCCGAATAAAAGTTGGAAATTGGTGGTGCGAACCCTGTGCCAGATTGGGGAAAACTAGGCGGTAGAAAAGGAGGTTCGCCCCCCGAACTGTTGACTTCAGGGCATCGGGCCATAGCGCCGGAACCCGGCAAACACAAAAATGCTGCGCTTCAGGGTGCTGCCGTCCGGGTAGGTGGTCTCCTGACTCTTGCGGCGGGAGCAGGCGGCCAGCGTGGGGATGCCCGCGGCTTCCAGACGCTGGACTACCCGGTACACAAAGGTGCACTCGCCCTGACAGAGCACGGCGTCCGGGTTAAGGTGCAGGATGTGGTCGGCGTATACCGTGGCAAGGGAGTCCAGTGCGGCCTCGTCGGCGGCGGGGTCGATGGCAGGGAAGGCAAGATCGACCACCGTGCCGTAGCGCTGTGCCGCAGCCGTTTGCTCGGCGCTCCACAGGGCGTAGGGGTGGTTGGAAAAGTTGATGAACATAGCGTGTACCTCCCGGTTCTTTAAAAAAGGCTCCCGTCCGCACAAAACGGACGGGAGTGCTGGCGCGGGGCTCACCGCTTGTCGATGCGGTGGCCAACGTTGTTGCCGGCCAGAGCGCCGGTAACGCCGCCAACGATGGCGCAGGGGATGGTGCCGGCAATGGCACCGACAGGGCCGCCCACGGCGATGCCGATGGAGGCACCCTTCACGGCGCCTGCGACGGCACCGGCTGCGGCACAGCCCAGAGTAGAGATCAGCTCAAACATGTTTTTCACCTCCTTTCACCTACCAGAAGCCCATGGCAAGGGTGCAGTTAAGGCGTAAAAAAATAAATCCGCATAAATTTTTTAAACCATTGTAGCAGCGGCCTTTTTATGGTATGATGCAGATAATGGATCTTATAAAAAGGAGTGTTGCCCTGTGCTAAAGACTTATATCACCACCGTACCTTTGCAGGGAAAGCTGGACCCCATGCTGTACCAGCGGGAGCGGGCAGGTGCGCCCACGGACACCTGCTTTCCCATCGTGCAGGTGATGCGGGATACCCTTGAACCCGGGGACACGGTGCAGCTGCTGGCCATCCGGCAGGAAAATGCCGATACCGCCCGCAACTATCAGCGACTGTTGGAAGAACTGGCGCAGCTGGGCATTGCAGAAGATCAGGTGCGTCAGCTCCACCTGCCCGAGGATCAGCGCCCGGAAACGCTGATCGGCCTGTGCCGGGATCTGGTGGATGCCCTGCCGCAGGTCACCCGGGTGTATGCCTGCATCACCTACGGCTCCAAGAGCATCCCGGTGGTCACGTTGACGGCATTGACCTGCGCCGAAGCTACCCATACGGAGTTAGAAGTAGGCGGTGTGTATTATGGTGAGGTCAAGCGGGAAAACGGGCAGGTGCTCAGCGCGCGGCTTTACGATATGGCAGCGCTGTATCAGCTTGCCGGGCTGGTAGGCACTATGCGTGACAGCAAGACCGCCGAACAAGTGTTCCATCAGCTGATCTGGATGAACGAACACCGGGAGGACTGAGTAGCGATGAATGACGTGAAAACATGGGCGGGCATTGATGCTTCGCCACTGCTGCAGCTGCCTCCGGAACAGCGCAAAAAGCTGCACGATGCCAATGATGAACGGTTCCGCACATTCTGGGCGGAATGCTTTCTGACCGCACAGGCTCCCGGAAGGGGAGAGGAAGCATGGAACAGCGTGGATTTCTGCAAGGCGTTTCTGGATGCGTTTGATTTTTGGGAAGCAAAGCCGGGGCAGACCTTCAGTATGTATCTGCGCACCGCTGTCCGTCATGCACAGGCACACGACCAGCAGCAGGAAGAAATGGCAGTGACGGGCTTCGGACGCGAGACGAACCGCAAGATCAAAAAAGCGCTGGAGTACATGGAAAAGAACGGAATTACAGAGAGTGTGCTCTGCCGTGACCCGGAAAAAGAACAGGTGATCGCCGATATTGTCGGGGTCGGCGTAAAGACCCTGCGGAAAGCACTGCGCAATAAGCAGTCGGTGCTCAGTCTGGACGACACTGGAGGAGAGGATTCGGCGCTGGGTGACCGGGTGGTTTCCCAAGAAAAAAGCGTGGAAGAAAAGGTGGAGCAGAGCAGTGAAATGCTGGCATGGCTGCACCGCGGCATAGGGCTGATGAACCTGCAGCAGAAGGAAAAATACGGCAAGACAGCTGGCCCGTTGTGGAGCAGCGTGCTGATGGGCTTTCTGCGCAACAATGACGCGCTGCCTCCGGCAGAGGATGCGCCCGCGCGGCTGGCAAACTGCGATGACCTGCGCCCGCTGGAACAGGATAACTGTCTGTGGGATATCCTGCTGCTGCACCGGTATGTGGAGTTTACCGTTCAGCCGCCCTATGCACCCAAAGCGCTGGAATGCGCCGCGCTCCACGCCCTGCTGGACTCGGAGCGCAACCCGGCGCAGGATAAGACCGTGGCAGAATTTCTTGGTGTGAGCCGGGCGGCGGTGTCGCAGCGGCGCAAAACATGGCAGCAAAAACTGGTGCAGATGAAAACGGAACAGGAGGATGGATAAGATGGGACGCGATGTTTTACTTTTATATATGAGCCCGAAAAACCCGAACTACAAGACCCAGACCAACGAGGGCGCGGTGCGGTACCTGATAAAGGAAAAGGAGACCCCGGACTGCATTCTGGCACTGTGCAGCGAGACGGTGCGCAAAAAAGCTGTGGTGGAAATGCCGGACGGCAGCACCTGCACCACGCTGGAATATTTCCGCGATGCGTTGCGCAGGGTGGGCATCCCGGAAGAACGGCTGGTGGTGATCGAAGTGCCGGACAGCATGGATGACGAGAAAAAGCAGTTTCAGGCCATCTCGCAGCTGCTGGAAAAGATCAACGAAGGGGACACCCTTTCCATCGACCTTTCCGGTGGCATGCGGGACACTGCCATGCTGCTGGTGACCGCTGCCCGCTGTATGCGGGACCTGCGCGGTGTGCAGACCCGCCGGGTGATCTATGCAGAGCTGCGCGGGGAAGAGCCTGTCGCGCACGACCGCACCCAGCTGTATGATCTGTTCGACTTTGTTACCGCCATGGACGAGTTCTTCTCCACCGGCACCGCGCAAAAGCTGAAGAGCTATCTGTGGAGCGAGGGCGAAAAAGACCCGGTGCTGCACACGCTGCTGACCCGCATCAACCAGTTCTCGGAAGATCTGGCGCTGTGCCGGGTGCAGAAATTGAACGACGATTTGAACCAGATCGATCAGGCGCTGAAAAAGACGCCCAAGAAGAGCCAGAACCTGACCGACCTGTTCTTCCAGCTGCTGAAAGACCGTTTCAGTACCGAGTTTGCAGAGCTGCTTTCCTCCGGCGAAAAGGCGCTGCCTGCACTGGTGAGCTGGTGCGCCGGCCACGGGATGTACCAGCAGGCGCTGACCCTGCTGTGCGAGCAGATGCCGGAATATGTCTGCCAGCATATTTTTGTGCAGCCCACCCCCAAAGGCTGGGAGTATCTGGCAGCGCAGATGCAGAACAAGGGCAAGCCGTGGGTGTACCCGCTGTTCCACTTCCATTTCTGCCGCCTGACTTTGATGCAGAAGGAATATCCCTATACAACAGACCTGCGCCTGACCCTAAGCCGGGACGATGCAGAAGGCAATATGCTGTTCGGCGTAGCAAATGATGCAGAAATGCACGACTATCTGGATATGGTGCTTGCCTCTGGGCAGCTGGTCATCGACCCTGCCATCCGCCCGCAGCTGGAGCAGGCTGCCCTGCTCTATCAGCGCGTGATGCAGTACCGCAACCAGATCAATCACGCCAGCGCCAGCGACCTAGGCTTACAGAGCGAGCGCGTTCTGCCGCTGGATACAGAGCACATTAAAGAGACCCTGCAAAAGATCGCCACCTACCTGCATGGGATCCGCCCCTTGAAGCGGAACGTCCCGCAAGGCGTCAAGGCGCTGCCTGTCACAAAGACGATTCCGGCAGGCGCAGTTCCCAACCTGTAAAATAGAATATAAGAAAAAGCAAAGCACCTCCGCTGCTGGCAAACGCCAGTGGCAGAGGTGCTTTTTTGTCCCCTTGCGGGGATAAATTGCAATACCGAACACAAACACATTAAAACGGCTGTACAGCGTTTCCGTCCCCTTGCGGGGATGAATTGCAATAGGATGGTTCCAGAACTTTGATGCAGAACATCATTTCCGTCCCCTTGCGGGGAGAAATTGCAATCGCACTGATTGTTGACGCACAGCCTGACGATACGTTTCCGTCCCCTTGCGGGGTGTAGTTTTACTATACCACACATTGAGTCAAAAGAAAAGAACTATACACCGGAGAAGCGCGGATGGAGCAGAAAAGATAAGGCATAAAGATCACCTCGATTCGGCAGAAGGGGCGTCAAAGCCCTGAATGGGCAGGCCGAGAAAGTATTCCTCGATGCGGTCCCAAAGCTGCTCGCTGGAAAAGCCGCTGGTAAACAGCCAGCTCATCAGCCGCACAGCATCGGTGTGGCGCTGGGCAATGCGCTCCGGCAGGTGGTTGCGGTAGAACCCGCGGTCAGCCAGCTCCAGGGTCTGGGTCTGGTTGACGTAGAGGTACAGGCGGCTGTTGGAGCCTCCCAGAAGGGCAAAGTGGAGCAGGTCCAGCTCTTCCAGAACGCCCAGAGCCGGGGTCAGACGCTCGCTGCCCTGCACAGAATCGTTCACCGGCAGATAGCGGCAGGTCTCGCCGCTGTGCAGAACAGCAAAGCTCTGCTCCAGCCACTGGAAAAACTCGCTGATGAACGGGTCCACGACGCTGTACTCTGCGCCTTCCTGCGTGGTGCCACGGCGCAGCACACGGGTGCGCTGCAGGCGGGACGAATGCTGCTGCCAAGACTGCACAGCCGCCAGCACTACGCGCACTGCACTGGTGGCACGGGTGCTGCTCAGGCCTGTGGCCTGCGCCAGCCGGGCGGCGGCATCCCGATCGTAGAGATACTGGCCACTGCGGGCAGCCTCGAAGAAGATCTCCTTCAGGGCGCGCAGCAGAACGGAAAAACGGGCATCCGCATTGGTGTGCCACTCCAGCGTCAGCTGCATGGCGGGGGTCAGGTGCAGCTGGGCATTCAGCGGCAGCTTGTCGCTGTGGGTGTACAGCAGGTACTTGAACTGCGGAAAGGAAAAATCGTTCTGCCAGCGGCTGCTCCACAGGCGGGCAAGATCTACGTCGTAGACTCCGGAGGCCTCATCCTGCAGGGTGGCAGCACCGGTACAGATGCGGTTGACTGCGGCGGCATCGGCGCTGTTGAGCAGGAAATACCCGTGGGTGAACAGAGGAGAGGGCCGCATGATGAAGGGTGCATAGCCGCGTGCTTCGCTGTCCTTCTGGATCAGCAACATGGCGGTCTTGACCTTGGCCAGCGGGTCCTGCTGGTGCTCACCGTTAGGGCTGGCAAAAATGTAGGCGAAGCTCTCGGCATCCACCAGAAGCTCGTTGCGGTGCTTGGTGGCGGCGGCCGGCTGGCTGGCGCGGTGCTGGCGGTATATTCCATGGTAAAACCCCGCTTTCACTTCCAACTGTAAGTGTCTTCGCTTAG
>ERZ773114.2466-NODE-2466-length-17232-cov-4.559003_pt1 | contig 17232 bp, 17 predicted proteins | sample MGYA00580564_ERZ773114 | MGnify/ENA primary metagenome ERZ773114 (study PRJEB29015, sample SAMEA2737836) | human gut metagenome | biome: human gut; feature: human-associated habitat; material: faeces | place: China | collected 2012 ... | reverse complement strand
GCGGTGATGATCGCGAAAAAGGCGGTCAACAGTTTTGTGCGGACACCGTATGAGAGCATCAAAGATGAACTTTTTTTAAAGGAGCTGGTGGATTCCCTTGCCATGAGCGGGATCGCCAATGAGATCGCAGGAAGCAGTGCACCGACAAGCGGAAGTGAGCATCTGATCTCACACGCATTGGATAAAATATTAGAAATTCCGCAGTTACATGGGATTCAGGTCGGAATCGCAACTTATATCATGAGTAAAGTGCAGGATCACCGTTATGTGCGTGTGGAGACGGTTCTGCGGGAAACAGGATTTTTTGATTATGCCGCGACGTTAAAGATGAAGCGTGATGATTTTATCAAGGCAATCGATATGGCACCATCCATCAAGCCGTTCCGCCACACTTATCTGCATGAGGAAAACTACCGTGAAGCGGCAAAAAAACTGGTACTTGAAGATGAAATTTTAAGTAAGATTCTCGTATAAAAACAGAAATACCGGAGAAAACTAAATAAAAATACAAATGAGAAAAGTAAATGTTCCTGTGATGGGGCATTTACTTTTTTTATTTATGACAATAGAATGTTCGCGGAGCGTGCATTCTATTGTTGGAAACAAGGTGAAAAACAGGGAGGAAAATCCTCTGCTCGCTAATGAGCTCGCATTTTCCTCCGGAAAACAGGGAGGATTGTATGATTAAAGAAGATGGATTACCGGTAGGACTTGGGTTTGGATTAGCGATGAATGAGAAAGCGTTAGGACAGTTTTCCATGATGACGGAAGACGAAAAGAGGCAGGTCATTGATGCGGCGAGAGGTGCACAGACAAAGGAGCAGATGGCGCAGATCGTAAAAGACATTGCGGATATGGAATTTTTTTAGAATTGGAGATTATGATGGGAAATAACATGGATTTAAACTATGAGATGTTCTGCTACCAGTGTGAGCAGACGGCAAACGGAAAGGGATGCACCAAACTCGGTGTCTGCGGAAAGACGCCGGAGATCGCTAATCTGCAGGATCTTTTGATCTTTCAGGTAAAGGGGATCAGCTGCTACGGGAAAGTGCTGATGGAAAACGGTGCACATATGGATAAGACAGTGGTCAGTTTTATTGAAAACGTGCTGTTTACAACATTAACGAACGTGAATTTTGATGTGGATGCACATTTAGAACTGCTACGGGAATCACAGCGGATCAAAGAGCAGGTCAGGGAGATGGCGGGAAGGAGCAGCAATCCGACGGCACATGCTGCCTACGATCTGCCGGAGAGCAAGAGCGATATGCTGCGCGATGCACCGCTTGCGGGAATCATGTACGACAATACATTAGATCCGGATATCCGTTCCCTGCGCCAGACGATCATTTATGGATTAAAAGGCATCAGCGCGTACGGACATCAGGCAAGAGAACTTGGTTATTACAGTGACGAAGTGGATGATTTTTATCTTTTGGGGCTTGAGGCGACAACAGATGACAGTCTGACGGTGGAGGAGCTGATCCGCATGACGATGCGCACCGGTGAGATGGCGCTTGCGGTTATGAAAAAACTTGATGAGGCAAATACGACGATCTATGGAAATCCATATCCGCACAAGGTGGATGTGACAATCAAAAAAGGGCCGTTTATCATCGTTTCCGGGCACGACTTAAAAGACCTTGAGATGCTGCTGGAGCAGACAAAGGATATGGGCATCAATATTTACACCCACGGTGAGATGTTGCCGTGCCACGGTTATGAGGGGTTAAAAAAATATCCGCATCTGATCGGAAATTTTGGCGGTGCATGGCAGGAGCAGCAGAAGCAGTTTGACAACCTTCCGGGCTGTATCCTGATGACGACAAACTGTCTGATGCGCCCGCGGGAAAGTTACAAAGACCGCATTTACAGCACGAACGTGGTCGGCTGGGAAGGTGTGAAGCATATCGGAAAAAATGAAAAAGGGGAAAAAGATTTCAGTGAGATTATAAAGCAGGCATTGGAGCTTGGCGGATTTAGGGAAGATCAGGAGAAGAAAGAGATTTTAGTCGGCTTTGGGCATGCCGCAGCTTTAAGTCAGGCAGATAAGATCGTGGAGGCGGTAAAAGGCGGACAGATCCGGCACTTTTTCCTGATCGGCGGCTGTGACGGAGCCAGACCGGGAAGAAATTATTACACGGAATTTGCTCAGATGGTGCCGAAAGACTGTGTGATCTTAACACTCGCCTGTGGAAAATACCGGTTTAATAAGTTAGACTTTGGGGAGGTGGCAGGACTGCCAAGACTTTTAGATGTCGGACAGTGCAATGATGTATATTCGGCGGTCAGGATCGCCACAGCGCTTGCGGATGCGTTTGAAACTGATGTCAACGGACTTCCGCTTTCCATGATCGTTTCGTGGTATGAACAGAAAGCGGTGGCAGATCTCTTGGCACTTTTAAGTCTCGGTGTCCACAATATCTATCTTGGACCGACACTGCCTGCATTTTTAAGTCCGAATGTATTACAGTATCTGACCGATACGTTTCATTTGAGACAGATCAGTAATGCTGAGGATGATATTAAGACCTGTCTCAAACAAGATATTGCGTAAAATAAAAGATGATCTGCATGATGAATGAATAGAATGTCCGCGGAAATTTTGGTGTCTGTGTAAAAAAATCACGACTCGAAAAATCCAAGCTGCTCTAACGCATAAGCGATACCATCCTCGCTTGCGCGTTTTGTTACAAAAGATACCTGATCAAACAGGGAAGCCGGGGAAGCATTTCCCATGGCGACGCTGTTTGGTACATAAGAGAGCATCGGAAGATCGTTGTTGCTGTCGCCGATCGCATAGGCGGCGTCAAGATCCAGATGATAATAGTCAAGCACATACTGGATGCCGGTCGCTTTGCTGTAACCGATTGGAACAAATTCGCGGAAGGTACCGCCGCGGTTGATGCAGGTAAAATAAGGATCGCTGACTTTCCGGAATTCTTCTAACTGGTCAGGAGTCTGATACCAGACCACAAATTTATCGCAGAAAAAATTCGGATTTTCCAAATTCTCCGGCATATCATAGCCGCGGTTTAAAAATGCTTTATACTGGTGTATGGCATCCGGGTGTGTGAGGGATCTGCTTTTATCAAAGGCAACTTCTTTTCTGGATTCGAAAAGAATATCCACATTGGTTTTGCGTGCCGCCTCTAACAGCTGCATGGTAATGCTGTGTGTCTGTGCAACGTGCAGTGCCTCTGTGCCGGAACAGAAAATATTTGTGCCGCATCCGCAGACATATCCGTCAAAACCGATCCGTCTGAAACGTGGTTCCACGTTCTGAAAGCAGCGGCCGGTATTAATAAACATCAGATGACCAAAGGTGCGCGCATGTCTAATGGCATTTATGGCACTCTTCGGCAGGGAACCGTCGATCTCCGAGGTTAAGGTTCCGTCAATATCAAAAAAAGCAATTTTTTTCATAGGCTGATCTCCGTAAAATAATGATGATAAATATTTTTAACCGAAAGAATTGTACGGTATTTTTTTCGAATTGTCAAAATGAAATGGGAAATGGTATAATGATCAGAGAAATAACGGTTACTGTTCACAGGCAGGCATTTTCTGAACTGAAAATGCCGTATGATACAGTGGTGGCAGCAGATTTTGCCGATTTGGAATGCGAAGCATCGGCAAAATCCGTTACTGGAACGAGGTACGAGTGAACAGTAACAAATAACGTGAAAAAGGAGATTACCATGAAATATCATACGATAAATGAACTGGATCATTTTTGTTTTAAGGAGGCATACATTGCGCAGATCTGCGCGGTAAACGGGATGTTTGAGATCGTATTTGATAATGTGACGATTCTGCCGGAGAATTCATGCAACCGCGACATCCGGGAGATGCGTGCAAATGAACTGGTTTTAAAGATCAGTGAGCCGAAAATTGAAGCACTGGTGGAGGAAGGCTATAAAGTCTATGATGCGAACGGCAATTTAAAACAGAAAAATGAGGATATTACGATCGCACCGGAGGCGTATGCAGACAAATTCAAAGAATTAGAGGGCTGTGAAGTGTATTCCATTGAGCAGGAAAACGGAAATTATGTTATTTCCATCGATACGGAGGATCATACCTTTTTGCTTCGCGTCAGCGGTTCCGGGGATACACAAGAGTGGGATCGTTTCCTGAACAAATAACCGGAGATAAAAGGAGCATACGAATGAAAATATTAGTGACAGGCTTTGAACCGTTTGGCGGAGCAGTGATCAATCCTGCCTACGAGGCAGTCAAACTTCTCCCGGATGTGATAGTGGGGGCAGAAGTGATCAAAATTGAAATCCCGACCGTGTTTGGAAGGGATGAGGAAGTGGTCAGGGCTGCGGTGGAGAAACATCATCCGGATGCAGTTTTATGTGTCGGACAGGCTGGTGGAAGATCCGGGATCACAGTGGAAAAAGTCGCAATCAATCTGATGGAAGCGCGTATCCCGGACAATGAGGGAAAGCAGCCGCTCGATACACCAATCCGGGAAGACGGAGAGAATGCATATTTTGCGTCGCTTCCAGTCAAGAGCATGGTACAGTATATGAAAGAGGCAAAGATCCCGGCGCGCGTTTCCTATACAGCCGGAACTTTTGTCTGCAACGATATCATGTACCGTGTCCTCTACATGATCGATAAGGAATATCCACATATGAGGGGCGGATTTGTCCATGTCCCATACTTACCGGAGCAGACGCTTGATCTGCCGGAGGGAACACCGAGCATGCCGGCGGAGATGATCGCAAAGGCATTAGCGTGCGGCATCCGGGCGATCGTTGAGAACGAGGCAGATGTGAAGACGATCAGTGGGGAGACGCACTGACATGGTGCACATGACAACGTGAGTGTGTGACAACCGGCAATCATAAAAAAGAATATCATGAAAAACGAAAAATGCCGGAGTGGTGCAAAAAGATGTGTGCCACTCCGGTTTTTTATATGACACACTTATTTAACGCTTTCTTCACATAACCATCACATTGCAATCAGCTGTTCTTTAGGTTGCAATGTTATTTTTGTATTGTCAAAACGGAGCGCATGAGTATGGAAAGTGAGGAAGGCAATGAGAAAACCAGGAAAAAGAATGGCAAGTGTGATCGTCAGCATCGCAGCAGTCTGTGTGATGACCGGCGGAATCGGATATCAGGCTGCAGTATCCGGAGCACAGACGGACAGTACGGAAAATAGTGTAAAAGCTCAGAATACAGACCAGCAGGAGAGTACAGACGGCTCTTTTTCGGAAGAAGGTACCACGCAGATCGGCACGGTCAGCCAGATGCCGGAATTTACGGTAAATGCAGTCACAATGACCGTGGAAGAAGTCTATGCTTCATCCGGGGATACCGTGAGCAAAGGGGATGCCCTGTTTAAACTGACGGATGAGAGCATGGAAGCGGCAAAATCATATTACGAAGATGCCATCAGTGATGCCGAGAATACATTAAAAACAGCCGAGGCGAATCTTGCAAGCGGAAAACTTTCTGCGGAGAGCACAAAGCAGGACGCCGATCTGACAGCTCAGACCGCAGCGGACAGTTATCAGGCACAGGTAGATGCGCTAGATGCCGCGGTGGAAGAAAAAGAAGAAGCCTATGATGAGGCGGTAGAGCAGATTTCGGAATATCAGACGAAGATCGATAACAATGATTACTATGTGGAGTGTGCGATTGATGAAAAAAAGGCTGCAGTTGATGCAGCGACAACAGCATTAGCGCAGGCACAGGATACGCTGACACAGGCACAAAATTCGGATAATAGTGCAAGTCAGGCGGTATCGACGGATTTAACTTATATCAAGGCGCAGATCGAGGCGGGAGCGGATTCGGATACATTACTTTCTGTTGTACAGCAGGCAATGGATGATTATACGACGAGGGAGCAGCAGTCGGATACGCTGACACAGGCACAGCAGTCTGCAGATGCTGCACAGAGTACACTCGAACAGGCACAGAAGGAATTTGACTCCGCGGTCGAAACTTACAATAAAAATGTGGAAGAAACCAACACTAAAATTACGGAACTGATGGATAGTCTGGATGATTTAAAATCTGACTATGAACAGGCAGAGCGTGATGCGACAACGCAGAAAGCAGAACTGCAAAATGAATATGACACTGCAGTGGTGGAAGGAAAATATGCGGGAAGTACCTATGAATCGACCGTCTCGGAACTGGAGAGTGCAGTGGAGTCCGCGCAGGATACACTTGATACATTAAAAGAGGAACAGACAGCACTTCTTGCATTAGAAGATGGTGTTGTTACGGCGGATGAAGATGGAACGATCGCGGCAGTGCCTTATGAGGCAGAAGATACGCTGCAGTCAGGTACTGCGTTTGCGCTGTATTGTGATACACAGACGATCATGATTTCCGTGGAAGTGCCACAGGAGAATATCGCACAGGTTGGTGTCGGCGATGAGGTATCTGTCATGATAGCAGGAAACCGGGATGGAGCAGTGACAGGAACTGTCTCATCGATCGCATCTTCGGCAACGATCGGAGGCAGTGTTTCGAATGTTACTTATGCAGTGATCATTTCAATTGATAATTCGGATGGAAGACTTGGTTCTGGTTCTTCCGCAACCGTTACATTCCAGGGAGAGCAGGAGGAAAAAACAGAATGAAAAAGAAAAAAGTGACAGTAGTTCTTTCATTGGGCGCAGCAGCACTTCTTTTGATCGGAGGGATCAGCGTATATGCACATCAGACTTCGGACAGCGGCGAATCAGAAACGGTTTATAAAGAAACGACAGCAGAATATGGAACGCTTACCGTCGGGATTACAGAGAGTGGAAGTGTGACAATCGGAAGCATTTCACAGGATATGGATGAAGATATCAGTACGTTTTCAAATTCTGGCAGCAGCCAGACAAGTGAAACCCAGACAACAGGAACATCCACCAATAATTCATCGGTGGCACTGGAGGTAGAGGAAGTGTATGTTTCGGTCGGACAGCAGGTAAAAGCGGGCGATACACTGTTAAAGCTGACAGATGAGAGCATTGAAAAATACAGGAAAAAATTACAGGAAGCTGTGACGGAGGCTTCGGCAGATTATAACTCTGCAGCACTCAGTTCGGCAAAAGAAAAGGTAAGTGCGAACTATTCTTATAACTTAAGTGTGGCGGAGGGAAGTGTTGCACAGGAAGAATATGAGGCAGCCATCAGTGAACTGCAGGATGCGGTGGATGAAGCCCAGGAGGCAGTGGATGAGTCACAGGCATTTCTTACCTATTATCAGGAAATGATCGACAGTGGAATGGATTTAAGTGAGTCACTTGCAGATGAGCAGGAAAATTATGACAAACTGTACAATAAATTAAAAGCGGCAAAGAGTGCATACACCACAAAATCCGTGGAGGCAGAGAAAAAATACAAAGAGGCAATGTTATCCTACGAAAATGCAGACAGCCAGTATTCCGCAGATGTGACAGGCGTGGATGTATCAGTGGATACGGCGCAGGATACGTTGACAGATGCCAAAGAGGCTTTATCTGAATTTGAAGCATTTGTCGGAGATGGCACGATCTATTCGGATTATGATGGCACGATCATGTCGGTCGGATACGAGGCAGGAGATGATCTGTCTGCAGGCACGAGCATTGTGACATTTGCGGACACAGATGCAGTGACGATGACAGTATCTGTGTCCGAGGAGGATATCTCTGAGATCGCAATCGGAGACGAGGTCATGATCGAACTCAACGCTTATGAGGGCCAGACATTTTCCGGTGAAGTTGAAAGTATTGATACTTCCGTATCGAGTGGTTCTTCCACAGTCTCTTATAATGTGACGGTAAAAATAAATGGTGACGTGGACGGTATTTACACGGATATGACAGGAAATGTGACCTTCATTGAAAAACAGGTGGCAGACGTTGTCTATGTTTCTAATAAAGCGATCATCAACGAGGGAACGGCATCTTATTTGAAAGTCAAAGACAGTGATGGAACCATTGAGAAAAAAGAAGTGACTACCGGATTTTCCGATGGCGTCAATGTGGAGATCACAGAGGGACTTTCCGAGGGAGAGACGGTTCTGATAGAAAGTCAGGTGACGGGCGAATGAAACCATCGGAATTATTAAGACTTGTCTGGATCAATATTACCCAGAATAAATTTAAAACGATCATGACGTCGATCGGTATTATTGTCGGCGCGGCTACGATCGTGATGGTGATCGCCATCGGAGAAGGCGGTCAGGAGGATGTGGCAGACCAGTTTAAAAACTTAAATGCAGGTGCAATCGATATTTCCTATGACGGCGGTGATAAAAACCGTGGTGGAAATCAAAGTTCCGATGACTCCTCAGACTCAGGAATGATGATGGTGCCTTCCGGCAGCGGTGCACCATCCGGCAGCAGTTCATCGGGAGGGTCAGGGGCTTCCGGTGGACCTTCGGGAGGATTTACGGGCGGTGGCGACTCTTCCGGCGGTGGACCGTCGGGTGGCCCCGGAGGTGGAAATGGTGGTGACGGAGGCGGCATGCCGGGTGACATGGGTGGCTTCTTTGGCGGCGGCAGTGATATGGAAGACCGCATGAACCAGGAAAATATCACGTTAGATGAAGATGACGTGGACGATATTGAAACTTTTGTCTCCGGGATCTCAGCGGCAACGATCTCCTATACGACAAGATCTGCCGTGGATGGCGGTGATCTCGATGAGGCACAGACCTACTCGATCGCCGGAGTCAAGGACAACTATGCAGCTATCAGTAATCTCAGTCTTGCAGTCGGAGATTTTATCACAGAATCCGATGATGAGAATAAAGAAAAAGTCTGCGTACTCGGCGCTTCTGTCGCAGAAGAAATCTTTGGAAGTGCAATCGATGCATATGGCAGTGTGATCTATATCGATGACCGTTCTTATATGGTAAACGGGGTGCTTTCTTCTATGGGTACGGTGGCATCCGGTATCAGTCCGGATGATTCCATTTTCATTCCGTATGCGACAGGAGTGAAATATTTAGTGGGAACAAATGTAAGTCCGACTATCACCGTGATCGCGGAGGACGTAAGCAATGTGTCCGGTGTCACGGAGGAGATCACGGAAGTGCTTGCAACTTCCTATCCGAATGCAGAATTCACCTTTGAGGATGCGGGAAGCAAGATGGAAGCTGCATCGGCGTCCAATGAGATATTGACGATGCTTCTGATGGCTATGGCAGCCATTGTATTTGTGGTCGGTGGTATCGGCATCATGAACGTATTGTTTGTATCTGTCAAAGAGCGCACCAATGAGATCGGTATTTTAAAGGCAATCGGCTGCTCCCAGAGGAATATTTTGTTTGAATTTTTAGCGGAGGCGGCTGCAATCAGTCTGATCGGCGGCGTGCTTGGCATTGTGGCAAGCCTGCTCGTCACTCCGGTGGCACAGTATCTTGGTGTGCGTGTTGAACTGACACCGGCAGCATTCCTGATTGCACTGCTGTTTGCACTCATCACGGGAACACTGTTTGGATTCTATCCGGCGTATAAGGCGTCGAAACTGGTGCCGGTGGAGGCACTGGGGGCAGAGTAAAAGAGGGAAAGGTTTAAGGCGGTTGATGAAGAAGAAAGTAACGATTGTGGTTGTAATTGTATTAGTGATTGTACTTATTGCGGCATGTGTGATGTGGCGGATAGGTGGAGTTGAGACGGAAAGTGCGCTGGGGGATCATCAGAAGTATGTCTATGCGTATGTTTCGTCGATTGAGGGGAATGAAGTTACTTATATGGAAGTGGATGAGTCGGTGGCGAAGGCGGCGGAAGAGCGGGCGAAGGAGAAGGCAAAGGCGGAAGATGGTGCCGGTTCGGACAGTACAGGTCAGGGTGATAAAAGTGATGGCGGCACAGATTCTGCAGGTCAGAGCGATAAGAATGATGGCGGTACAGATTCTGCAGGTCAAAGTGATAAGAGCGGCGGCACAGGTTCAGATGAAGATAAATCCGGTATGGGAACACCACCGGATATGGATGGATCATCCGGTGGAGATCAGACGCCTCCGGATATGGACAGCACCGAGATGCCGCAGGGCGCACCGGGCGGCATGTCCGATATGACAGGCGAGACAGTCACAACTATGATACCTGTTGGCGTAACCGTACATACAACATCTGACACTACGACCACCTTCTCACGCCTTGCCTCAGGTGATCTGCTAAAAATATTGGTAGAAACAGACACTGACGGCAACGAAGTGATCGAAGAAATCTGGATGTTACAGTAACGTAACGGCAGCATGGCTGATTGTAAAACTCATCAAAAACTGAAAATAATTGTGAAACCAGTGCCAGTTTCACAATATCACAAAAGTAAAGCTGAGTTTTACAATCAGTCACGCGAGCCATACACACAGAAAGGAGCACACATGGACGCAGCACAAATCCTAAAACCATTTGCAAATGAACATATACCGGCAGACACAAAAGAAACTGCCACAGCAGAACACACATCCGAGATCATCACCATGCAAAATGTAAACAAATCCTACAAGATGGGATCTGGTTCCCTGCATGTATTAAAAGACATTTCCCTGACCGTCGAACAGGGAGAATACCTTGCCATCTTAGGGCCATCCGGTTCCGGCAAAAGTACCCTGATGAATATCATCGGCTGCATGGATGTCTTAGACGAGGGAACCTATAACCTTGACGGTGTGGAGATCGAAAAGGCAAAGGAAAAAGAACTGACTAATATCCGCAACCAGAAGATCGGATTCATTTTCCAGAAATATCATCTGATTCCGACCTACAATGTACTTCAGAATATTGTCATGCCGCTTCTGATGCGTGGAATGACCTTGAAGGATGCAAGAGATGCCAGCATGGATACCATTGCAATGTTAGGGCTTGCAGAGCGAATCGACCACAAACCGAATGAGCTTTCCGGCGGTCAGCAGCAACGTGTTGCAATCGCGCGTGCCTTGGTCGGACAGCCGGCGATCCTCTTGGCAGATGAGCCGACCGGAGCCTTAGACCGCAACAGTGGAAAAGAAGTGCTGAAACTATTTCAGTGTCTGAGTGATATGGGAAATACCATCGTCATGATCACGCATGATTTAAGCGTTGCCGAACATGCGAAGAGAGTGGTTCGTATCGTGGATGGGGAACTCTGTGAAAATTAGAGGTGGTTTTCATCTGTCCTGTGTGGTATGTTAATATAAAAGGCATTTGGTTTACAATAAAAACAAGGAGAGCCGCACATGACAAACGAAGAGATCTGCGTATGGCTAAAGGCAGAAGCAGAACCAAAATTTCAGAAGTTTACATCCGGTCTGATTCCCGGAACAGATCCGATCATAGGTGTGCGTATCCCAAAGCTGCGCACTCTTGCAAAAAAGATTGCAAAAGAGGACTGGCGCGGGTATTTAGAACACGCTGCCTGCGATACTTATGAGGAGATCATGCTGCAGGGACTCGTACTCGGATATGCAAAAGGAGAGATCGATGAGCTTTTGGAATATGTGCGGGCATTTATCCCGAAGATCCATGACTGGTCGGTCAATGACTGCTTTTGTGCAACTTTTAAAATTGCGCAGAAACACCGCGAAAAAGTCTGGAATTTTCTGATGCCGTATGCGAAATCGGATCAGGAATTTGAGCAGCGGGTCGTTGCAGTCATGCTGATGGATCATTTTCTGACAGAAGAATATATTGCGCGCGTGCTGTCTGTGTGGGACAGACTCGATCATCCAGGATATTACAGGAAAATGGGAGTTGCGTGGGGTGTTGCAACTGCATATGCAAAGTACCCAAAGGAAACACATGCATTTTTACTGGAGAATCATTTGGATGACGAAACATACAATAAGGCGATCCAGAAAATGATCGAATCTTACCGGATATCGGCGGAGGATAAAGAGATATTGCGCGGAATGAAAAGGAAACTGCAAAAATAAGTGATATTGTGCGAAATGAAAAGGAAATTGTAAAAATAAAAGGGGAGCAGTAGCATGAGTGTTGATACACAAAAAATCATAGAGATCGTAAAACAGGTCAAACCGTTATTTTTAGACCGTGAGGGCTCATCACAGATCAAGGTAAAGGGTGTTGCGGATTTTGTGACACAGATCGATTTTAAAGTGCAGGAGCAGGTAAAAACCGCACTCTATGAACTGTACCCGGAAATTCAGTTTATGGGGGAGGAAAAGGACAACAGCGATATTGACTTTGACGGTGATGTCTGGATCTTAGATCCGGTGGATGGGACGACCAACCTGATCCATGATTTCCGAAACAGTACACTTTCACTGGCACTTGCAAGAAAGGGTGTACTAACGCTTGGAATCATATATCATCCGTATTCTGATGAAATATTTGTGGCAGAACGGGGAAAGGGAGCATTGTTAAATGGCAGTCCAATCTCCGTCAACAAAAGGCAGAATTTTTCCGAGTGTCTGATCTCCATAGGAACAAGTCCATATTACCGCGAACTTGCAAAAGAAAATTTCAGAATTTTTGAAAAGGTATTTACGGATTGTGCGGATATCCGAAGACTTGGTTCCGCGGCATTAGAACTTGCCTATGTGGCGGCAGGAAGAATCGATGCATACTTCGAACGCAGTTTAAAACCCTGGGATTATGCAGCCGGAATGCTCCTTGTGGAAGAAGCGGGTGGAAAAGTCACGGATTATAAAGGAAAACCGGTGGATATCACCGGAAATTCCGATATTGTGGCGGGAAGCCAGACGATCGGGGAGATCCTGGTAGAGAAATATTTATAAAACGAATCAGACAGTAAAAAGCTCCTGTGCTTGTGGTGCGCAGGAGTTTTTTCTATATAAAATATAGTTTCCAAATCTGAAAATTATTTTTTTCCGGAACGACGGTCAATGACGAAAACAAGATCATAAATGATATTTCGCTGTTCCGGAGTCATCTGGCGAAGCTTTTCTATTAACATAAATTCTTTGGAGGTAGGAGCATCTGGCGAAGAGTAGCCTAAAAGACAGTCTGTGGATACATGCAGGGCACCGGCCATGGCTTTTACAGTTTCAAAATCCGGTTCATGATTACTTTTGATATAGCCATTTAATGTTGTCTTTGCGATGTTTAGCATAGAAGCAAAATCTTTTTGAGTAATGTCACGTTCTTCAAGTAAAAATTGTAGATTTTCTCCAAATGTCATTCTGATAAATCCCCTTATTTTATGAAATATTTAATAAAGTTATTATATAGACTGATAGTTTTGATTAATTGATTGATACTAGATACTGATATTTAAAGTATTTACAATACTAGCAAATAGTATTATAATTCATATAGTACAAACGTCACAAAACAAAGGAGGAAAATCCTCTGCTCCTGCAAAGGCAGTCGCATTTTCCTTCGGAAAACAAAGGAGGATTTGGTTATGAGACAGATTTTTAAGAGATTTGGCGCAGGAATGCTGGCAGTCATACTGCTGTTTGGTGTTGTTTTCGGACCAGAAAGTTCTACAACGGTGGAAGCTGCCAAAAAGGATAAGACAAAACCGAATGTTGTTTTATATCTGAATAAGACAGGTTATACAAGAGGAAGTGTATACATTCAGGTACAGGCAAAAGACAAGTCCGGGATCAAAAGTATTTTGATCAAAAAAGGTAAGATTACAAAGAGCGCAGCGCGCTATTGGAAAAAGGCGAATAACATAACGAGAGCAAAAAAGAAAAAAGTGACTTCAAATGCTGCCTATTCTGTAAAAGTTACTGACAAAGCGGGAAACGTAACGATCAAAAGAATTTCGGTCACGAATATTGATAAGAAAAAGCCGACTGTAAAACTGAGCCAGTCAGTCGTCAGTGGCGGAGTGCAGATTTCCGTGTCTGCTTCCGATGCCAGTGGAATCAAGAGTGTGAAATGGATCAAAGGTGCAATCAGTGATGCATCCAGTGCAAAGTTTAATCAGGCATCTAATATTACAAAAACCCGGAAGTTTATAGTGACACAGAATGGCTACTATACGGTACAGGCGGTAGACCGTGTGGGAAATAAATCGGTGGCACAGATTTATGTGGTGGCAAAGCAGGCGTTGTATGATTTGGATGAATATTATGGGGTGATAGGAAGTAGTAGAAAATACGAAACGGTAACAGATAGTTTAAACAGAACATATATAAATGCATTAAGATTATCCGGAAGTGAATTGGTGTATATGGGCACTTATACACCAGAATATACATATTTCTTGAATGGTAATTATCAGTGGATTGAAGGTGATATTGCATGTAAAGATTCTAATACTCATGACGCAGTGCTTCAGATATATGCAGACAATGTGTTGGTATATACTTCACAAACTATAACACCTAAAGAAAATAGTAAGCATTTTAAGGTAGATATTGGAAATGCAAGATTTATAGTATTAAAAATTGTAGACAGTAATCCAGGAAGTTGGCCATATGATTATATCCTCGGCAACTGCTACCTTTATAACTAACAGTATTACAAACACACACAGCGTGTTTTGATGAAAGAGAATTTCAAAATAAAAACAAGGGGGAAAACAGCTATGAAAAAAGCAAAACGGATCTTTACAATTTTAATGGCACTGATCGTATTCATCAGCAGTATGGCAGCTTCTGATATTACGGTCAAAGCGGCAGAAGAAACACAGGAAACGGATTATAAAAGTATTTCGGAGCCAAATTGGTATGGAGGAGCATATAGTACCAATAACCCGTTTGCGTGGAGTAATCAGTATTATGGTCAGTGTACGTGGTATGCGTGGGGAAGAGCATATGAACTGACAGGCGTGGCATTAAATGAATGTACGGGAAACGCTGCAAAATGGTATAATGCCGCAAAAAATGCAGGACGTTCCGTCGGCAGTACTCCAAAGGCAAATTCAATCGCAGTATTTGGAACAAGTGCAGGATATGGACATGTTGGATATGTGGAAGCGGTAAATGGTGATACAGTGACATTGTCAGAATCTAATAATAGTGCATATGGAAAAGTGACTACAGGTTATGTAAATTCACTTGCAGAAGGAATCACATATTATTGTGGTGCACATAATTTCTCATCGAGCAAGTTGAAGAACAGGTATAGCGGAGAATGGCTGATCGGATATATTTATCTTGTAAATGATCCTGATCCGGGCAGTCTGTCAATTTATGCTAAAACAACTTATTATACGGATGAGGATGTAACTGTTTCATGGAATACACCGGCAAACACTGCCTCGTATGGTTTTACACTGCGCTACAATCCAAAGAGCGGGGATGATCTGATTGACCACTATGTAACGGGAAACAGCTACAATATAGGAAAACTCGGTACAGGAAACTATCGTCTATGGATGAAACCGTACAGTGCCAATGGAACAGGTGGAAAGGCAGTTTATGTTGATTTTAGTGTGACGAACCGCCCTGTCACCTATGTGACGGGAATTACATTAAATCAAAGTTCACTCTCATTAAAAGTTGGTCAGACAGCGACACTCACGGCATCTGTGCAGCCGGGAAATGCCACGAATAAAAATGTGACATGGACATCTTCTGATTCGGGAGTTGTGTCAGTATCTAATGGGACGGTAAAAGCTGTTTCTGCAGGAAGTGCAACTGTAACAGCAAAAGCTGCGGATGGAAGTGGAAAGACTGCTTCCTGTAAAGTCACTGTCACAAAAACGCATACGCATCAGTATACTGCAAAAGTGACAAAAGCTGCGACATGTACGGAAGAAGGCATAAAAACTTATACCTGTTCCTGTGGCAGTAAATATACAGAAAAAATTGCTAAGACTGCACATAAGGCAGTGAAAGACGCAGCAATCGCACCGACATGTACAAGTGCGGGCAGAACAGAAGGAAGTCATTGCTTGGTATGTGGAACTGTGATCACAGCGACGAAAACAATCCCTGCAAAAGGACATACGTTTACTTTAACAGTGACAGTGAAAGCTACCACAAAGAAAGATGGAAGCATCAAAAGAACCTGCGGTGTCTGTGGGACAACGGAAAAAACGACGATTTACCGTCCATCACAGATTTCGCTGGCTAAGAAGTCATTTACATATAATGGTAAAGAGCAGAAGCCGTCGGTCGTATTGTGGGATCGTAATGGAAATCAGATTGGAACGGCAAATTATACAGTGGCTTACGGCAATAACAGAAATGTTGGAAAGGCCAAAATTACTGTCACATTGTCTGGAAATTATGCTGGTACATTGACAAAAACATTTAATATCTGTCCTGACAAGACACAGATAACCAGACTTACGCGAAAATCAAAGGGATTTCAGGTAAAATGGAAAAAACAGACCAACCAGACCAGTGGATATGAAATCCAGTATTCAGATAACAGTAAGTTTTCGAAGAATAGAACAAAGACGGTAGGTATTTCTAAGAGATCAGCGAATTCAAAAGATGTGAAACAACTGAAGGCAAAGAAAAAATATTATGTACGTGTCCGTACGTATAAAAAAGTAAAAATCAATGGCAAGTCCACGAAGATCTATTCTGGCTGGTCGAAGGTGAAAACGGTTGTGACAAAGTAAAAACAGAGTAACTGTAATAACAGAGATTATAAAAATGCTCCGCGCAAAGACGAGGAGCATTTTTGTATATATGTTGGTGAGGAGGAGCTAAATTGAAGTGTCCTAAATGTAAGAAAGAAATAAATGATAAGGCTGTTTTTTGTGGATATTGCGGAACAATGGTAAGAGAGAGCACAGAACAGAGAGAAGAAAAAAGACAGAGTGATCACAGCAAAAGTAATTTTCTGAAAATGGGTATTTTGCCAAAAACAGATTTTTCATTTTCCCAAAAGCATTTCTGGGACTCCCATTTTTGCTTTATTTTGTGAAAGAATTTGGGAATGCAGTAAAATCAAGGGTTTTCGGCATTCTGGATTTAGTAAAATCCCCAAAAACATTTCCCAAAACTGCATTTTGAAAAATTACTATGTCATGGGACACACCACTTCATCCTCAAAAGGGGCAAATCCCGCAACGTCTCAACAGAGAAACTATCCTATATTTCTTAAATTTTGGAGTAGAACTAAATAAAATTCAGATTTTATTACGGGGTGAAAAATCGCACAAATTCAAGGTTTCTCGCTATGCCGTAAAACAAAAAAGACCCTGAAGAACTGTATTTCTACAATTCTCCAAGGTCGATTTTTACGTTTGGACACTTTAGGGCTGGTTGGCTATTTTACCTCATCAGAGGATATTTCGCTTTGCCCCATAACATAGAGATGACCTTGTGCCTATATTATAGATAAAATCATTCTAAAAGGCAAGTTTTTCATCATCTCTATACAAATAATTA
>ERZ773114.2460-NODE-2460-length-17274-cov-3.201347_pt1 | contig 17274 bp, 15 predicted proteins | sample MGYA00580564_ERZ773114 | MGnify/ENA primary metagenome ERZ773114 (study PRJEB29015, sample SAMEA2737836) | human gut metagenome | biome: human gut; feature: human-associated habitat; material: faeces | place: China | collected 2012 ... | reverse complement strand
CGAAGCAGGCGGTCACAGGCCGTGTGGTCTTACAGCTCCACGGTGGCGGCTATATTGGTCCGATGAAAAACATTTATCGCCGGTTTGCGGTAAAATACTCGGAACTGGGTCTCGGTGCGGATGTCCTGACACCGGACTATCGCGTCGCGCCGGAACATCCGTTCCCTGCGGCGCTTGAGGACGCTGTTTACGCTTACAAATGGCTTTTAAACGAGAAGAAATACGACCCGGAACAGATCGTCATCGCGGGAGACTCCGCGGGCGGCGGACTTGCCCTGGCGCTCTGCCTCTACGCGAAGGACCACGCCCTGCCGCTCCCTGCGGGCATCATCACCATGTCCCCGTGGACGGATGTGACCCTCAGCGGAGCGTCCTATGAGGAGAATTACACGATCGATCCCCTGTTCGGAAATTCGAAGGAAAATATGCTCTACCAGTGCAGCTATATCGGGAACGCGGACAAGAAAGACCCTTATCTTTCCCCACTTTTCGGAAACTTCGAGGGATTCCCGCCGATACTGATGCAGGTCGGCGCCTACGAGGTCCTCTTAGATGACACGAGGGCCGCCGCAAAGAAGGCGAGGGCAGAGGGAGTAAAGGTCCGCTGCTCCGTCTATGACGGAATGTTCCACGTCTTCCAGATGGGCCTCGACCTGATCCCGGAGAGCCGCGAAGCCTGGGAAGAAGTCGGAGAATACCTGCGCATCGTCTACCACATCCGCCGCGACCAGGAGGGAAAAGTCGTAAAAAAGGTGAAGACGAGGCGAAGAACCCACTGCACGACGACGCCCGAAATGAAGGCGACGAGGACGGAGGTGAGGATCGCGAGGATCATCGCGAGGGCTTTGCCCGAATTGAGGTAAGTGCCGAGATCGGTGAAGGGAGCGCCCGACTGCCACACTTTGAGGCAGGCCATCGCGATGGCGCCGCCCAGGAGTTCAAAGATGATGGAGACGGTGGTGGAGGTGGGAAGACCGAGGGAGTTGAAGGTGTTGAGGAGGAGAACGTCCGTCACCATGACGGCCGCGAATACGATGATGACTTCCTTGAAGGTGAAGTTTTCGGGGATCAGGACGCCGGTTTTGGCGACCTCCATCATGCCCGAGGAGAAGGTGGCGCCGAGAAGGACGCCTGCGCAGGCCACCGCGAGAATCACCCAGAAGGGAGCGGCCTTGGAGCCGACGGCGGAATTGAGGAAGTTCACGGCGTCGTTCGAGACGCCGACGAAAAGGTCGCAAACGGCAAGAATGCCTAAAAGGACGAGGGCGAGGAGAATAAATGTATCCATGCTGGAGCGCCCGACGCGGTGCTTCACACCGTAGCGACGCGTCGGATTTGCGGGTCGTTATAGTTGCCGCAAATTGTATCCGAAAGTTCCCCGGATTATGAAAGTTTTTTGACATCCCACCCCGCCAAAAACGTGTTTTTTGACGCAAATTGCGATCTTTTAGCTATACAACGAGGCACTTGACGGCATAGATCCGAGGTTTTTATTGTTTTTTCAGGAACCGTCGCCCTTTTGTCATATTTCTGTCATATTTTTGTCATCGTTTTGTCATATTTAGAGCGCGTCATGATCGACCGTCGAAACGTAGTCAAACTGTTCGCAATTCTTCCTTTTTTGGGACGAGCGCCCGTCTCTTTCGCCGCCCCCGCAGAGGTCGATCGGGAGGAAGCGCTCCGCATTGCGCTCGGACACGTCGGCGTCGCTCGGCGCGACGTGAGGATTCTCAAGATCGAACGCGGGGAAGAAAGCGGCGTCCGGGTCTGGAAGACGGAATTTGAAACCGCCGTCGGAGATTTCGACGTCGCCGTGTCGCGCCGTACCGGAACGGTCGTCGACGCCGACTGCGAAATCCGCGAGGAATGGGTGCGCCGTCAAAAGGCCGTGCCGAATGCGGAAGAAAGCGTGAAGCGGGAGGCTGCCCGGCGCGTTCCCGGCGCGCGTCCGGGAGACGTGCGGCTTCGCAGGGAGGGCGATCGCTGGGAAGGCGTTCTTCGACACGACGGCTTCAAGGCGGAATTTGAAGCCGACCGGCGCACCGGCATTCTCCATGACTGGAATCTTGAACGGCGGGACTGATCGGTCGGCGGCACTTCCAAAACGAATCGGCGGACTTTCGCCCGCCGATCGTCGTTTCCATTCTCTCGTCAGCCCAGATTGGCCGGATCGCCCTTGGTGTTTGGCTCGACCTTCGGGCGCATGAGGTAGAGGAAGATCACGAGCGGAATGAGCACGAACCCGCTCGTGAAGATCACGAACTTGAGCGGCAGATACATCGCCATGGCGCCGCCCGCGATCGGGCCGATCACGCTGCCGACCTGCTGTGCGGCGTAGGAAAGCCCGAAGATGCGGCCGCGGTCTTCCGGGGCGGAGGACTGCGAAAGCACCGCGTTGATGCCGGAAAGATCCCGGCGAAGGCGAGGCCGCCGATGAAGCGCCACACGCCGAAGGGAACCAGTGTCGTCGGGATCGCTTGAATCATCCCGAAAATGCCCGAGCCGAGCAGCGCGAGATAGAGCGCCGGACGGAAGCCCCACTTTTGCCCGACGATCCCCCAGACGGGCGAAGCGATTACGCCCGAAATCCCGACGATCGAAAAGAGCATCCCCGTGACGAGCACGATGCGGTCCATGCTCCCCTGCAGTTCTCCGACGTAAAGCGGCATGATCGGCTGCTGCAGAAGAATCGTGAGCTGCACCACGCCCGCGCAAAGCAGCATGCGCTGCACGACGGGTACCTTGAGAAGGTTTGTCTTCGGACGGCTCGATTCGACCCTTTCGACCTTCTTTCTCGGCGGCTCCTTGATGTAGAAGATGATGAGAAGCGTGATGATGAAGAGTCCGACGCCCCCGAGGAAGAAGGCGGCACGCATGCCGAAGGCTTCTGCGAGAAGACCGCCCATGAGGGGACCGAGCACGCCGCCCGCCGTCATGGCGCCCTGCATCGTGCCGAGACAGAGCCCCAACTTCGTTCTCGGCGCGTTCACCGTCATGATCGCAAGGCACGCCGGCCAGAGCCCCGACGCAAAGCCCTGCAGTACGCGCACGCCGAAGAGCTGCCAGACGTCCTGCACGAGACCGCCCAGAACGTAGGTGATCGAAAGACAGATCGCCGCGCGTACGGCCATGAGTTTGCGGCTCTTTTTGTCGGCCATCGCCCCCCAGATCGGCGCCATGATCCCGGAAATCGCAAAGGAGATCGCGAAGATGATCCCGCTCCAAAGATTCACTTCGTCCTGCGCGACGTTGAGTTCCTGAATGAGGTACATCGGCAGGAAGGGAACGAGCATCGTATAGCTCGCCGACATCAGAAGCGAGCTCGCCGTCAGGATGACGAGCGTCAATTTCCAGGGTTTGGCGTTGTCGTTTTCCACGATCTGTTTATCCTTTGAGCCAAAAAAGACCCGGCCACAAACGGTGGACGAGTCAAAGATCATCAGGGGGTTGTAGGAGAAATGCTCTTCAATTGTAGCGATCCTGCCAGTGCAACTTCTCGGAGCGCGCGAACCGCCCCCAAAAGAATTTGACGGATTTTCGATCCAAGTCAAAATCTGGGCACCCTGCCCTCAGAAAGCACCCCCGATGAACATCCGCATCCGCTAGACTGTCGCCTTTCCCTCCTCCCCGACGGCCGCAACGACCGTCTCCGCATCATCAGGACACTCCCGTGAAATACTTCGACTTTGAAATTCTCGGCTTGAAGCGCAGACTCCCCTACGTGAAGGTGGCAGACAATCTGGCCCTCGCGAGCTTCGTCTGTCTCTCCGACACAGAACTCGTACAGCGCGTCGCCCCCGAACTCGTCAAGCGCCTTCCCGAAGTGGACGTCCTGATGACGGCCGAAGCCAAGGGCATTTGTCTCACCTATGAAATGAGCCGCATCATGGGCATGAAGGAGTTCGTCGTCGCGCGAAAGAGCTGCAAGCCCTACATGCAGAACGTCGTCTCGCACACGCTTCGCTCGATCACGACCCAGAAGGAACAGACGCTCTACTTGGACGGCGTCGAAGCCGACAAGATCCGCGGCAAGCGCGTCGCCATCATCGACGACGTGATTGCCACGGGCGAGTCGCTGCAGGCCATTGAAAATCTCGCCGTCGAAGCGGGCGCCAAGGTCGTGGCGCGCGCGGCGATCCTTGCCGAGCTCGAAAGCGTCGACCGCAAGGACATCATCTATCTGAAGGAACACTACGTCTTCCGTCCGAACCCCGACGGCACCTTCACGCCGATTCATTCGCTCAAGGACTGATCCACCCGAAGTCTTTGGACGCCTAAGCGGGCGCGGCGTCTTCATCCTAAACTCCCGGGTTAGCCTTACAAGCTAGACCCGTTTCCAGCCCTGTCGCATGCATCACCAGAAGGTGCGCGGCGGGGCTTTTACTTGAAAGAAGACACGTAACCAGCTCACAACTTTTGCAGGCAAGAGATCCAGTTGCCAACGACGATTGGATTGTTGCCGACGGATTTTGAATCGATCAAGCTGTCTGAACATTTTGTCGATTGAATCTCCGGGGATCTTGACAGGCTTTCCCGATTTGGAAAGATCATTTTCCTGTGCGGCCTTCCTCGCCAAAATCTGGCAACGCAGGGATGTGGCAATGAGGAATTCAAGCGCTCTGCCTCGGTAAGAACGTTCAGTAACGCGGAGTCGCCGGCCATTGAGTTCATTCTTGAGCTGGTCAAAACCTTCCTCGATTGTCCCGCGCAGTCGATAGAGTTTCAGAGCGCTGGCGGCATCCGCTATGCAGTCGGTCTTCAGCACAAAAAAGCCGGCGCGCTTGAAAGATCGCTTTACCTCTTCGTCCACGATGACCCAATGCATTTCCGCCTTCTTGTGCGGATTGCTGTTGGGGTTCGGCACCTTTTTGATGAGGGGACGGACTTGCTTCATAAGCGCGTCCGAAATTTTCTCGCCTTTATTGAGCGCGTTCAGAGCCTGATGGATTTTTACGGACAGGTCTTGTCGTGCAGATGAAGCTTCCTGCATGTCGTAGTAGTAATGAACATATACGGTTCGCGTCATTTTGCCGACAGTCCATTTTTCCTTGGTACTGTGGCAACTTAACTCAATGTCGAGATTGAAGAACGTGGGCATGCTCATCGTTTCGGCATGTGCGATAGCCCACTTCTCCAGGTCGGAATCTTTGTTAATTGGACACCCTGTCAGGAAGTGCCCGCACTCGGAGAGAACTTGATTGAGCGCGTTGTTGCTTGGGTAGCCGCGGTCGGTGACCAGGATGATTTCGTCCATCGGGAAGCCGGCCTGTACCATCTTCTCGATGAGGAAGGTGTAGGTAGCGCGGTCGTTGATCGATCCTTCGTAGAGATGCGCATAAAGGAACTCTCCCGTCACCTGATCCATAACAACGGCGAGATTGATCTGTGGAATGCCTTCGTCCTGCTTGGCGTGTCCGTAGGCGGCGTCCTCGATGGTGGAGGAATAGCACGCGATGGAAGTGCTGTCGAAGGCACAGTATCGAACCTTGCCGAGCTTCTGCGACTTCCTGACGTTTTGCGAACGCTGGAAACGCTTAAGCCAGAATTGATCAAATTTTTCCTGAGTGCACTGAGCGTAGAGTTCTGAGATTTTTTGACCGGTCAACTGGCAACCTTTTTGACCGAGGTATTGATCGGCCAGCCAGTCCGAAACACAGTGTGCCGGACCGCCGTCCAGGAGACGATAGGTCACAGACCTTATCCACTGTTGTGCGAATTTCTCGCCGAACACTTCCGCCAATGAATCAAGGTACCCCTGATCCTGAGCCATGCCCATCACGCAGTAGGCAGGCAGGAAGGAGAGTGAAGTAGGTTGAGGAAACTCAATCGAATCCGAGTCGTCTTGAGAAGGATCTTCGGTGTCTCCGTTTGTTTCGGCAGGTGGTTCTTCAGGAGTCTTATTGCCGCAACCAGCGTCGCCCCCAATTTCTTCATTCCTGGGTAACGGATCGATGAACTCAGGGTGATCTCTTCTGAAAACTTCTTCGTCCTTCAAAAGGTTGTTTTCGTAAAACCATTGTTTCCCAGCAAATTTCGGGAATTTTTCCAGAAATTTCGGGGACAGACGAACACGATACTGATCCACGAGGGCGCCGACGTGGTGCTGCTCCTTTGCGTGGGAAACGCCCTTGACCTTCCCCGTCACCTTCTTGGAAATCCACTCATTCTTGTAGGCACGGACGTAGCGGCGCCCCTGGGAGGAGAACTCAAGAAAATTCAGTGTCGTCAGGTCCTTGCTGGTCATCATGGTAAGTCATCCATCTAGCTTTGATATGCTAACCTAATTATAAGCTATGTTTCAAGGAAAAGTAAAGCCCTTGCAAACAAATTTCCTATGTTGCAAGGGCTTTACTAAGTTTTACAACTAGCTTGAACGAAATTTACGGGAGTCCAGGAGACGAGATCGATAGTTACGGAAAATCGATCACAATTTCGGGAAAAAGAGACTCGACCGCGTTTTCTGCGGACAAAAAAAAGGGAGCGTTGATCAAGCTCCCTGAAAGGTTGGAGAACGTTCGGCAGTCGTTACTGTGGATGGAGTCTCCAAAACCCTCATGAAACGCTCCATCGGACCGCCGACATTCGTTGTTCGTACGAAACCCTTGCTTACGCATCCCCATGAGTAAATCAAGTTCTTTCATCCGAACTTCATCTCCGGGTCTCCCCTTCGATGGTGATCGACTCTTCCAAATCGATCGACAAGAAGAATTATAGGGAGCCAGTCCTTGAAAACAATAGGGGAAATACTGACGACTCTAGGTGATTTGCTTAGTCAGTGATGGAAATCAAGCGTTCCCCGCGGGCTTTACACGACGCAAGAAGAAATACTCGAGATTTTCTTGCGTAAAAATACGTAATCGACAGGAAGAGCGGACTCATTCCTCCGTCCGCACGAATTTCGGGCTGTAGCGGTCGGGGAAGAGGCGGTCCACCAGACTCCGGAGCACGTCCTCGGGCGCGGCGGCGCTGTTGGCGAAAAAGGCGTTCTCTTGATTCTCGCGCAGGGATTGCGGCTGATCGACCTGGCGGGTTTCGCCCGTAAGCAGATCCCGGTAGGAGAGCGACGCGTCGAGGAGTTCCGTGAAGGATTCGTTCCAGCGCCCCTTGAGGCGCACTTCGACGCGGCAGGCGCTCACGGGAGCGTTGCCCGCCACGACGTTGAGTCCCTTCCTTTCGACGAGCCGATGAAGCGTCACCGAAAGGGGCGAATGCTCGAGCGCGGGATCGACCGCCAGGCACACGCCCACGGGCGTCTCGGCAGGGCTTTTCGCCCCGGCCGCGGCCTCGGACGTCTCCTCGGTCGTGGTGCAGCCCGACCCAAGGAAGACAAGCGACGTGAAAAGCAGAATGTGGGTACGCGCGCGCATCGGCAGAAGGACTCCGCAGGAAAAAGCGACTCTTTTGATTATACGGCGGAGCGCCCCGAGGCTTGCATCGGCACGGCTTCGGAGGGGGCGAAAAACTTACCGCCTCTTGCAAAAGTCCTTCGCGGGAAGGGGCGGGTTTGGGCGCCAACCGCTACAATACCCATCCCGATTTTTTCCTTTTTTTCTTCCGAATCGATCATGGCCCGCAAAACGCCCGTCACGCCGCCCCTCTACAACCCCGTCTGGGTGCTCTTCGGCAGTCTTCTCTTCACGCCCGTCTTCGGGGGACTGCTGCAGGCGCACAACTGGGAGGCGCTCGGCGAGCACGACAAGGCGCGGGGTTCGCGCTTCTGGGTGCGCACGAGCCTCTGGCTCATCGCGCTCTACCTCGTCATGCAGATCATGTTCCGCGACGAGCCCATCATCAAGTATCTCGGCCCCTACTTCCTCCTCGTTCTCTGGGGAAGCTGGGTCGTCACGGGCGCCTGGACGCAACTCGGCTACTTCCGCGACCGCGTACCGGCCGACTATCCGAAGCTTCCCATGGGGCGTCCCCTGCTCTTGGGCGGCCTCGGCTGGCTTCTCTATCTGATGATCAACATCACCATGGCGATGGGCCTCTACGTCTTCGGGTTCGACAAGAGCCCGCTACCCGCCGATGCGCAGGAAGAATCGACGGGCGTCGTCATTTCGATTCCCGAAGGGGCGACCGAACCCGTCGTGAAGCCCCTCCCTCCCAAGGAAAAGCCCTGAGCGATGCCGAAGAAGGGGCGTTTTCGCGAAGCCTTTCCCTATGAGCGCGAAGAAGACTTCGCGCACTGGGCCTGGATGAGGCGCGTCGTCGCGCCCGAACGCTCGGGGGAAGAGCGCCTTCGCGAACTCGAACGGCTCGAAGCCGACGCCAAGGCCGGAGACGACCGCGCCGCCCTCGCCTTCGTTCGACACCTTCTCAAAAATCCCGACGAGCCGCGCCGCTTCGCCCGCGCGCGGCATCTTCTCTCTTCACCCATCCAAAAGGAAATGCCCGAAGCCCTGCACCTCGCCGGGCTCATGGCGCTTCGGGGCGAGGGCGAGCCGCCCGATGAAGAAAAGGCCCTGCGGCTTGTCGAGCGCGCCGCCTATCTCGGACGCGTCGAAGCGATGCTCGATGCGGCGAGGCTCTACGAATCCGTCTTTCCTGACGAAAAGAAGTCCCTCTACTGGTGGCGTCTCGCGGCCGCCCACGGCGTCGTCTCGGCGCAGAGAAAGACAGGGGAAAAGCTGCTCGCCGCGGCGAGAGGGGAAGAAGAACTCAAGGTGGCCCGCGACATGCTCGAGCGCGCCGCGCGCGACCACGACCGGGACGCGGCCTTTCTCCTCTTTCGTCTCTATGCAAGGCGGGGGCCCCTCGAAGACCGCGACGCGTCGCTCTTCTGGCTCAAGGAAAGCGCCCTCTCGGGCGACACGGACGCGCAGTACCGGCTCGGAATTCTTCACTGGGCGGGGGAGCGCGTCCCCGTCAATCAGCGAGAAGCCGTGCGTTGGATCGCCCGCGCGGCCGAGGGCGGCCACTTCGGGGCGATGGAAATGCTCGCGAACCTCTTTCTCTCGGGCTCGAGCGTTCCCGTGAACCGCGTCTACGGCTGTGCGCTTCTGCGCACCGCCAAACGCCTCGGCGACAAAAACGCGGGCGCTCTTTTGCGAACGCTCACGCCGCTTCTGAAGCGACGGGACTTCGAAGAGGTCCGCCGCCTCATGCGCGAAGCCCCCGACGCGGCGTCGCTCGTCGAAGCGATTCTCCCTCGGCGAAGCCGCTGAGCGCTTCAGCGGTCGTTTCGCCGCTCGACGAAGTGCGTGACGGCGCCCTTCAGGGCGGTCATGGTCTCGGGCGCGGGATAGTCGATCCCGACGGCGGGAAAGAGTCCCGTCAGAAGGCCTCCGGGCGGACGACGATAGATCTGCAGCGCAAAGGTGTCGACCGCCTCGCTTTTTAGCCAGTCGGCAAGCGAGAGAAGCCGCTCGTCGGGAAGCCAGTCGGGGTGCGCCGTCGTGCGAAGTTCGTGCGCGACGCCGCTCTCTTTAAGAAGCCGGTGCGAGAGAAGAAAATGCTCCGCCGCCCCCTTCGCGCCCGCGGTGCGGTCGAAATGCGCCGCGTCCCGCGGATCCGCCTTCACGTCCATCCCGACCCAGTCGAGCATCGGAAGAATCGTTTCGAGAACGCGGGGATACGCCCCGCCCGTGTGGAGTCCCGCGGCGTAGCCCATGTCTTTCACGGCCCGGATCGCGGCGGGAAGCGCCGGATCGACGCAGGGTTCTCCCCCCGAGAAGATCACGCCGTCCAAAAGCCCCTTGCGGCGCGAAAGAAGCGAAGCCACCTCCTCCCAGGACCCGTGCTCGAGCGAGGGATCGAATTCCCGCGGCTGCATCCACGGATTGTGGCAATAGGGACAGCGCCAGGGACAGCCCTGAATGAAGACGACGGCCGAGAGCTTTCCCGGAAAGTCGATCGTCGTGAAGGGCGTGATCCCCGCGACGCACAGATCGGAGGGCTGGTGTTCGCGCATTCGTTCACCTCGCAAGGCAAGAGGAAAAAAGAAGGGGCGTCTTCCGCAGCGCATGCCGCGGCCAACGCCCCGATTCGTCGCTCGAAGAGCTTACTTGCGTTCGAACTTGTGGTGCTTGGCGCTATCTTCCGTGAAGCAGACGCGTTCGTTGAACTCGCCCTTCTTGCCGGTGTTGAAGCTCTGCACCGGACGGTGGTAGCCCATCACGCGGGTCCAGACTTCGCAGGGCTGGCGTTCTTCGTCCTTCAGGACGACTTCATCGCATTTGGCTTGGGTCATGACAATCCCTCCGATAAATTGAAACTATTGGCAAAAACTCGAACTTTCCGACAGTCTATCAGACTCTTCAGGAAGCGTTGGCCGCGGCGCGGCGTTTTTTCGCGAGGAGTTCCGCGTCGCACTTCGGGCAGAAATCGTGGCGTCCCGAGAGATAGCCGTGCTTGGGGCAGATCGAGAACGTGGGCGTCACGGTGATGTACGGCAGACGGAAGTTCGTGAGCGTGCGGCGCACGAGGTCGCGGCAGGCCGCGGCCGAGCTGACGGCTTCGTTCATGTAGAGGTGAAGCACCGTCCCGCCCGTGTACTTGCGCTGCAGATCGTCCTGCATTTCGAGCGCTTCGAAGGGGTCGTCCGTGAAGTTCACGGGGAGCTGCGAAGAGTTCGTGTAGTAGGGGTTCGACGCGGTCCCGGCCTGCAGGATGTCGGGGAAGCGCTTGCGGTCCTCGCGGGCGAAGCGGTAGGTCGTGCCTTCCGCGGGCGTCGCCTCGAGGTTGTACATGTGGTCCGTCTCCTCCTGGAAGGAAACGAGACGAGCGCGCACATGATCGAGGAATTCGAGCGCGAAGGCGTGCCCCCAGGACGTCGTGATGTCGTCCTTGTCGTTCGTGAAGTTGCGGATCATCTCGTTGAGGCCGTTGACGCCGATCGTCGAGAAGTGATTGCGCAGCGTTCCGAGATAGCGCTTGGTGTAGGGGAAGAGCCCCTGGTCGATGTGGCGCTGAATGACCTTGCGCTTGATTTCGAGACTCGTCTTGGCGAGGTCAAGGAGGTAGTCAAGGCGCTTGTAGAGCGCTTCCTTGTCGCCCTTGTAGAGGTAGCCGAGACGCGCGCAGTTCACCGTCACGACGCCGAGCGACCCCGTCTGTTCGGCCGAACCGAAAAGGCCGTTCCCGCGCTTCAAAAGTTCGCGCAGGTCGAGCTGCAGGCGGCAGCACATCGAGCGGATCATGTTGGGCTTCAGTTCCGAATTGATGAAATTCTGGAAGTACGGGAGCCCGTAGCGCGCCGTCATGTCGAAGAGGCGTTCCGCGTTTTCACTCTCCCAGTCGAAGTCGGGCGTGATGTTGTACGTCGGAATCGGGAAGGTGAAGACGCGCCCCTTCGCGTCGCCCTTCATCATCACTTCGATGTACGCGCGGTTGATCATGTCCATTTCCTTCTGGAGATCGCCGTACGTAAAGGGCATTTCCTCGCCGCCGATCACCGGGTGCTGGGGACGGAGGTCTTCCGGGCAGGTCCAGTCGAAGGTGAGGTTCGTAAAGGGCGTCTGCGTCCCCCAGCGCGAGGGCACGTTGAGGTTGTAGATGAGTTCCTGCATGGACTGCAGGACTTCATCGTAGGGGAGATTGTCCTTGCGGATGAAGGGCGCGAGATAGGTGTCGAAGGACGAGAAGGCCTGCGCCCCCGCCCATTCGTTCTGCATCGTGCCGAGGAAGTTGACGATCTGGCCCGTCGCGGAGGAAAGGTGCTTCGGGGGATTCGCCTCGACCTTGCCGGCGACACCGTTCAAACCTTCCGTGAGGAGCGTGCGAAGCGACCAGCCCGCGCAATAGCCCGAGAGCATGTCGAGGTCGTGAATGTGCACGTCGCCGTCGCGGTGGGCGCGGCCCACTTCCGGCGGATACACGTGGTTGAGCCAGTAGTTGGCGACCACCTTCCCCGAGACGTTCAGGATGAGGCCGCCCAGGGAATAGCCCTGGTTGGCGTTGGCGTTGACGCGCCAGTCGAGCTGATCGAGGTATTCGTTGATGGAGCTTTCGACGTTCACCCAGCTCTTCTTGGCGTCGCGCACCTTGGCGCGCGATTCGCGGTAGACGATGTAGGCGCGAAGCGTCGTGAAGCAGCCGACCTTGAAGAGGGCCTGTTCGACGGCGTCCTGCACGGCTTCGATGTGGCAGACGCCCTTGTCGTCGACTTCGAGGGAAGGCAGAACGTGCTCGCGCACGATTTCTTCGGCACGGGGCGCCTCAAATTCCCCCGTGGCCTTTCCGGCGCGCGTGACGGCATCGATGATTTTCTGAGAACGAAAGTCGACGACGCTTCCGTCCCGCTTTTGAATACGCTTTGGCAGTTCCATGATCTTCCCAAACACTAAACCTTGATCGACACAACGGGCAAACGCTTGATATGATGTCTTTTAAACACTACATGTTGTGTTTGCACGAAAAATAACCACCACTTATGGAGGTTTCGCGAAAGTTCACTATAGCAAACTTTCTCCCGCGACAAAGGGGGCGGAACCTCGCCCGAACGTTTTTCCCTACCCCGCGGTGACCACCTTTCTGAAAAGCTTTCCCCCTCCTTTCCGCTTTCCGAAACCTTTCTCCCCTCGTCCCGACGCCGCGCCCCGAGAACGTGCGACGCCCCCGCCCGGACCTTTTTTCCAGTTCTGGAGACTTTTCCAAATTTACGCAGTTATGCGTATGTTTTCACGCTTTTTCTCCGACCCCGACCCGTGACGAACGGCTCCCGATCTGAACGTTTTCCCTTAGTAAAATTTTGCTTCTCTTTGATTTGACGCAAACGTGCGCACCCGCTTCCGGACGTCCGAACGGGGGCGAACGGCCCCGCGGCGGTCCCCCGAAGCGAAAATTCGGGCGCCGGGAGTCCACCGACGGGGCGAAGGCGAGGCACCAAGGTGCGGGGAAGAGGGACGCAAGCGCGAAGGATCGGCGCTGAGGGGCTTCTTTTTCGCGGGAAGGCGCGAAGATGCCTGTCCGGGGTGCGATGAGGAAGACGACGATGTGGCGCGACGACGTAGCGTCCGATTTCGCTCAGCGGAGACAGGGAAAGGAGGACGGAGGCATTTTCGCCCCCGCAAAGAGAAAGACCGACGGCGAATCCTGTCATTCGTCGTCGGTCGAAAGGTTGCAGCCTCATCATGAACGTAGGACCAACCACTTCACTTGACCCGTGCATGAGGAGCTTCACGGGTTCGTCAACCGGCTGCAGGATCAAGGCTACACGAGCCGAAGCAATTTCGCAAATCACCGCCTCCCCCTCCGCCCTAGACTTTTCGCCGAAGCACCCCCTTTTTTCCTTTCTTTTATTTAAGTATTAACCCTATGGTGTCGACCGGAAAATTTACGTGTTCTTCCGTACAACCTTTCCCGTATTTTTCCGTCTGCATCATCCGTTCGGCCGACGGGACGGGACGCAGTAAGGCGGTACAATTTCTAATCCACGTGTGCGCCATGACTTTCCACGGCGCCCCGACAGAATCACTACGGTCACGATGTACACAGCCAAGCAACGAATTCTGGACCTCGACGTCCTTTCCACGCTCCCGGAACTCCTGACGCACCACCTCGACAAGCGTCCCGACGCCGTCGCCTACAAGTTCTACGACCAAAAGGCGAAGGCTTGGCTCGAAAAGAGCTTCAAGGAAACCTTCGAGGACGTCCTCGCCTGGCGAAAGTCCTTCGCCGCCTTCCCGTTCCTTGAACGCGGCGACCGTTGCGCGATGCTCCTGCCCAACTGCTACGAAGCCGTCTGCTTCGACCAGTCGGTGCTCGCCGACGCGCTCGTTCCCGTGCCGCTTCACGCAATCGACACTCCGAAGTCCTCGGGCTTCATCCTGCGCGATTCGGGCGCGAAGGTGCTCGTGACGAACAAGCTCCTCAAGTGGAAGCTCATCCGCGAGGCCTGCGAAACGCCCGACCTGCGGCTCGTCGTCATCACGGACGACGAAATCGAGGACGATCCCTCCGCGCCCGTTCCCGTGATGAAGCTCTCGACCTTCCTCGCGCTCGGCCGCGACGTGAAGGATCTGCCGATGGGTCCCAAAGCCGACGACCTCGCCGCCCTCGTCTACACGTCGGGCACGACCGGCAACCCCAAGGGCGTGATGCTCACGCACCGCAACGTTCTCTCGAACCTTCGCGGCACGCTCGCCAACATTTTGCCCCACGACGAGGAACAGTTCCTCTCGTTCCTTCCGCTCTCGCACACCTTCGAGCGTACGGCCTCCTACTACCTGGCCCTGGGCCTGGGCTATCCCCTCGCCTTCAACCGCTCGATCGCGCACCTGACGGAAGACTTCAAGATCATCCGACCGACGGTGCTCCTTTCGGTGCCGCGCGTCTACGAAATGGTCTACGCGAAGCTTCGCGACGGACTCGCCAAGAAGTCGGGCTTCGTGCGCTTCCTCTTCAACTGGGCCGTCAATGTCGGCTGGCGCCGCTTCTGCTCGAAAAACGGCATCCCGTGCGAGCGTCCCCTCTCGTCGATCTTTGACCCGCTCGTCGCGGGCTTCCTCGACCGCAAGGTTGGGCAGACCCTTCGCGACGTCTTCGGCGGACGTCCGCACCTCTACATTTCGGGCGGCGCGGCGTTGAGCCCGGCCGTCTCGAAGATCTTCTGCGCTCTCGGCATCCCCGTCATGCAGGGCTACGGCATGACCGAAACGAGTCCGATCATCGCCGTGAACCGTCAGGACTGGAACCACCCGAGCACGGTGGGTCCGGCCGTCTCGAACCTCGAAGTGCGCCTCTCCGAGGAGGGCGAACTGCAGGTGCGCGGTCCCTCCGTCATGAAGGGCTACTGGAACCGTCCCGACGCGACGAAGGAAATCTTCACCCCCGACGGGTGGCTTCGCACGGGCGACGTCTGCGACATCTACGACGACGGCTACATCCGCATCACGGGCCGCATCAAGGAAATCATCGTCACCTCGACGGGCGAAAAGGTTCCGCCCGCCGACCTCGAGGCCGCCATTCAGGAAGATCCCCTCTTCGCGCAGGCCATGGTCTTGGGCGACGACCGTCCCTTCATCTCCGCGATCGCCGTCGTGAATCCGGAAGTCTGGACGAAGTTCTGCGAAGAGCTCGGGCTCGACCCGAAGGATCCCGCCTCGCTCAAGTCGAAGGAGGCGAAGGCCGCCGCGCTTCGCCGCATCAAGCACGCCACGCGCGGCTTCCCGAACTACGGGGTGCCTCGCCAGGTGACGCTCCTCGCCGACGACTGGTCGATCGAATCGGGCTTCCTCACCCCCACGCTCAAACTCAAGCGCCGCGTCGTCATGGCGACCTACGCCAAGGAAATCGAAGAGATGTACGAAGCGCTCGAAAGAAAGAGCGCCTGACGGTCCGCAAAACTCGGGGTGCGCGGCAAATCGCCTTTGCGCACCCCCTTTTTTGACGTTCAAACTCAGTAAGATACGATCAACGTTCAACACCATTTTTCCGGGGGATCTCTTGTGACCTCTTCCGACCACTCCTTCGTGTACGACTTTCGCTCGATTCCCGAAATGCTCGAGCACGCCCGTCTGACGTGGCCCGATCGGGAAGCCTTCCGCCAGTTCGACTACGGCTCGAACGTCTGGGTTTCGACCACCTGGAGTCAGTACCACGCCCGCGTACAGGCCTGGCGCCGCGCCTTCCAAGCGATGGGCCTTGAAAAGGGCGAGCGCGTCGCGATGCTCCTCACCAATTCGCTCGACGCCGTCACCTTCGACTCGGCCGCGCTTTCCAACGGCCTCGTCCCCGTGCCGCTGCACGCCATCGACACCCCCGGGGCCTGCGCCTACATCCTGAAGGATTCGAACGCGCGCTTTCTCGTCACCACGGCCCGCGCGCGCTGGAACGCGATCGCGGCCGCCGGGACGCCGCTTCCGGATTTGAAGCAGGTGGTGCTCCTCAACGAAACCGAGTCGCCCGAATTCGACGGGACGCTTCCGCGCGTCGACGCCGCCCGCGTGTGGCTCCCGCGGCGAAGCCGTGACCGACGAAGAACTCCCCGCCTTCCCGGGCTGGGACGACCTCGCGGGCCTCATCTACACCTCGGGCACGACGGGCCGCCCCAAGGGCGTCATGCTCTCGCACGGCAACATCGTCTCGAACGTGCAGCAGATCTCTCGCGTGTGCGACGTCTGCGAAGAGGACGTCTACCTCTCCTACCTGCCCTTCTCGCACACCTTCGAGCGCACGGTCGCGCACTACACGGCCATGGCGCACGGGGCGTCGCTTGCGTTCGCGCGCTCCGTCGCGAACCTCGAGCACGACCTGATCGAAGTGCGCCCGACCCTTCTCTGCTCGGTGCCGCGCGTCTACGAGCGCATTTATCAGAAGATTCAGACGGAATTGGCCCGCGGATCCGACCGCGACCGCTATCTCACCGACTGGATGCTCGAAGTGGGTTGGCGCCGCTTTGCGAAGAAGAACGACCTCCCCGTCGAGAGCACGCCCCGCATGTGTCTTGACGACGAAGTGCATCCGATTCTCGACCGCGAGGTCGCCCGCAAGATCCGCAAGATGTTCGGCGGACGCCTGCGCGCCACCTTCGCGGGCGGAGCTTCGCTCAACTACACCGTCGCGAAGTTCTTCAGCGCCATGGGCCTCAACATTCAGCAGGTCTACGGCCTCACGGAAACGAGCCCGATTCTCTCGTGGTCGACTCCGGAAGGGAACCACCCCGACACGGTGGGGCTCCCGGCTCCGGGCACCGAAGCGCGTCTGGGCGAAAACGACGAACTTCAGGTGAAGGGCCCGCAGGTGATGCAGGGCTACTGGAACCGTCCGGAAGACACCAAGGCCGCCTTCACTGAAGACGGCTGGTTCCGCACGGGCGACCAGGCCGACCTCTCCGACGGCGGACGCGTGCGCATCAAGGGCCGCATCAAGGAAATCATCGTCACGTCGACGGGCGAAAAGATCGCGCCGGTGGACGTGGAATTCGCCATGCAGAGCGACCGCCTCTTCGAGCAGGCGCTCGTGATCGGGGAAAAGCGCCCCTTCGTCGCCGCGCTCGTCGTCGTGAACGACGCCGAATGGCACGACCTTTGCGCCGGTCTGCAGCTCGATCCGGAGGATCCCGCGACGCTCGTCTCGCGCGACGCGCAGCGCGCCGTCATCCGCCGCATCCGCGCCGCGACGAAGACCTTCCCGCAGTACGGCGTTCCGCGCGCCGTCGGGATTCTTCGCACCCCCTGGACGGTCGAAAACGAACTGCTCACCTCCACGATGAAGTTGAAGCGCCGCACCATCTGCGAACGCTTCTCGACGCTCATTGACCAAATGTACGCCGAGATCAACGCCTAAGGCTTTCGATCTTCCTCGAGAAGGGGCTCCGACGGTTCGGAGCCCCTT
>ERZ773114.2453-NODE-2453-length-17297-cov-3.355701_pt1 | contig 17297 bp, 17 predicted proteins | sample MGYA00580564_ERZ773114 | MGnify/ENA primary metagenome ERZ773114 (study PRJEB29015, sample SAMEA2737836) | human gut metagenome | biome: human gut; feature: human-associated habitat; material: faeces | place: China | collected 2012 ... | reverse complement strand
GCGCATCTATGCCCAAGGGCGTATTGCTTGTAGGCCCTCCGGGTACCGGCAAAACGATGCTGGCTAAGGCTGTTGCAGGCGAAGCCGGTGTTCCGTTTTTCTCCATGTCCGGCTCGGAATTTGTGGAGATGTTCGTCGGTATGGGTGCATCAAAAGTGCGTGACCTGTTCAAGCAGGCCAAGGAAAAAGCGCCCTGTATCGTCTTTATCGATGAGATCGATGCCATCGGTAAAAAGCGCGATGGTCAGATAGGCGGCAACGACGAGCGTGAGCAGACGCTGAACCAGCTGCTCACCGAGATGGACGGCTTTGAGGGCAACACCGGCGTCATCATTCTGGCGGCCACCAACCGCCCGGAGTCCCTTGACCCGGCGCTGACCCGCCCCGGCCGCTTTGACCGCCGTGTTCCCGTGGAGCTGCCTGACCTCGCAGGTCGTGAAGCCATCCTCAAGGTCCATGCGAAGAAGATCAAAACGGCGGACAATGTGGACTTCCATACCATCGCCCGTATGGCCTCCGGAACCTCCGGCGCAGAGCTTGCGAACATCATCAACGAAGCTGCCCTCCGTGCGGTGCGCAGTGGGCGCACAGTCGTAGAGCAGGCAGACCTGGAGGAAAGCATTGAGGTCGTCATCGCCGGCTATCAGAAGAAAAACGCCATCATGACCGATGATGAAAAGAAGGTCGTCGCCTACCATGAGATTGGCCATGCGCTGGTCGCTGCTTTGCAGACGGCTTCCGCACCGGTGCAGAAGATCACGATCATCCCCAGAACCTCCGGCGCACTGGGCTACACCATGCAGGTCGAGCAGAACGATAAGGTTCTGATGACCAAGGAAGAACTGGAAAACAAAATTGCCACGCTGACCGGTGGCCGTGCGGCGGAGGAGATCGTATTCGGGCAGATTACAACCGGTGCCTCTAATGACATCGAGCAAGCAACCAAACTTGCCCGTGCGATGATTACCCGCTACGGTATGACCGATGAATTCGATATGGTTGCGATGGAGACGGTCAGCAACCAGTACCTCGGCGGCGATACCTCGCTTGCCTGCTCGGCGGATACACAAAAAGAAATCGATCAGAAGGTCGTGGAGACTGTCAAAAAGCAGCATGAAAAGGCTCGCCGTCTGCTGGCAGACAATCGCAAGAAGTTGGATGAACTTGCAAGCTATCTTTACGAGAAAGAGACCATTACGGGCAGCGAATTCATGACGATTTTGAACAGAAAGGATGGGAATGCGGTATGAAAAGAAAAAACGGCTTTGGATGGAGCGAATTGATCGTCGGCGTGCTCCTGATCCTGCTTGGCATCTTTGCCTTTATCCGCCCGGAAAGCATGCTGACGGGAGCGGTCGTTATTTACGGCGTGATCGCCATTGTGATGGGCATTGAAGATCTCGTGGTATATGCCCGGCTTTCCCGCTTTATCAGCTTCGGTCCGATGCTGTCGTTGATCTCTGGGATTTTAAGCGTTATGTGCGGCGTGATGCTGATCGCCAATCCCAATGTCGGGAAATGGGCACTGACGATTCTTCTCCCGATTTGGTTTATCGCCCACTGCATATCCGAGCTGACAAGGACAAACCTGATTCGTTTGATTGGAAATCCGTTTTATTACTATTTCTCACTGATTCTGAACATTCTCGGGCTTGTGCTCGGATTTGTGATGATCTTTAGTCCGGCGCTTTCCTTTGTAACGCTCAGAGCGATCTGCTATATGGTGGCAATCTATCTGATCCTGTTCGGCATCGAAAGCATTATTGCGGCTTTTGCCCGCAGAAACTCCGACTGGTAATACAGGAGATGCAGTATGGAAGAAATGAAAAAGGAGCAGATCCCTCAGATCGGCAGCCGTTTGCGGCAGCATATTCTGAAGATCCCGGAGGCGGTTTTCCAAGCCAGCGGAATTATCATCAACGGACGCAGGATCAAAAGCTTTGTCTTTACCACCGATCTTGCAATTATTCGGAATTGTGACGCCGATGCCGTGTTTGCGGTCTATCCCTTTACTCCGCAGCAAGCGATCAGCGATGCAATCATTCGCTCCTCTTATATCCCGGTGTTCTGCGGCGTTGGTGGCGGGACGACCAAGGGAATAAGGACGGTATCCTTGGCGAAGGACGTGGAGCCGCAAGGTGCTATGGGAGTTGTGCTGAATGCACCGATTTCCGATCTGAATCTTCTGGCTGTAAGCAACGCCGTAGATATTCCGGTGATTATCACGGTGACGCATGAGGGCACGGACATTGCCAGCCGTTTGCAGCATGGCGCTGCGATCTTAAATATCGCCTGCGGAAAAGAGACTCCGAATGTTGTACGAAAAATCCGCTCGGAGTTTCCGAATGTTCCGCTGGTTGCATCCGGTGGGAAAACCAACGAAAGCATCTATGAGACAATCGTGGCCGGGGCCAACGCTATTACCTATACGCCGCCCTCGACGCAGGAATTGTTTAAGGAACTGATGGCAAAGTATCGAACTTAACGGTATTATAAACAACAAAGATTATGGGAGCAAACCAATATGTTTGAGCTATTAAAGAAAATGAAACGCAAGGAGTGGCTGACTGCCGGGCTTTGCGCCATTCTGGTATTGGGTCAGATCTATTTTGATCTGCGCCTGCCGGACTATATGAGCGACCTGACAGTACTTATCAAGACCCCTGGCAGCGCAATGAGTGACATCTGGCAAACAGGGCTTGAAATGCTCGGCTGCACGCTCGCAAGCGCTCTGCTTGCGGTAATTTGCGGATACTTGGCAGCGCAGACTGCCGCAGGCTTCAGCTATACAATCCGTGAAAAGGTGTTTAATCAGGTGGCGGATTTCGGTCAGTATGAAATGCAGCAGTTTTCTGTTCCGAGCCTGATCAACCGCACGACGAATGACATCACGCAGATCCAGATGCTTGTGGCAATGGGCCTGCAAATTATGATCAAATCTCCGATCATGGCGATTTGGGCGGTCATAAAGATCATCAACAAAAGCTGGACGCTGTCTGTTATCACCGCCGGCTTTGTCGTGGCGCTGCTTGCCATGATGGCAATCGTCATTGCGGTGATCGTGCCGCGTGTCCGCCGTGTGCAGAAATTGACGGATAACATCAACCGTGTATCCCGTGAAAATCTGACGGGCATCAATGTGGTGCACGCTTATAATGCCGAGAAATATCAAGCGGAAAAATTTGAGCAGGCCAACGACGAATTGATGAGAACGCAGCTGTTCAATCAGCACGGATTTGCGATGCTTATGCCGGCTGTCTCGTTCGCTATGAATACTTTGGCATTGACCGTCTATTGGGTAGGCGCATCTATCGTGGAAAAGGTCGCACTTACAGATGTCGCAGCGAGGATCGCAACATTCGGTGACATTATGGTATTCGGCACCTATGCAACCTATGTCATCATGTCCATTATGATGATGGTCATGATTGTAATGTTCTTCCCTTCGGCCCAGGTTTCTGCCGGGCGTATCAATGAGGTGCTGAATGCAAAAATCACCTTACGGGAAGGAAAATCGGACAACGCTCCCGAAGTGGGCACAGTCGAGTTCAAGGATGTTTCCTTCCACTATCCCACCTCGGATAAGGATGTATTGGAAAACATCAGCTTTAAGGTGAATAAAGGTGAAACCATTGCATTTATCGGTGCGACCGGCAGCGGTAAAACAACGCTCATCAGCCTGGCAGCTCGCTTTTACGACACGACCTCCGGCACGGTCCTGATCGACGGAAAGGATATAAAAGAATACACCTTCGACGCCCTTTACGACCGTATCGGATATGTAACGCAGAAAGCGGTTCTGTTTGCCGGTGACATCCGGGATAATGTGCTGTTCGGTGAAAGCGCCGCAGTTCCTACCGACGAAAACGCACAGAAAGCCTTGGAACTTGCCCAGGCAAGTGAATTTGTCGAAAAACTGCCCGGCAAATTAGATGCACCGATTTCACAGGGCGGATCCAATGTTTCCGGCGGACAGAAGCAGCGTTTGGCAATCGCCCGTGCGTTGGCGAGAAATCCCGAGATTTTGATTTTCGATGACTCCTTCTCCGCATTGGACTACAAAACCGATGCAGCGCTGCGAAAAGGTCTTGCCGAAAAGCTCGGCGGCGTTACCTGCATGATCGTTGCCCAGAGAATCGGTACGATCCGCAACGCCGATAAGATCGTCGTTCTGGATGAAGGCAAGGCCGTTGGGATCGGTACGCATGAGGAACTGATAAAGAATTGTGCTGTCTATCGAGAAATTGCCATGTCGCAGTTGTCCGCCGAAGAACTGGGCGCATAAGGAGGTGCTCTGTAAATGAACGGAAATCAAATGATGGGGCGCCGAACAGGCGTGCCCGAAAAAAGTAAACGAGGAATAAAGGGCGTTCTGAAAGAACTGTTTACCTATTCTTCAAAATTGCGGCTGCCAATGATCATTGCGTTTGTGTTTTCCATGATCGGCGCTGTCTTGACGATCATCGGGCCAAACCAGCTTAGTCGTATCACGGATCTGATCTCAGACGGACTGATGACCGGCATTGACCTTTCTGCCGTTGCAAAGGTGGGAGGCGTCCTGCTGGCGATCTATCTGATCGGTGAAGTGTGCGGATATATTGAGCAATATATCATGGCTACCGTTACGCTGGATCTGTCCAAGAAAATGCGGCGGGATCTTTCCGATAAAATCAATAAGGTCCCTATGAAGTGCTTTGGGAAAATCTCGCACGGCGATATTCTGAGCCGTGTGACAAATGATGTCAGCACGCTTCAGCAGGCACTTTCCAACAGCCTTCCGTCGATGATCAGTGCAGTTGCCCAATTCGTAGGCTGCCTGATTATGATGCTTGTGACGGAGTGGCGAATGGCGCTTGCAGCGATCGCCATTACGCTGATTGGATTCGTTGTAATGGCGGTAATCATGTCCCGTTCTCAAAAATACTTCGTCGCCCGTCAGCAGAGTCTCGGTAAGCTCAACGGCTATGTGGAGGAAATGTACTCCGGCCATGATGTTGTACGCATTTCCCGTGCCAACAACGAGATCAAAAAGAACTTTGCCGGGATGAACCGTGCGGTTTACGATGCAAACCGGAAAAGTCAGTTTCTATCCGGCGTTATGCAGCCGCTGATGAATGTGATCGGCAATCTCGGTTATGTAGCGGTCTGTGTGATCGGTGCGGCTTTGGTTATGGATGGGCAGATCACCTTTGGCGTAATCACGGCATTTATCATGTTTGTCCGCTTGTTTACCTCCCCGCTCAGCACACTGGCACAGGGTATGACGCAGATGCAGACGGCAGCTGCCGCCGGAGATCGGATATTCGACTTCCTGCAGGAGGAAGAACTTTCGGATGAAAGCTATAAGACCGAGAAATTGACCGAGGTGCATGGCGAGGTCGAATTCGACCATGTTCGCTTCAGCTATCCGGATAATCCGGACAAAATCATTATCAAAGATTTTTCTGCTCACATCAAGCCGGGGCAGAAAGTCGCTATCGTCGGTCCTACAGGTGCCGGTAAGACAACAATGGTCAACCTTTTGATGCGGTTCTTTGATCTGGTCGGCGGCGATATCCGCATTGACGGTATTTCTACCTCCGATTTGACACGAGAAAACATCCACGAGCTGTTTGGCATGGTGCTGCAGGACACCTGGCTGTTTGACGGAACCGTGCGTGAAAATCTCGTTTACAACAAAACAGGGGTTACGGACGAAGAACTTGAAAAGGCCTGCCGTGCGTGTGGGATCTATCACTTTATCGAGACGCTTCCGAATGGCTTTGATACCGTGCTTGGAGAAAATGTGGTCATTTCCGCAGGGCAAAAGCAGCTCTTTACCATTGCTCGTGCCATGATCAAAAACAGCCCAATGATGATCCTGGACGAAGCGACCAGCTCGGTCGATACACGGACGGAGCTGATGACGCAGAAGGCTATGGATACGCTGACAGAGCACAGAACCAGCTTCGTGATCGCTCATCGGCTTTCTACCATTAAAAACGCTGACCTGATCCTTGTGATGAAGGAAGGCGACATCATCGAACAGGGCACGCATGAGGAACTGCTGGCACAGGGCGGTTTCTATGCTGACCTATACAACAGCCAGTTTGACAAAGCATCTTAATCAGAAGGGAGAGACAACCATGAAATCCTTGGCAATCGAAAGAGAATTCGGAAGCGGCGGCCGTGAGATCGGTATGCGTGTTGCCGAATTGGCAGGAATACCTTACTATGACGGTGAGTTGCTGATCAAAGCCGCTGAAGCCCAGGGTGTATCTATCGAACTGCTGAAAACCTACGACGAGCAGCGTACAGGTAGCTTTCTGTATGACATTGCTGCTTTTTCGGACTACGCACGTAACCGGAAGAACACAGTCTATGAGCTGTTCGAGGGAATTCGTCGGACAATGGTAAACATCGAGCTGAAAGGCCCTGCTGTTTTTATTGGCAGATGCTCCACGGTGATCCTCGGGGAAAGCCCTCGTGTTCTGAAATCATTTATTTATTCATCCGATACCGAGAAAAGGGTGGAACGCATTATCCGAACGGAAAATGTTTCGGAGACTGACGCAAAATATCTGATGCAGAAAAAGGATAGGGATCGGAAAAACTATTTCCACTTCTGGACACAGAAGGAGTGGGCAGATAAGAGCAATTACGATATTCTGCTGAATACATCCGGCGTGTCCACGGAGGCATGTGCCCAAATGCTTCTTGCTGCGATAAGCGGCCAGCCACAGAAGTAATTCAGCATTTCCAACGGCCGCTATGCAAATCAAAGAGGTATCAAACTTATGAAACATTTTTTGCGTTGCTTGCTTTACATAGCGGCCTTGGGTGTTGTGTTTTTTGTAGTCGGACGGTTAGTACCAAAGTCTTGGTTCAAAGCGGATCATTTCCCGTGGCGGTGCTATTCATATGAACAAGCAATATGGAAAGCGCTGCGTGTGAAGCAGTGGCAGGCAAAGGTGCCGGATATGAGCCGTATTTTTACAAATATCATGCCGGCAAAAAAGCTAAAGCGACAAACGCTTTCCGATTTGCCCAGAATGATCCAAGAAACCTGTGTTGCAGAGTGGACACACGGTATCTTATCGATTGCAGGGCTTGCAATGCTATGGTTCTGGCCTGGTATAGGAGGTATTTGCATGACGGCCGTTTACATTTTGCTCGGCAATTTGCCATTTATTGTGGTACAGCGTTTCAACCGGCCTCGCTTACAAAAATTACTCTTAAAGCAACAGCGCAATATGCAAATTCGGAACTTACCACGATATGAGGAGCAGCTACTAACGACGATAGCACCGTAAACCCTTATCTCGCTTTTGCCGCACGTTACGAATGGATGGAATGTTATGCAAAGAAGCACGAAAAAAATCAAACCGGAGGTGGACTACCGCCAGTTTCGTTTCAAAAAAATGAATACGCCGGAGTTTTCACATGTTAAGTTGCTGCTGTTTTGGCCGTTTTTCGGATTGATGTTTATGTTTCTTGAACGGTTTCAGCCGGAAAGACATTATTACGTTGTACACTGTGCGCTGGACGACTTGATCCCATTCTGGGAATGGGCGCTGATCCCGTATCTTCTGTGGTTTGTTTTTCTCATCGGAGCACTTATCTATACCTTTTTCTTTGACACAAGAGCCTTCCGAAGAATGATGCACTTTGTTATCGTTACATACGGCATCACATTGCTTATTTACATCGTATTTCCGACCTGCCAGGAATTACGACCGGAGCATTTCGATGAACCCAATATACTTACTGATTTTATAACGGGGTTTTATTCATTTGACACCAACACGAATGTCTGTCCTTCTCTCCATGTTATCGGCTCGTTTGCCGCTATGTTTGCCCTGTGGGATTGCAAACGCTTTCAAAATGTTGCATGGAAGATCGTGTTCGGCATCATCGCAGTATGCATCAGCCTTTCGACTGTTTTTATGAAACAACATTCTGCTGTGGATGTCATAGCTGCATTGCCTGTGTGCGCTTTGGGCTGGTGGCTGGGTTACGGAAAGAAAGAAGCATCAGCTCAGACCTCTGCAGTGGAGAAATAGATATGGATAAAAAATTTAAGCAACAGCTTGGCTTGATTGCTTTCGGCGTTGCTCTATTCACAGCATTAAACAACTTGAACTATATTTCGGACTTTTTACATGTGTGTGCGGAATTGCTCACCCCTGTATTTGCAGGGTTGCTCATGGCGTTTATCCTGAGCGTTCCGATGCGCGGGATCGGCAAGCGTCTTTCTCGCCTTATGCCCAAAGCAAGCGAGCGCACAATCAATGTTTTAAGTTTGATTATTACATTGTTGCTTTTAGTCGCTATTATCGTGCTACTATGTGTCATTGCGATTCCTCAGCTCATAGCCTCCGTAAAAAGTATCATTTCTCTTATTAAAGAAAAGTGGCCCGACTGGGCAGCGGTGCTGCGCAATTATGGCTTTGATACCGCTGAGATCAGCGCATATCTCAACAAGTTGGATTGGAAAACCATTGCCGAGAAGGCAATGAACGGAGCAGGCGTAGTAATAGGCTCCGTTGTCAGTGTTGCCGGCTCTACAATATCTACTGTTGTCAACGCAGCCGTTTCGCTCGTGATCATGTTTTATGTTCTGGTTGGAAAGCAGGAACTTGGCAAACAAACAAGACGGGCGCTGTACGCTTATTGCAAAGAATCTGTCGCAGATAAGGTCTGCCATATCGCAAAGCTGTCTCACGATACCTATGCCAAATTTCTTTCAGGTCAATGTGTAGAGGTGCTGATACTTGGTACGCTGATTTTCCTTTCGTTTTCTATATTCCGGATCCCTTATGCCGGGCTGACGGCGGTTTTGACCGCAGCTTTTGCCTTTGTACCATACATTGGAGCGTTCTTGTCCTGTGCAATCGGTATGTTGCTGACTTTGCTGGCTGAGCCAAACAAGGTGATCCTATGCCTGATCGTCTATCAGGCGGCACAGTTCGTTGAAAACCAATTTATTTACCCTCGTGTTGTGGGAAGCAGTGTCGGGCTATCTCCGTTTTGGACCTTGCTCGCCGTCCTTTTGGGCGGGAAGATGTTTGGCGTTTTAGGTATCATCTTCTTTATCCCGTTGATGGCGGTGATCTCACAATTACTGCATGAGAATATTGAACACCGTTTGGCTGTGCGGAAGCTAAAGAAAAACGACCTCATCCAAAAATCTGACTGAGCACTTCAACAAATGATATGGTTACGGCGCAGCCGAAAAAAGGCTGCGCCGTTCTTTTATTATGCTCGTTCTCTCAGATCCAAACGGGAATACTATGATCCTGAGCAAATTCCCTTTTGTTTCGTTTCAGTTTAGAAAAGGACATTATAATTTCTGCAAATCTGGATAAAAGGAAAGGTGCTGATGAAAAACGTTATCTTTAAGGGTATAAAGGCCTTGGCTATTCTGTTTGTGCTTTACATACTGATCAGCCTGATCGTCCCGCCGATATTCCAAAAAGAACCGATAGAGCTCGAAGGAGCCGAGTTCGCCGGTACAGGTGTGACAGAACGGGTTCTGTGTATTGACGATAACCGTGAAGCGCTTATCTGGCGTCTTCGACTGATAGACAGGGCCGAAAACGAGATCATTCTGTCAACATTCGATTTTCGGGTGGATAACAGCGGGAAAGATATGATAGCGGCCTTGAATGAGGCTGCCGAGCGTGGGGTGAATATCAAAATACTCGTTGACGGAATTTCCGGAGATATGTATTTGCGCTGCAACAGGCTGATCGGTGCATTGGCGGCTAATACGAATGTACAAATCAAGCTGTATAACCCCATCAATCTTATGACTCCTTGGAAAATCAATTACCGCCTGCACGACAAATACCTGATCGTGGATGGAAAGCAATACCTATTAGGCGGAAGAAACACAAACGATTTGTTCCTCGGAGAATATAAGGACAAGGAAGACCGCAACATTGACAGAGAAGTTTTGGTCTGCTCTGATGGGACGAACAGCTCGACCGAGGCCTTGACAGCATATTTTGCGAAGATATGGGATTTGCCCTGTAACAAGGAAATCTCCGGCAACCGGAGAAACCTCCAAAAGGCACAGGAAACGCTCCGAACGCATTATACAGAACTACAGGGATCGTATGCCGAGGCTTATTTGCCGGTGGATTTGGAAAGAGAGACGCTGGAAGCCAAAAGTATCACACTTCTCTCCAACCCAACCTCGCCGGAAAACAAAGCACCTGTACTCTGGGAGCAATTGAGCGGCATCATGAAGAACGGCGAAAGCATTTTGATTGAGACTCCTTATATTATCTGCAATAACGGTATGTATGAAACACTGGCAGGCTTCTGTGAGGGCGGTCGCCGGGTCCAAATCATGACCAATGCCATTGAAAGCGGAGCAAACCCCTTTGGCTGCACAGACTACCTGAACGAGAAGAAAAACATTCTTGCAACCGGCAGTGAGGTCTTTGAAGTGTCCTGCGGGCAGTCCCTGCATACCAAAACGATTTTGGTGGACGATCACATCAGTATGATCGGCTCCTATAATCTTGACCTGAGAAGCACCTATCTGGACACGGAGCTCATGCTGGTGATCGACTGCCCGGAGCTGAATCAATGCCTACGGGAAAACGCATCTGTCAAGGCAGAGCAAAGCAGACATGTGCTGCCCGATGGAACAGAGAACGAAGGGCCGGATTTTCAAGGAGAAATGCCGTTTTATAAGAAAGCCGGTTATTTCCTTTTACGACTCCTCACCGGCCTCTTCCGGTATCTGTTGTGAATGATCCGAATCCGGAGGTGCGTCTGTCTTAATCGGCGCACTAAAGATATCCCTTAGCAGAAAGGAAGTTGTAGTATGAAAAAGAATACAAAGAAAATCGTAACAGCGGCAGGAATCGCAGCCGGAACAGCTGCCGTTGCATCGCTGTACGCATATGTCACAATAAAAGCCCTGATCGATACAGCACTTGATCGGGAAATGCCAAAGGTGATGGAAAAAGCAGATAAGCGTATCTCCGGAGAGAAAAGCAGCGACGAGTTCACAAACCGGATGGAGAGTGCCTCTGAAAGCCTTGCCGTACAGCCGAATGAAACGGTTGAAATCATTGCTCATGACGGAGAAAAGCTCGTCGGACATTATTTTCCCTGCGAAAAGCCGGAAAGAGTGATTATTGCTTTCCACGGATGGCGTTCATCGTGGCATCGGGATTTTGGGATGATCTCCGATTTCTGGTACAAAAACAACTGCAGCGTGCTCTATGTTGAGCAGCGTGGGCAGAATAACAGCAGTGGCGAATATATGGGCTTCGGCCTTACCGAACGCTTTGACTGTCTGGACTGGCTGAATTGGGAGATTGAACGCTGCGGAAGCGATATTCCTGTTTACCTTGCCGGTGTTTCCATGGGGGCTACCACCGTACTGATGGCTGCCGGACTGCAGCTGCCGCCCAACGTACATGGGATCATGGCGGATTGCGGTTTTACATCGGCCAATGCGATATGGGAGCATATTGCTAAGGATAACCTCCACATTCGATTCGGCATACGCAGTGCGATTGCCGACAGGATGTGTCGTCGGAAAATACAGGTCGGCTCAAAGGAGCATTCGACGGTAGAAGCTCTTAAACATACCCATGTTCCCGTTATTCTTGTCCACGGCGCCGATGACCATTTTGTTCCGGTAGAGATGACCTACGAGAACTACACTGCCTGTACGGCACCGAAGGATTTGCTGATTGTTCCGGGTGCCGATCACGGTATGAGCTACTTTATGGAACCGGAAAAGTATGAAAATGCCGTAAAGGCGTTCTGGGCAAAATATGATAGACCGAGGTGCGAAGCATGAAATTCAATGATAAGCTGATTACTGCAATCGCAGCAATCGTTGTGGGTGTCCTGTTTATTGCGCTGAAAGGGGACGTGCTGAGTATTGCATTTACTGTTCTCGGCGCAGCGTTGATCGTTATGGGTATTCTGGACGCCGCAAAAAAAGACAGTAAAAGTGGCACTGTGAAAATTGTCGCCGGCCTTGTGACCGTGCTGCTCGGATGGACGCTTGTCAGTATCACGCTCTATATTGTGGCGGCATTGATGATCCTCTATTGCCTGATGAATTTGGTTTCCTCTTTGAAAACAGATGGCTATTCCATGAGTACTGTGCAAAAGCTTCGCACCTATGCAAAGCCGGTCATCGGTCTTGCTGCCGGCATCTGTCTCCTGCTGAACCAAGGCGGTACCGTCTCCTGGGTGTTCATCTTTACCGGTATTGTTTTCATCGCTGAGGGCATTATGATGCTTGCGGAATGCAAAAAATAACTCTCTGTTAAAAGGAGAGCACAAAATTGAATCTGAAACTGAAAGAAAAAATCAAAGAGTCACTCTCCGCCGTTCTTCCAATCACCGGAATTGTTCTGATGCTCAGTATTTTCTTGGTTCCGATGGAGCTTGGCAGCATTGTTATGTTCCTTACCGGAGCGGTCATGCTGATCGTCGGAATGGGATTTTTCCAGCTCGGCGCAGAGATGGCGATGACGCCGATCGGAGAAGGCGTCGGCGTGCAGATCTCGAAAATGAAAAAGCTTATAACGGTTTTGCTGACCGGCTTTGTTATGGGCGTCATCATTACCGTATCCGAGCCGGATCTGCAGGTCCTTGCCGGTCAGGTGCCCTCCGTTCCCAATGCCGTGCTGATTATGACGGTAGCGTCGGCTTGTTTCTTGCGCTGGCAATCGTCCGTATCCGCTATAAGATCAGCTTGCCCCTGCTGCTGATCATCTGCTATGCGGCGCTCATCCTTATATCGCTGTTCGTGCCGAAGGAGTTTCTGGCTGTGGCATTTGATTCGGGCGGCGTTACCACCGGTCCTATGACCGTACCGTTCATTATGGCAATGGGCGTCGGGCTTGCCTCTGTGCGGAGCGATAAAAATGCAGCCAGCGACAGCTTCGGATTGGTTGCGCTTTCCAGTGTCGGGCCGATTCTCGCCGTTTTGATCCTCGGTTGTTTCTACAAACCGACTGAGGCTGCGTATACGCTCACCGATGTGGCGACTGTCGTCACCACCCAGGATGTTGCCCGTGTGTTTGCACAAGGTCTACCGCTGTATGCCAAAGAAGTCCTTGTATCGCTGCTGCCGATCATTGCGGTGTTTCTGATTTTCCAAATGATGACCCGCCGTTACCAAAAGCGGCAGATCAAGCGCATTGCCGTTGGCTTTGCGTATACATACATCGGTCTGGTGCTGTTCCTTTGCGGAGCCAATGTCGGCTTTGCACCGCTCGGCTCCTATCTCGGCAAAGAGCTGACCGGGGTGTCCTTCCGTTGGATTTTGATCCCCATCGGTATGCTGATCGGTTATTATATCGTAAAGGCCGAACCTGCCATCCAAGTGCTGAACCATCAGGTAGAGACTGTTACAAACGGCGCTATCTCCGTAAAAATGATGAACCGCTGCATGTCGATCGGTGTAGCCGTGAGCGTGGGGCTGGCAATGCTTCGTGTTCTTACCGGGATCTCTATTCAATGGTTTGTGATCCCAGGATACCTCATCGCTCTGGTGCTGTCCCGTTTTGTTCCGGATATTTTTATCGGTATTGCATTTGACTCCGGCGGCGTCGCCAGCGGCCCGATGACCTCGACATTTCTGCTGCCTCTCAGCATCGGCGTTTGTGAGGCGCTTGGCGGAAATCTGATGACTGATGCGTTCGGCGTGGTTGCGCTGGTTGCTTTGACACCGCTGATCGCCATTCAGCTTATGGGTCTTGTATATAAACTGAAGACTGAAAAGAGGACATCGACGGGAACGGCTGAAATTGCCGACGATTGCGATGCGATCGTTGACCTTGAGGAGGGTGAGTAAAATGGATTATGAGAAAAAAGTATCTTTTCAGCTATTAACGCTGATCACCACGCCAAAGCTTGCCGAGAAGGCAGCGGAAATGTTCAAAAAGGGTGCACTGCCGCTGCAATATCGCTTCAATGCCGAAGGCACCGCCTCCAGCGAGATCATGGACATGCTCGGTCTCGGCAGCATCGATAAAAGCGTTTTGATCAGCATGATCCCGAAAGAACTATCCGATGTCCTGATGGATAAGTTGCGCTCGGAGCTGCAGTTAAACATGGCAAACAGCGGTATTGCATTTACGATCCCGCTGAACGGAGCAAACAACCTGATTTTGCGTATCCTTGCCCAGAATACGGGAAAGGAAGTATTGAATATCGGAGGAAAGGAAGAAAACAGTATGTCTGAAACAAAATACTCTCTTGTTGCGGCAATCGTGAACCGGGGCTTCAGCGGTGATGTGATGGAAACCGTTCGTGGTGCCGGTGCCAAAGGTGGCACTGTGATTCACAGTCGGCGCATCGGAAATGAGGATGTGACCAACTTTTGGGGCTTGAGCGTCCAGGACGAAAAGGAAATCGTTCTGATTCTGACGGAGTCCGCAAACAAGGTGGCGCTTATGAAGTGTATCGGAGAAAGCTGCGGTATGCACAGTGAGGCGCAGGGGATTGTCATGTCCATGCCGATAGATTCCGTCGCCGGCATTTAAGTACGCAGATCGGAGAAATGCTATGTACTGGAATGATTATATATGGTTTATAACCGCTATGCTGTTTTGCACCTTATTTTCTGCGATTGCAAGCGGAAAGGTTCATTCGGCATTTTCAAAATACTCTAAAGTCCGGTGCCGTTCGGGAAAGACCGGATATGATACCGTCGCCCAATTATTGTGGTCGAATCGGGTAAACGGAATATCCGTCGGGCGTGTAAAAGGAAACCTGAGCGACCACTATGACCCGAGAAGAGGCGTTGTCAATCTTTCCGAAAGCACTTACGGCAACAGCTCGGTGGCATCCGTAGCTGTTGCTGCCCACGAAATGGGACATGTCATGCAGAAACAGGAAGGCTATTGGTTTTACAGATTCCGCACAGCACTGGTTTCTGTAGTGAATTTCGGATCAAGGCTGGCATTGCCATTGGTGTTGATCGGGCTTTTGCTTGACGCCTTTGTGATCAGTGCCGATCCTGAGATGGGATTTCACATCGCAATGATCGGCGTGATTTTGTACGGAACATCCTTCCTTTTTACTTTAGTTACGCTGCCGGTAGAGATCAATGCAAGCCGCCGTGCAGGAAAAATGCTTTTGCAGGAAGGAATACTGACGACAGATGAGATGCCGGGAGCAAAGAAAGTACTGTCCGCTGCTGCTCTCACTTACCTGGCTTCACTTATGACTTCTCTCGTTTATTTTCTGCGCTTTTTCCTCTATGTTTTAACCTTATTCGGCAGACGCAACGACAGGATGTAACCGGCGGAGGAAAGCGTGATTATAGAATGAGCAATATTTTGCTGTTGGATAGAAATATAGACGAGGCAGAGAGGATAAGCAGCTATTTTGAAGCGAGAAGTTATGCAGTCATATGGCCGAAAACCATAGCGGATTTACTTTATCATGTTGTACACAGGGATTTTTGCTTAGCCATTTTAGATGTCGCTCTTTCAGCAGAGGACGACCACCGGTTTCTGGATGCTCTACGCAAAGTAAAGGGCGTTCCCATTTTAGTTTTAGGGTCCGATACGGCGGATGCGGAAGAACGCCTCAATTCTCTGCGGGCAGGTGCGCACGCATATCTGTGTCGGCCGTATTCGATGGAAGAATGCTTTGCGCAAGCGCAAGCCCTCATACAGGCGTATTCGCCACACATGCAAACACGGAAAGAGGAAAATAGCTCATGCAAAATGACAGTGGCCGGAAGGCTGCGTATTTCTCCGGAGAGTCGGCAAGCGTTCCTTGGCGAAAAGGAAATTATGCTGACACGAAAGGAATTTGACCTGCTGCTTCTGTTTGCCGAGAATCCAAACAAAGTATTTACCTGTGATCAGCTTTATGATCTCTTGTGGAGTGAGCAGACTGCATATAATGTTGATGAGGTGGTTAAAGCTCATATAAAATCACTCCGGCAGAAACTGTCCGATGACGATTCGGTCCAGATAAAAAATGTTTGGGGTGTCGGCTACCGATTTTGTTACAACAGAAAATAAAACTACCGAATTCTTCCCGATATATTCCCTAAAAAATCCCTATGTTTTGCTATCCTTAGAATAGCAGGAACATAGGGATTTTTGTTGTGGCAGGTCAAAAGACAAACAATATATCGAAAAAAGAAGCAACCGCTTATCTTTGTAAACGGCTGCTCATTTATCAGTTTTCAGCTTATCTGCTTGTTGACACAAGGACACATACTTTTGAACCTCTGCCTCACTCTTTCCGGCGAAGAAATCCATAGCGGTTTTTGAAATATGCCCTCGCACAATATTGGGAAACAGGATCGCATCAATACTGATATCCAATTCTCTCGCAATAAGCAAGATGGTTTCGGCTTTTGGATTGCTGATTCCGTGTTCCAGATCCTGAATAGTACGGATGCTCATATGGAGCTTATCCGCCAGCTGCCTCTGTGTGTAGCCAATCGCCTTGCGCTTTCGGAGCACTTCCGCAGCGAAGGTATCTAATACATTTTGCACTGTAGTTCACCTCATATATATTTTAGTGTGAGCTACAGTTCGTATAAATATCCTTACGGCTCGCATTTAGTGAGTTGTGGTTCGCTTTTTATGTGTGAAAGGAGCACTATGGTACATATGAGGAGGTTCATTTAAGCTAACGGCGGAAGACGAAGTCTATTTTTACTTCTCTTAGAGCATAATACTTGGACACCTAAAACGAGTTGCACTCACGAATATGAGTTGCAGCTCGTTTCTTATGTATTGCAACTGCTTTTCTCAATTATTTGGGACACACCGCCCGGCACATATTATCATAACGACACTTGTATATACGCAGAGGAAAGCGCATTTTCGGATTTTCATGTCCGTCAATGCGCTTTCTTTTGTTTTAACTGTCATTGCCCCGGGTGCCGTTCTCCTCCGTGTTTGTCTGCTCCCATACGCCAGACAAGAAACACGGAGGGTTTTATATGTATAAAAAGAATAATGGCTCAACTGAGCAGGAAATATTGCAAAACCAGTTTTCGGCCTATGTGAAAAAGGCAGTCCATAATCGGAGAATTCAATTTTTGACCGAGAAAAGCCGCAAGTTTCGCTTTGAAACACCGCTTTTTGACCTGGACTATCTCCTGTTCGATACAACGGACATCATTCAGGAGATCACGGATCATGAGACCGTGCGGCAAGCGCTTCGGTCAATCAAGGAAAACGAACGGCGGATCGTCCTTGAAAGAATCATTGAGGAAAAAAGCTTCGGGCAATTATCGGATGAACTCGGTATGTCCTATAAGACTGTAGCCTCACTGTATTACCGTGCAATAAAGA
>ERZ773114.2421-NODE-2421-length-17460-cov-4.390060_pt1 | contig 17460 bp, 14 predicted proteins | sample MGYA00580564_ERZ773114 | MGnify/ENA primary metagenome ERZ773114 (study PRJEB29015, sample SAMEA2737836) | human gut metagenome | biome: human gut; feature: human-associated habitat; material: faeces | place: China | collected 2012 ... | reverse complement strand
ACATAAGCTTCCGGGCTGGCTGCTTCTGCCTCGATCAATGTTTTTTTACTGTATTTTTCTCCACCACACGGATTTATTTCTTCAATAAAGATTTCATATTCATGCATATATGGTTCCTCCTGAAATTAATTTTATAAAAGCAAACCGTATCCTATGGTTCTTTCCCACATCCTTACACTATTCGCTATAATTTCATTATAAAACTATTCCATTTTTATTTCAAAAGCAGTTTTTGCTAAAAATGCATCTGCTGTTTTTGGGCATTATTCCTATACGTTTGCATATGATCCGGCTCTTATCTTTTCGTCACAACAGATTTGCCTTTTGACCAACTTGAGTAAATCTTATTTTTTTTACCATTTACATTCACTGTTTTATATGTGCGGATCCTTACATGATACCTTGATCCGCCTTTCAGCTTTGAAACTTTTCTCTTTGTGTTCTTACTCGTTGGTACTGTCATATTCTTTGCATTTTTAAACTTTGAAGAAACGCTGTATTGAATCTGATAACCTGTTGTCTGCACTGGCTGCCTGCTCCATGCTACCGCAAATCCTTTTGATTTTGCTGTTACTTTTGATACAGCGGTACCTTTTGGCCTGATTGTAAAATCGAGTATTTTCTTTCCACTGTACTGCCCTTTAAAAGAAATCTGAACTTCATATTTTCCAACCTTTTTTCTTCCTGACTGATAGCTCGCAATATAGTCTTTTCCCTCTTCAAGTTTTTCACCCTTACTGGTTTTGACAATAACGGACGGTTTTTGTCTTTTGCCGTTATAGACACAGGATGTCCTTAAAAGTCTGACGGAAGAAATCTTATAAATCGGGATGGTTTTTCTTACCTTACCACATTCTGTGCAGGAAGAAACTATTTCACCATCCTTTGCTGTTGTAGCTTTTTTTGTCGTTGTTTTATAATTATGAGCAAGTGCAGGAGTCAGATTGTCACGATATTTTGCCCCGCAGGCACAGATATGCTCGGTATAGCCGCCTGCCTTGCATGTAGCATAGACGGTTTGCATACAGTAATCATAATTGTGGACGTGTCCGCTTTCATTTTCTTCATGCCATGTAAAAGTACAGCGGCGGCAATAGTACCGCGTCATACCTGTATAGGCTGAACCCGGATATTCTTCGAGGGCTATCACCCAGTCATGTCCTAATGCAGGGGTTTTCTGCGGCTCTGTAATCGTCTTTCCACAGAAAATGCAATGCGTTCCACCGGTATAGCCGCTGCCGGTACAGGTTGCCTCGATCTTATCGTTATCGACAGCCTTGTGGGCGACTACGGCTGTTTTTTCCGACTCTGTCACTGTGCCGCATACGGCACAAACTGTACAGGTAAATCCTCCGGTCTGGCAGGTTGCATCAACTGTCTCCGTTACAGGCTGATGTGCTGTACACAGGGATGTTTCAAAGTCAAATTCGTTCGTTTTGGCATATGACTGTGCCACACTGCCAGGCTCTCCTCCAACAACAAAACCGTCAATCTTCTTCGTACCTGCAAGTGGATTATCCGGATCAACCGGACAATATCCAAGGGCATGCAGACCGATGTATTCAACGCTGGCAGGAATCTTTACGCCTTTACCTGCTCCATACGAGAAGAATGCCCCTTCCTCTAATACCTGCAAGCCTTCGTTGAGGTGCACTGCCTTGATATTTGCTGCTGAGAACGCATTGTTGCCAACAAAAAGGACAGAATCCGGCAAAACAATCGTTTCACAGGCGTTGTCATTAAATGCACTGTTTCCGATGTAAATAACGCCGCCCAGATCCGTGAATTTCATATTCCCGGCACCTGCAAAGGCATAACCATCAATATACTTACAGCTTTGCGGAAGAATAAGGCCTGCAAGATTCGGCTGGTCGAAGTTCGGGTTCACTTCTTTCTGTCCTGCAAGAAACTCGTAGGATACAAAGACCGTCCCTTCCTTAATGTTTAAAACAGTGTCCTTTGCCATAGTGCCTTTGTATGCATATGCCGCTTTGCCGAAATATACCACTCCGTTAGGCTGATTGTGGAACCAGTCAGTGTCCAGAAATGCCAGTGCACCCACATTCCTTACACTCTTCTCCAAATCACCGAAATCATCCAGCTCAGAGCAATCAGCGAAACAGCAGATGCCTATCTGGCGAACATTTCTGCCTCCTTTGATGCTGCGAAGCTTCCTGCAATTTTGAAACGCATTCATTCCAAGGGTGATCAGCGAATCCGGTAAAGTGACCTTATCCAGCACTATGCAGTTTGCCAGTGCACCATTTGTAAGAATTCGAACATTTTTAAGGTCTATTGACTTCAGAGTTGAGTTGCCGCTGCTTATATTATCCCAGCCGTGTCTTCCGTTTGAAATCGGACCGTTCACCTCTAATACATCATCCGGCAAAATCGGGAACTGCTGGTTTGTCGGGGAATTGATATAGAACGAAATGTTCATTTTTGTTAATTCATCTTTTAATTTTTCTGCAAGTCGTGCTGCATGTGCTGATATTTCAAAATAACGGTTCTCCTCAAATAAAGTCAGAAACTGAATTCCTAACAATCTTCCTTTTGCCAGCATACCGCCACGCTGCTTGATGCTATAACGGAAATCTTTTTTCAGTTCAGGATTGGTGATCACGACTGCCTCACCAAACAAAGCACCTACCTTGGTTCCTCCGATATAAAAAACATCCGTATTCGCAGCAATATCTGCCATCGTCAGATCATTTTCCCGGCATGCAAGTCCATATCCAAGTCTCGCTCCGTCTAAAAACAGATACAGATCGTTTTCCCTGCAAACCCGGTATAACGCCTCAAGTTCTGCCTTTTTATAGATGGTTCCAAGTTCCGTCGGATTGGAAATATACACGAGTTTCGGCTGTACCATATGTTCAAAACTCTCATCAGCAAAATGTGCTTTTGTATATTTTTCAACCTGCTCTGCCGTCAGCTTGCCATCCGGCGTATCGACCGTCAGGCATTTATATCCGCACGCCTCAACTGCCCCTGTCTCGTGCACATTGATATGTCCGGTCGTCGCCGTGATGGCTCCCTGATAGGGTCTTAATGCAGATGCGATCACTGTGACATTGGTCTGTGTCCCCCCAACCAGAAAATGTACATTGGCATCCGGTGCTTCGCAGACAGCTTTTATCCGTTCTGCCGCCTCCCTGCAATATTCATCCTCTCCATATCCCGCCGTCTGTTCCATGTTTGTCTCTTCGAGTCTTCTTAAAATTGCCGGATGGCATCCTTCCGTATAATCGCTGTTAAATCGTATCATTATTTTCTCCATTCCTGCACTTTTCGTGCTTTTCTATGAATTTGAAACTCTGACTAATTCCTCAAGTTTTTTCATTGCTTTTCCGGAGTCGATGGTTTCTGCCGCTAATTTTACACCAGATTCTATGGATTCTGCAACCCCTCCGATATAAAGAGTTGCTCCGGCATTCAAAAGAACAATCTCACGTTTTGCTCCTGTTTCTTTTCCGCTTAAAATAGCTTTCGTTATCTCGGCATTCTGTGCACCGTCTCCACCGCGCAATTCCTCTAAGGAAGCTCTCTTTAATCCAAACTGCTCCGGTGTTACCTCATAGGTTTTTACATTTTCCCCATCAATCTCTGATACTGTGGTCGTTCCGCTTAACGTAAATTCATCCATATTATCATTTCCACTGATGACAAATCCGCGCTCCACGCCAAGTCTGCCCATAGCTTTTGCTATTTTCTCCGTCAATGCCGGACTGTATACACCAACGACCATATTTTTTGCACGGGACGGATTTGCAAGAGGTCCTAAGATGTTAAATACCGTACGGATTCCCAGCTCTTTTCTCACCTGGCCAACGTATTTCATGGATTTATTGAAAAGCTGTGCAAACATAAAACCTATTCCGGTCTCATCAACACATTTCTGTACCAGTGCCGGTTCTGCCATAATGTTGACTCCAAGTGCCTCTAACACATCACCCGCACCGGATTTTGAGGAGATGGAACGGTTGCCATGCTTTGCAACCGGAAGTCCTGCCGCTGCGACCACAAACGCAGATGTGGTTGAAATATTGAATGTATAGGTACAGTCTCCACCGGTTCCGACCAGATCCACATAGTTTTCAGATTTCGGTGTGATTGTCTCCGCCTTATCGCGCAGCACCGATGCCAGACCTATGAGTTCCTCTAACGTTTCTCCTTTCATGCGCATTGCCGTTAAAAATGCTGCGATCTGTGCCTGCGTTGCCTCTCCGCTTAACATGATCTCCATTGCTTTTTTTGCTTCTTCCTGTGTTAAATCTTTTCCATCTACTGCTTTTGCTATGTATTCTTTCATGATTTTCCTCCCTATTTTTATTTAAAGTTAATTTAATTCTTTCTTAAATGTACTGCAATACTCTGCTGCCACTTTTGTGCTGTAATCATTTTCTTCCATCAGACGGATGAAATGGCTTCCCACGATTGCACCGTCGATCGTATCTTTCATCGGTTTTACATCCTCCGCTGTGCGGATACCAAATCCCATCATGACCGGAATCTTTGCGACAGCCTTCACGCTCTTCAGATAACTTAAAACCTCTTTGTGGAAATCTGCTCCCTGCCCGGTTACACCCATAGAAGATACGCAGTATACAAACCCTTTTGCGCCATCTAATATCTTTGGAATACGGTCACCGGAAACTGGTGAAACAAGCTGAATCAGAATAGTTGTTTCATCCTGATTTAAGTATTTTGCGATTTCTTCCTGTTCCTCAAGCGGCAGATCCGGGATAATAAGACCATCCACACCGACCTCGTTACATTTTTTCACAAATGCCTCTACCCCATAATGAAGTATGGTGTTGTAATACATCATAAAGACGATTGGAAGCTCTGAACCTTCTTTTCTCAGCTCCTCTACTGTCACAAATACTTTTTTTAAATTGATGCCGTTACAGATTGCTTTGTAGGATGCATCCTGAATGACCGGACCATCTGCAACAGGATCAGAAAACGGGATCCCAAGTTCCACAACGTCAAGTCCGGCCTCCTCCTGCGCCTTTAGCAGTTTCTTTGTTCCCTCAAGATCCGGAAGTCCTGCTGTAATATAAGTGATAAATGCTTTTTCGCCTTTTTCCTGTAAGGCTTTCATTTTTGCTTCAATACGATTCATATCTGTCTTTCCCTTCTTTTCGTTTATTAAATCATGTTTATATTATTTTAATTTATTTTTTCTGAATCAGTTCAGGTAGCCTTTTCCTGCCAGATAATCCGCAATCGTATTGACATCCTTATCTCCACGTCCTGACAGACAGATGATCATTGTCTTATCCTTTGCTTCCGCTGCACCAAGTTTTTCGGTAAGTTCTTTCGCATATTTGCTCGCATAAGCTACTGCATGTGCACTCTCAATCGCAGGAATGATTCCTTCTAATTTACAGAGTTCCATCAGCGCATCCATTGCCTCTGTATCGGTCACGGAAACATATGTGGCTCTTCCGCTGTCTCTGAGATAGGCGTGCTCCGGTCCGACCCCCGGATAATCCAGTCCTGCGGAAATAGAGTGTGCCAGTTTTACATTTCCATCTTCATCCTGCAGCAGATAGGAACGCATGCCATGTAAGACTCCCGGCTCACCAAGTGCCATCGCCGACGCATGCTCACCTGTCTCGATTCCCTTTCCGGCCGCCTCAACGCCGATCAGTTTTACCGAAGGTTCCTCTATAAAATCTGCAAACATTCCAATGGAGTTCGAGCCGCCGCCCACGCATGCCATCACGGCATCCGGCAGCCTGTGTTCCACTTCTAAGAACTGTTTTTTTGCTTCTCTGCTGATCACGCTCTGAAATTCCCTGACCATCTTTGGATAAGGATATGGACCTACCGCAGAACCTATGATATAAAAGGTATCTTCCGCTGTCTTTGCCCAGGTACGGATTGCCTCGTTGGTGGCATCCTTTAATGTATTACTGCCGGAACGGACGCTTACGACTTTTGCCCCTAACATCTCCATTCTCATAACATTCAGTGCCTGTCGCCTGATATCTTCCTCGCCCATGTAAACGGTACATTCCATGTCAAACAAAGCTGCACCTGTCGCAGTTGCCACGCCGTGCTGTCCGGCACCGGTCTCCGCAATAACTTTCTTTTTTCCCATACGCTTTGCAAGGAGGATCTGACCAATTACATTATTGATCTTATGTGCTCCGGTATGGTTTAAATCCTCACGTTTTAAATAAATCTTTGTGCCATACTTTTCACTGAGACGTTCCGCAAAGTAAAGAGGTGTCTCGCGTCCCACATACTGTTTTAAATAGTAATGGTACTGCTCCATAAATTCCGGATCATGGATTGCCTCCTCAAATGCTTTGTCTAATTCCTCTAATGTATTCATCAGAGATTCCGCTACATACTGTCCTCCAAATTCTCCGTAATATGCTTTCTGGTTCATAATTTTTGTATTCCTTTCTTAAATTTAAAATTAACTTATATCTCTTTTACTTTATTTATCACTTTCTATAACGAAATACTGTTATATTTCTGATTTTCCGCCGTCTAAACAATAGAATGCATGTTCCGCACAAATTTCTGTATTTTTTTCCTGTCTTTTCCGGTTCCCTGTCCAGGTTCTTTTTCCACACCCGAACTGACATCCACGATATCCGGTGAAAAAATATCTATCCCCCGGCTGACGTTATCCGGGGTAAGACCTCCTGCAAGTACAAACTGGATTTGTTCTTTCTCAAGTATCTGTCGTAACTGCCTTAGCATTTCTTTGCCCTCGTCTCTCTCATATGCATCCCATCCAAAGGTTTTTCCGCTTCCAAACTCTTTGGCATCCATGAGAAGTGCCGTGATTTTTTCATCTATGGATAAATCTCTATATTCCCTCACTAGTTCCTCAAATATATTCGCATCCGTAAGATTGACCGCCCGCCAGACCGGGATCTCTGTCACTGCGAGGACTTCCTCTGTCAGATTGCCATGCACCTGCAGGATATCAAACCCCGCATCCATAACTTGTTTTACCATCGTCACATCCGGGTTTACTGCGACAGCTACATTTTTTATATTGTCATTTAATTTTTCAAACAATTCTTGTGTTTTACTGATTGGAATGTAACGGCAGCTTTTTTCATATAAAACAAATCCTGCATAGGAAACATCCGCTTCATTCAGCCATTGTATTTCCTCATCCTGCGTGATCCCACAGATTTTGATCTGTGGAACTTTCTGTTTTATGCTTTCCACCTCTTTGCAACCTCCTTCGGATGCTCCGCTTCCATCAGTGCCCTGCCGATCAGGAATGCATCCACACCACATTCCTTTAAAAGTTCCACATCCGCATCCTGTAAGATACCACTCTCCGCAACCAAAACTTTGTCTTCCGGTACCAGTTTCGAAAGCTGTACCGTCGTATCGAGACTGATTGTAAAATCTTTGAGGTTGCGGTTGTTGACTCCAATGATATCTGCATCGATCTTCATTGCCCGCTCCAGTTCTTTCTCATCGTGTACTTCCACCAGTGCATCCAGCTCTAATTCTTTCGATAACTGATAAAAATCTTTCATCTGTGCATCATCTAAAATTGCTGCGATCAAAAGTACTGCATCTGCCCCAATCGCCTTTGCCTCATAAAACTGGTAGGGATCGATCATAAAATCTTTTCTTAAGATTGGGAGCTCCGTGATCGTCCTTATCTTTTTCAGATAGTCCACATTTCCATCAAAATGATCTTCCTCGGTCAGGCAGGAAATTGCGTCTACCGATTCGTTGTATTCATCAATTCTGTTCAATAAATTTATTTTACTTTTAATTTTCCCAAGACTTGGGGAAGCATTTTTAAATTCTCCGATAATGGAAATACCACTTTTACTTAATGACTGATAAAAACCGTGTTTTTTGCCTTTATACTTCTCTGCCAGTTCACGCATTTTTATTTCACTGATATTCTTTTTATGTTCCGGCAGACGCTTCTTTTTATCCTCTACAATGACATCGAGTATCATAACTACCTCCTAATTGATTCCATTGATAAAATTTTCCACCATTCGTTTTCCATGTTCTGTATAGATAGATTCCGGATGAAACTGTAAACCGATCACCGGATATTCTTTATGCTGCATTGCCATGATCTCTCCGTCTTTGGTCTGTGCCATAACCGTCAGACATTCCGGCAGATCATCCATCTGCACTGCCAGCGAGTGATATCTTGCCACCTTGACCGGTGAGATAATTCCTGCGAACATTCCAGTTCCGGTATGTGTGATCTCTGACTGTTTTCCATGGAACAATGCTTTTGCGTATGTCACGGTTCCCCCAAATGCCTCACCGATACACTGATGTCCAAGGCAGATGCCAAGGATTGGAATCTCTCTGTAAAATTCCTTTACCACATCCATACAGATTCCTGCTTCCTTCGGACTTTTCGGTCCTGGGGAAAGAACAATTTTATCCGGATGTAACTCTCTTATCTCCCCGATCGTAATCTCATCATTGCGGACAACCTTTATATCCTGCGTAAAAGTTCCAATATATTGGTACAGATTAAATGTAAATGAATCGTAGTTATCGATCAGCAATATCATAAGTTTTCCTCCTCCACAAGGGTTTTTGCCAGAGCCATGACCTTGTTACAACATTCTTTGTATTCATTTTCCGGAACAGAATCTGCAACGATTCCGGCTCCTGCCTGTAAATAAACGTTTTTTCCTTTTTTGATCATCGTACGGATCGTAATACAGAAATCCATATCGCCGGAAAAATCCACATATCCGGTTGCACCACCGTAAAGGCCTCTTCTCACACTCTCCAGTTCTTCGATAATCTCCATCGCCCTGATCTTTGGTGCTCCGCTCAAAGTTCCTGCCGGGAGGAAGGATGCCAGCAGATCAAACGGGTGAAAACTGCCTTTCTTGCGTCCCTCGACCATCGAGACGATATGCATGACATGTGAATAATTTTTTACGCTCATAAAGTCTGTAACTTTTACCGTACCAAACTCTGAGATGCGTCCCATATCATTGTGGGCCAGATCAACTAACATGACATGTTCGGCATGTTCTTTTTCATCGGCAAGCAATTCCCTGTGCAGTCTGTCATCTTCTTCCTTTGTCTTTCCCCTTGGTCTTGTTCCGGCGATTGGGCAGGTAAATACCCTATTCCCCTGTTGTTTGACCAGCATCTCCGGGGAACTTCCAATCACTTCAAAATCTCCAAAATTAAAATAATAAACTAAGACTTCCCATATCTAAAATGGGTTTCGTACCTTGAAAATTCAATATTTCAGCTAACAAAATAGTGATTTATACCGCTTGGGGCGTTGGATGAAGTGCATTTCGCAAATATTCCGGTAGTCTGGACTCAAAATCAGTTGTAAAGGCAGTCAGTTGCTCATCACTCAACTTCAAAATCTCCTGAAGGCTCGCCATCAATGCCTCCATAAGAATCCTAAGTGAATGACAAAAAGTAATATCTGCCATCTCATCAACGAGGAAAAAGAACAGCTCTCCTAACGTTCGCTGATCGTTGCTTTGGCGTTGCTCCACCGCAAGCAGCATATACCGGGTAAACACGATTGCTACATGCGCAGTCAGTGCATCATAGGATATGCTGTGGCATTCACCAATCAGATTCAGCATCGACTTACAGGTTTTGAAAAACACCTCGATCTGCCAGCGTTTTCCATAGATACGGATAATCTCTTCTTCGGGAAGACTCGTATCTGTGCAGATGAAAGCAAGCCAATCTTTACGATTCGCTTTATTCCTCACACAGACTATTTTTGCAGGAATAGGATTCTCTTTTCCAACCATAACGTCTACAGAAAGCAGATATTTGGATCTGCCACGTCGTTTCTTGTTTTTGGAATAGATTTCCTTGATGTTAAGCATTTTTCCGCAATACTCATATTTGATACGGCTGCTTTTTTTGAGCATGGCGATAACATCCATTCCTTTTGACTTGACAGCGGTTATCTGTGCAGGATTGGAAAACCATGAATCGAAAAGGACATACCCGGCATCCAGCCCGGAGGCAATTGCAGTATCCAATAGTGTCATCATAGCTTCCGGAGCCTTTGTACGTGCCAGTTTTCGCCTTTTCCCGGCAAGGGTTCTGCCGTCTGATGCCTTTACTGGCCCGATGATATTTGTATCCTTAGCAGAAGCCAAAAGACTGCTGTTTACAGGAATCAACGTATTTCCGTCACTCCAGCTTAACGTAAGCATCCGGAAGCCTTTTTTGAAGTGCATGTCCGTATGGTCGAAGACTTTGGAGCCGAGCTCCGTCTTTTTACAGCTGGTGCGGCTGAAAAGACTGTCATCGATAATGAATACATTTTTCCGCTTTTCATCGGTCAGAACTTTGATATCGTTATTGACGACATCCGCTGCAAGAAGGGAAGTAAAACGCAGCCAGTTTGTTTTCGCAGAGTTCAAAAATCTATAAAAAGTATTTTTTGAGAATCCTTCTTTGAAAGAACCGGTACGCTGCTGCAGGTACATGCTTCTTCCAACAAAAATATTGCCGAGTTTGTATTTCAAGAGAGAAACAGAGGAAACACCTTTTTCTTTTGTGCCATTACATTTGGCAAGAAGTTTGCCAATATGGTGTTTTGAAAAAAATCTCTGGATACAATCAACTAAAGCTTTCTCATCGGAATAATTCTGTGGTATACTGGACATGGCATAAATCCTCCTTTGTTAAAATGGTTTCTTGACAACTCCATTATACCAAACGGATTGTATTTATGCCTTTTTTATTGGCTGAAATATTGAATTTTCAAGGTTCAACACACCTTAACGGTGTGGGAAGTCTTAGTAATAAAGATATGGAGATGGGTTTAGCTCACGGAGTTCGCAGTACAGATCAAATCCATCCTGTCCCGTCGCGATCGTCCAGCGCTGTGATAACACGGTCTGGAAAATATGCCCGTCGCGGATATACTGTTTGATCTTATTTACCTTTTCACTGTATTCCTCTAAAGTATCTGACTTTTTCGTGATCACTCCATCCGGAATCAGTCTTACTTCTGATTCTTTCTGTTCCTGCATGGCAGTTTTGATCAATTCTGCTGCTTTTTTCGCTGCCGTTTCTTTTCCTGTCTCATCATCGGATTCTAAGATCACCGCGGTCAGTGTTTCTGCCACATGATCAACCACAATGAATTCTTTCATCAGCATAAGCTGAACCGTCTCAATCCCGATCTCATCCGGGTTTTCTTCCGGCAGCACCTCACTGTATCTCACGAAGTCATAACCAACACTTCCCACAAGACCTCCCGAAAAATTCAGTTCCTCATTGTCCTTCCGGATTTCAAATTCGTTATAATATTCTTTTAATAATGTAAGCGGATTTCCCTCCCTGACATCCTCGGTACCATCTTTTTTTGTAATCACCAGTGACTGTCCCTTCGAGGAAATGATCTCTTCCGGTTCTACGCCAAAAAATGTATAGCGGTCATAATTCTTGTCATAACTCTCTAACAAAAATCCTTTTTTCTTTCCCATCAGATTCCGGTACATCCCGGTTGCTGTCTCATTTACAATACTGACTGTTTTTTTGTAAACTCTGTAAATTCTTTTCATCCCAATCTCCATTCTCGAATCACCTGTTGCAAAACCATGTTATCAAAACAATAAAGTTCACACTCTGCGCGAATTTTATTGTTAAAAAACGCCCCTGACCGGAATTTTTTTCCAGTCAGGGGCGTTTTCACGCGGTGCCACCCTGTTTCGCCAGACATTATGATTCCATGCAGGACAAAGAGTCGCTTGCGACTCTTTCGCGCCCGAGCGGTGCTGTTTACAGCAAACTTCATCTCTGCAAGGTGCGCATCCCGCCCGGAGGGCTTTTTCATTCATAGGACGTAATTTCCTATGAATGAAAAAAACGGATATTCCCAAAAACTGGAAATATCCGCCACCAATCATGTCTGACCTCATCCGACACACAAACAGCTATCTTTCTTTACTGTCCGATATCTTACCTCTGTAACGTGAGGACACGGCATCCGCTACTGACCATACCATCTGGTACGCTGTTCGCTTTGCTCTCGCAAACCCATTCCTTTCATATTCATCTGTCCGTTTCCACCAGCCACGGACTCTCTGTGAGATATCCTATGAAGTACTCTCTTTGCTCAACGATTTAACGTTTCTTTGTTTTTTAAGTTGTTTCGATTTTAGCATGGTAAAGCGGTAGTGTCAAGAACTTTTTATAAAATATCTCCGCTCCGTCTCCATCCCCGGAAACTGCTGTCCGATCTTTTTTTCATAGACCGCCATCAGTACATCCAAATCCGTACGCGTCAAAAGATGCGCTCCGTCGCAGTCTAATGCTTCCTTTACGCACTCTGGTCTGTGGCACACTTCATCCACACTTCCTCCGACTGCTTGAAGTCCCATGACGATCACAACTTTATTGCTCTGTGCATACACCGCCGGCTCCCATGCTTCCGGCGCTTTTGCCGCCTTATGTGCAGCGCCGTCCGCCTCGATCAGGACAACATCTGCCTCTTTGCATACTGCTGTAAGCTGTTTAACGCTTAAAGTTTTAAACTTCTCCGGTTCCATCTTCTGCTGTTCTTCAACAGCATCGTTTCCGGCACATTTTCCAACCGCATAAATCTCTGTTTTTTTATTATCACTTAAAATTGTGCCACACACACAGATCCCGTTTTTTTTCAAAATCCCGGCTACTTCCTCTCGCAGCTTCTCACAACTTTTCTCCCTGCCATCAATGAACACCCGGTCTTTTGGCACATACATATGTGTTGTAGTTGTGATCATGACTTTTTTCCCCTCGTTTACAAACGCTGCAGCATCCTGATAAATGCTGCTGGTCTTTCCGCCGGCTCCGACGTAGGATATGATATAAGACATTTTTTCCCCTTATATTTTTTTATTCAAGCTGATTTACACTACTTTTTGCCAAAATCTTTCTCCGCAGCAACGTATACGCGATCATCATCGCAATTCCCATCACAACCCACGAAATCGGGTAAATGATCATCAGCACCCAGAATTCGTGCACTCTCTTACATACCGCAGCGATCAGGCTGTAAAGCGGGCGCTCACTGTCCCCGATGCTCCTTAAGATCGACGAACCAAAATCATAGAGCATGATCTTCGAAAGCCTCTTCCATAAAATACATCCGCGCCCCGAAATCCTGAAAATATCTCACATTCTCATTATATCCATTGCCGGAAAATGCCGGTTTCAACTTCACGCCGCCATACATCAGGGTATCCCCGTATGCCGTAATATTCTCCTTTTCCCCGTCCATTTTCACAAACTTTGCAACCAGATTGTGCGCAATGGAGTCCTGTCTGATATGGATCGGTGATACGGTGTTAACCAGATCCCCGAACTCTTTGACATTATATTTTAAAGAACGGTTATAAAAATGATACTTCTTTTCCTCACAGAGTCCCTGTGGTTTATAGTACCCGAACTGCGTGTTTGGCACGACAAGCTTTTGCATGACGAAGCCGACCGCCTTCGACTGATCCGGCGAGACGCACGTCCATTCCGTCACATTGCTGTCATCATTCCAGAGGACACTGTTTTTTCCAAACGCATTTCCTCTGCCGTTCCCTGTAAAACTCCTGCCACGGTAAAAAATTCCCTGTTGCAGCACACTGCGCCATTTTTTGTAAAGAATGATCTGCGCTTTGATGGCCTCTGACTCTTCTTTTTTCAGATCACAGAAATTGCACTCATATCCGAGCAGTCCAAACGCCGCTACCGCAAAACGTGTTTCAAGCGGTGTCGTGCGCAGTGTCTGATGATTTGGGCAGCCGGAGACATGTGCGCTTATCACGGACATCGGGTAGCCGTAGCTGTACCCGGTCTGGATCTCGGCACGGCAGAGCGCATCTGTATCATCGCTCGCCCAGATCTGTGGGAAATAACAGAGCATACCAAGGTCAAAACGGTTTCCACCCGCAGCACAGCCCTCAAACAGGATGTCCGGGAATCTCTTTGTCAGCTCCCTCATGCAGCGGTAAAGTCCCATCACATACCGGTGTGCCACCTCCCCCTGCCTTTCAGGACGGATACTCTGTGAAAAATAATCCGAAAATGTGCGGTTCATATCCCATTTTACATAGGAAATGTCCGCGGAGGAAAATACTCTGCCCATCTCCTCAATGATATGATCCTGCACGTCCTTTCTGGTCAGATCAAGGATCCTCTGATTGCGCCCTTCCGAGTGCGCCTTTCCCGGAATCTCGATCACCCAGTCCGGATGGCTGCGGTAGAGATCACTGTCCACATTGACCATCTCAGGCTCCACCCAGATTCCAAAATCCATGCCAATCGCCTTGATCTTATCTGCAATCCCCTTTAAACCGCCCGGCAGTTTCTTTGGATTTGGCTGCCAGTCTCCTAACGATCTCGTGTCATTATCACGTTTTGCAAACCAGCCGTCATCCATGACGAAAAGCTCAATGCCCGCCTCTTTTCCCGCTTTTGCAAGTGAGAGCAGTTTTCTTTCATTAATGCCAAAATAGGCTGCCTCCCAGCTGTTTAAGAGCACCGGGCGCTCCTTTTTCTTCCAGGTTCCCCTCACAATGTGCTCCCGCACAAAACGGTGCATATTCTGGCTCATGGCATTATATCCGTCTGATGCGTAGGTCATTACCGCCTCTGGCGCCTCAAAACTCTCCCCTGACTCAAGTGTAAAACAGAACAACTGCGGATTGATCCCGGATACGATTCTTACTTTTCCAAAACTGCCGACCTCCGCCGCCTCATAGTGATTGCCGCTGTAGATCAGATTAAATCCAAAACATTCCCCCGCATCCTCCGTGGTATGTTCTTTTCCAAGCATCACAAACGGATTGTCACGGCTCGACGACGTTCCCGTGTAAGAGGCGTTTACATATTTTCCCGGCACCAGCCGTACGTCCGTGCGCCCCATTTCACGTGCCCAAGCCCCGTGAAATGTTGTAAACACATAGTCGGACGGTTCTAAATCAAGCTGCAGGCTCATCAGGCGGTTTAACTTTACCACATCCCCGCTCTCATTGATGAGTTTTGCGCTCCTTGTGATCACATCACAGTCCTCATAGACATAATAATGGAGTTCTAATATGACTCCGCTGTTTTTATCGCGCAGTGTCACACCAAGCCACTCCACCTCACCGGACTCATCATACGATCCCGGAAGTGTCTCAAATTCTTCCTTTCCGGTTCCCTGTTCAAATTTTTCAAACAGGAAATCAGACGTTTCGCTTCCATCGGAAAGTGTCAGTTCCACAAAAGGCTCCCTGATATCGCCTTTCCCGAAAGAGGACATCTCAAGACATGCATCCTCTAAGGAAAACTGCAGATGTTCACTGTCATAAATATTGGTATTGCCCGGCGCAAATGCATGCTGTTCCATCAATCCGTCTATGGCTGGATGAATTTTTCTTCCATAATATAAGTGCTCCAAATGTCCGGTTTCCATGACACGGAACAGATAAGAAGTATGTCTGGTATGCAGGGAAAATAACTGGTTTTCGACTGTGATCATGCTTTTTTCATCTCCTTAATCTCTTTTGCGATTTCTTCCACTTTCTGCTCACTTAAAATATATTTTTTGCGGAAATAAAATACCGCAACAAGCAGTCCTGCGATCGGGAATACTGTCATGGTCAGGCGCAGTCCTGCGACCGAACTTCCCGCTGCCGCAACTGCTGCTCCGTCCGTATTCTGGCTTAAATTGCAGACGGTCAGGCAGATCGATGCCACAAGCGCAGCCACACCGGAAGCAAGTTTTACAACGAAAGTCTGCATGGAAAAGATCACGCTCTCATCCCTTCTGTAATTCTTCCACTCTCCGTAATCGACCGTATTCGCAAGGAATACCGTTGTGAGAACGGATAACATTCCATTTGCTGAAAAGATAAAAAATGCAGGAACAAACAGCAGATACAGGTTTGACATATTGACAAACATTAAAATCAGAAGAACCGCATATCCTAAAATCGCCATCACAAAACTGGTATAAAACACCTGGATCGTTCCCAGAAATTTGCGCAGGATCGGGAAAAACAGCATCATGGCAAGAATCTGCATTGCTCCACCAAACGTATTAAATAAGGTATAGGCATTGTACCAGCTATCACCGCCAAAGTCATACTTGAAAAAGTAAATGACGAGATTGGATGTAATGTAAATCGAGCAGTTGATCAAAACGATTGTCACAACGACCGTCATCGCCTGATCGTTCTGTAACAGGGAACGGAACATCTGTCCAACCGAAGGTGCCTCCACATCCACGGTAGATTTTTCTTTGATATTTAAACAGGTGATTAAAATAAATACAAAAAACAGAATTGCAACCACCAGCGCAAACCATTTGAAACCGACTCGCTCATTTCCCTGCCCTAACATATAGACACATTTCATTGTGATGATCGTCACGATCGCAGAACCGACTCCGGCGCAGGAGCGCGCGAGTGTGGAAAGTCCTTCTCTCTCTTTTCCGCCCTCCGTAAAAGCCGGGATCATTGACCAGTATGGGATATCCATCATGGTATAGGTAACACCCCACAAAATGTAAGTCACTGCCGCATATGCCACCAGTCCGTTTCCATCGAGTTTTGGCGGTGCCGCAAACATCAGATACAAAATCACTGCATTTGTCAGTGTCCCGATAAACAGCCACGGGCGGAATTTGCCCCATTTTGTGCGCGTCTTTGCAACGACCACACCCATGATCGGATCGTTAAATGCATCAAACACACGCGCCGCCATCAGAATGATTCCCATTGCGATCGCGCTGACTCCTAAAATATCCTGATAATAATATAAAACATAACTTGCCGAAAACATATAAACCATGTCTTTTCCCACGGCACCCAGTCCGTAAGAAGCCATTTCCCTTTTACTTAACATACCTTACCTACTTTCTGCGGCTGCCAGTTCCACCGCCTTGTATGCCCCATCATATATGCCTGCTTTTTTATTGGCTTCAATGCAGTTACACATCTGAAATAACAGCGTTTCTTCATTTAAAAACAACTCCAGCATTTGCAGTGTATGACCGGTGTCACGACATTCCAGCGTACCGTCACCGATTTCTGCCGAATGGACTGCACCCCACTGTTCATGTCCACCGACACGCTTGATAAACAGCTTCGGCACCGGATAAAATGCCAGTTCGCTCGGTTTCGTAACCAGCACATCACAGCTTCTCATCAAAAGATTGGTACAGTAAACCGCTTCAAATATATTTTCATGCCAGAATCCGTGGATTCCCGTGACTTCTCCCGTCAGGGCTTCCTCTGCAAACTTTTTTGTATTCTCCCAGTTGTTAAAATGTTCACAAGAAAGTGTCTTCATCTGCGGAATTTCTGCCTTTAACTGCTCCCATACATTTTTATAATCGCCCACATTGACATACAGTGCAGCACGTCCGTCCCTGATATGCGGTATTAAATAACGGATAATCTCCGCAAAAATTTCTTTCTGCGCACCCGCACCGCCAATCGTCAAAAGAAAGCGCATCGA
>ERZ773114.2420-NODE-2420-length-17481-cov-9.825146_pt1 | contig 17481 bp, 18 predicted proteins | sample MGYA00580564_ERZ773114 | MGnify/ENA primary metagenome ERZ773114 (study PRJEB29015, sample SAMEA2737836) | human gut metagenome | biome: human gut; feature: human-associated habitat; material: faeces | place: China | collected 2012 ... | reverse complement strand
CTATCAAATTGACAGTTTATTTAAGAATACCTTGCCGCATATTTATTAACTCCTTGTATAATACTGAATCTAATTATATTCCTTAACCCTTTATTTGTCAAGCTGACAAACTAAAGCAGAAAAAGCGGCAGGATTTCCCCCTGCCACTAATCATCTGTTTATGCAAAAATAATTTCCTTTTCCACAATCTCCCTCGCACAAGCCCTTATGTTATTGAGGCATCCTGTCCATTCTAAGGCGTTTTCTGCCTTTAGCTGTTCCGTTATGCCCTGTGCCTGTTTCATACCCTCTATGAGCCTTTCAAAGCGTTCCTGTGCCTGTCTGTTGATGTCGGCAAGGTAGGCGTTTAGCCTGCCGCTTGTAAGAAGATTGGTGTATGTAACTTTACGGTACTGTTTTAGATAATCTAAATGCCGTTGCCCCCAGATGCCTATTGCCTGTTCTTCTTCGGCGGGTACAGTTAAGCACGGTATCAAATAATCCCCTTGCCTTTCGTATTTGCCGCCCAGTTCCTCAAATAATGATTTTGCCATTGTCTGTTACCTCCACATTCTTTTTTATTTTGAATGTCCGCAAAATCCGTCCTACATCAGCCGGTCGCCAAGGAACATCCAGATGATGAATTGCTATCAGTTTATCCTGAACATTAACTCCGATACCGAGTTTGAATGTTGAGCCGATTAAAACACGAATTTCACCGTTTCTCATCATCTTGAATAATGTGTTTCTTTTCGCCTCGCTTGTTGCATCATGGACAAATGCAATTTGCGACGGCAATATGCCTTTTTTAATCAAAAGCCGTTTTAGTTCATCATACATATTGAAACTTGATTTAGGCGTTGATGTGTCGCAAAAAACGAGTTGCGTTCCGTCGGTTTTTAGATAAATATCAAAAACATTTTCGGCACAACGATACACTTTAGACTGCTGTGTAAATGGCTCATTCGAGTCAACCAACCTTATATCAAGTGCCGCTTTACGACCGTCTGTTGTGATTTTAAGCATATTATCAACGCTTCTTTTAACAAAGCCGGCTCTGACATCATCCGCACGAGAAGAAATAAGATTCAAATAATTTTCAAAGCTTAGCGTTTTACCGATAAGCGCATCCGAATAGCCATCAAACGCAGGGATTCCGTTAACCTCGTCCATATGATGAAAATCGGCAATCTGTGAAAACAGCGTTGTCAGTTCCGGCAGATTATGAAATTTTGAAAATCTTGTAGCAAGGCGGTAGCTTGAGGTATCAACATCTATTTCAAACTCAGTTGATTTTTCGGCAAACATACCTATCCAGCTGTCAAAGTTCTGCAAATCAAGAAGTCCAAGTTCTCCGTTTTGTAGATATTTTTGCATAATAAACGCATCGGTTATTGAGTTGGTTATCGGTGTTCCTGTCGCCATAACAACTCCCCCTCCGCTTTTTTGAACTACACGAACTTTATCGAGCATATCCTTGCACTTTTTTGAACCCCCACGTGTGATTCCAAGCACATTGTCCGCTTTTGTTTCGATAGGCACATTTTTGTAATTATGTGCCTCATCAATATAAAGACGACTTATACCAAGTTCATCAAAGAAAACGCCACAATCAATATTATCAAGCGTGGTCGCAAGTTCGGCAAGTTGCTTTTCCAATTTTTCTTTCTTATTGCTGAGGCTCCTTGTTATCTTTTTTGAATCACTCAGCAAGTCGTTTACTTTTTCTTTCATATCCTGAAGTTCGTCAATGTAAAATTCTTGCGAAAGCGGTATCTGTTCAAAACAACTGTAAGCCATAATGATGCCGTCAAATTCTTCATCTCTGATTTTTTCAAGCACAGTTTCCCTCTTTGACGGAACAAAACTTTTTGGGTCAACAGTCAAAATCTTTGCATCGGGATACATTTCGAGAAATATTTTTTGCCATTGGCCGACAATGTTGTTCGGAACAACATATAAATTCTTTTTTGAAAGTCCCATTCTTCTGAGTTCCATACCGGAAGCAATCATTATATAGGTTTTTCCGCTGCCGACGTCATGGGCAAGAAGCGTATTCGGTGTAAAAAGAATTCTTGCAACTGCATTTTTTTGATATGGAAAAAGAGTTATATTTGGAAATAAATCCGGAAAAGTCAAGAACGAACCGTCAAATATTCTCCTGCGAACACAGCTGTATTTGTTTTCAAATATGCGCTCCAAGCGTTCCTTGCGTTCTTCGTCTTTCCACACCCAATCCTGAAATTCTTTAATCATTTTCTGCTGTTTTTCAAGTGCAAACAGAGTTTCCTCTTTGTTGATAACACGCTTTACACTCGAAGCATTTGTTGGGCAATTGACTTCATCCTTTACGGCAACAGTTTTCATATTCAGCGTTTTTTCGAGAATGTATAAAGCTTCAAGCCTGCTTGTGCCATAAGTCTCCGTATCTGTTACGCTGTGTGCATAGCGAGTTTTTTCTGGTATTTCCCATGTTCCGGTGAGCTCGTCATGTTTTACAGAAAGGTATTCTTGTGTGCTTTTGCTATTGCTCCAGTATTTTGCTTGCCCACCAAAAAGATGCTCAATGAAATCATCAATAACATCTGACGGCACCCACGGTGAACCGAGAGTTATATAAATATCCTCGGTTGCAACAGTCGGCGGAAGAACCGACTCAATAGCCTTGACATTATCTCTAAAATATCCGTTATACTTTCTGTTTGCCTTTTTTGCCGATTTCCACTTTTGCATAAGATTGCCGGAAAGATATTCATCGGCTGTTTCCCAACCCTGATAAAAGCACTCATTCCATGTCAATGGATTTTGATAAATTGAACCTTTCAGGGCGGTTATAACAGTCTTATAATCACTGCCTGTAACCGATGCAATGAATTCAATATCGACCCTTCCGAGCGTTGTTAAAGATTTTACAAGTGCGTCTGAGATACTTTCGATATATATTCCGGATGCACGCTCATCTGCATTATATGGATTGTTCCAGTCTAACGGGAGATCCATACAGGTTACTTCTTCAATATGTTCCTTTTTCTTACGGATTTTTTCTTCTTTTTTTCGTCTTTCTTCTTCCTCTCGCTGTTTTCGTTCTGCCTCTTTTTTCTTTTGTACGGCTTCTCTTTTCATAAGCTTCAAATCATCAAATGCAATTTGAAGCGATTCGACGGCAACATCAACATCCTCCTTGGAAAGTTTGTCCCCGAACTCCTTTAAATTTTGAAAAAACTCATCAAATATTTTCTTTGCGTTACTGCTGCTCATATTGCCACCACCTTAACGAGAGTATACAAAAGCGGATGAGATAAAATTCTCCCACCCGCATTTACTGTAAATCTTATACATTTTTGCAGTTATCATTATTTAATAATAGCCAAACCGCTTTATGCCACGCATTTTGTGATTGTTACGCTGTTCTTAATCGACTGAATATCGGAATAGAGCAAGGTTTCCTTTTCTGCAAGAGCTTCGGCAGTTTTTTCAAGAAACTCTTTATTTTTAATAAGAACAGCCCTTGTTTGCAAAATATATCTTTCGATTTCTGCATGAACAACCGCTTCTCTGTTATCCCATGATCTTTCAGACAAATCATAACAGTAGTTTTTAAATTCCAAAAACGAAACTCCGTTTGTTCCTTCTTCCGCTAAACCGTTACGAATCAAATTTATTGCACTTTTGAAATCCGACCAACATCCACTTGCACAAGTGTCGGAATAGTACATTTCTGTTGCAACCTTGCCTGCAAGACAAATCATCACTTGATTTTGCAACGATTCGTCATCCTTGCATTTGTGAATAAATCCGCCGATTTGGCTTCTGCCTTTTGAACGAATAGAAGCAAGCCCAACACTTTCAGGATTAAGCAGCTCGCTGACAACAATATGCCCTGCCTCGTGAATGGCAGTTTTGCGAACTTCGTCTTTGTCCTTTTGCAACAATTCGTCTGGTGATTTATATTGCAATCTAAGCACGGCATTTATCAAGTCTTCCATCTCAATGCAGTCTTTTTTGCCATATCCTGCACGAATTGCCGCCTCGTTCAAAAGAGTTTCAAGATCCGAGCAAGAATGATACGTCATCATTTTGCAAAGGTCGTTGAAATCAACATCGTCGGAAAGCTTTTTGTTTTTCAGATAATGCTCAATGATTTTGGAAGCGTCATACTGTGTTGGTTCTTGAACAATTATAACTCTGTCAAACCTACCCGTACGGACAAGAGAATCAGGAAGTTTATTTATGTCATTCGTTGTTGCTATAACAAAAACATCGTTGCCCTTTACAAAATCAATTCCTGCCTGAACGGCAACATATTCCTGCGCATCGCAATGCATATCGTCATCGTTAGCAAACTTATCCATATCATCAAGAAAAATGATTGACGGTGCGTTTTGCTTTGCTTTTTCAAAGGTGGCAGTAATTTCATCAACGAATTTGTCACCGCCCTTATTGCTTCGCAAAGTGTATGATTTCAATCCGCATTCATCAATAAAGCATTTTGCAAGCAAAGTTTTGCCGAGTCCCGGCTCACCGTGAAGCAAAACGCCGACCGGCATTCTTGCGCCGAGTGCCTCATATCTTTCCTTGTTATGCACCATATCAACAATCTGCATAAGTTCATTTTTAATCGAGTCATAACCAATTACATTATCAAATTTGTTCATAAAATTCTCCTGCCTTTCTTTTGTTTACAGCCTCATTATAAACAGACCTATGCGACTTTTTTTACACATAAAAAACACCACGGCATAATTACTGTGGTGTTAATTGATTTATTTAATTTCTAAACTCTTTCATATCATCAAGGCGGAGGAAGACAGGCTCGGTTTTGCCGTCGGCAGCGCCCATATCAATATCAATCCAAGTTCTTGTTTTGATTATTTTGTTACGATATTGCTCGCCGTAATTCATTGTCGGTGTGTGACCGAAAACGGTTATAATATCGTCAAAATATTCATCGTCAAACTCCGGCCAAGCCCAAATAAAAGCATCAGCAGGATAGTCGCTGATTTTTTTACCATTTTCAAATTCATCAATGCCGCTGTGACAAAGAAAATAATCCTTTCCTCCTGCCGTAACAGCTTCATACAGTGGGCAGTCACGCAGATAATCGAGAATATCCGCAACCGTTTCGGGTGATTCTTTGTTAAGTTTTGCAAGTGATTTCAGCGTAACATCACCGCCGTTGAGCTGATAATTTGATAGAATTTCTATTTTTTCGCTGTCAAAATCAGCAATACTGTCGTCAGTGATTTCATCAAACAAAAACGCACAAGCAAGAAGCATTGCCTCATGATTACCGAGAATAAGCTGAACATTAGGCTGAGAAAGCAGCCACTGCAAAATCCCAACACCGCCGTCACCGTTTCTGTCAATCACATCACCGAGTATGTAAAGAAAATCATCCTCGCAAAACGCGGCTTTTTTAAGCAATGTTTTTAATTTTTCTATCGGATAACCGTGCAGGTCAGATATTACATAAGTCATTGATTATCACCAGTTTCAATGAATATCCTCAACAATTGATTTCATATTGCATATGTAATCTGTAATAAACTTATCAAATGCACCATTTTTATCAATATTTTGAGCCTCTTTATATGACAAGTCGCTTATAATCTCACAACTTAAAATTGCATTAAAAAAATTCATATTACTTGGCATCAAATTTTTTTCAAAGTATTCTTTGAAGTTTTGCCTATTTTCTGTAGACACATAAGAACTATTCATAATAATATTATAAAATTCGTACCAAGAAGATTTTGAATTATTTCGTCCCCAGCGACCAATAATTTTTTCGCAGAATTGTGTATATTTTTCTTTACTTGTTATTCCGAAAGTCGAAATTGAATATTTTGGTCTTCCGTGTGTATCATAAATTCTAACATACACACAATTGCTAGTATCCATATTATTTATCTGTTTATTAACTCCTTCATTCAAAAAATTGCATGTGGATTTATTTATAAATTCCCAATATTGAGATTTAATGGCTGATGGCCAAATACCAAATTTAACCACAGAACTATTATTGTTTTTTTTGGAAATCCAAACATGAAGTTCTGAAACAGAATCAAATTTATTTGAAATATCAATATAATCTTTTAACGGAAGCGAATGATTTTTATTGTATTCATTTATCAATACATTCAATCTTTTCTCTTGTGCATTTATATCAAAATCAGAGATATTAGCTAAATTCTTTACCGGACACCATTGAGGAAAGCAATAACAAATGTGATGATAATAATCATCAATAATTCTATCCTCTTTGCTAGCTATAGAATGATATGTTTCAAGCATTTCTATAATATCAGTCCATGTAAAATGAGCATTAATGACATTGGTATTATCATCTATTATTTTTGAAATTTGTTCCTTTAATTGTCCATTACAATCCTCGTCTGTTCTTTTAACTTCAATAATTATTATTGTATCATTAAATTCAATTGAGATATCTGTAATAGGATCATCTGTCGTTTCTCTATTTTGAGTATTATCCCATGTTTCACCAAGTCCCTTTTTTGCAGTTAAAGAAACGCCGACAATATTATCGGGACACGAAAAATCAGAAACTCGTTTTTGAAAATTCACATAGTACTCACCGTCAATAGTTATTGCTTCTTTATGTTCATCTATTTGAGAACCTATTTTATTCAAAAACATCAATAAAAAAGTTGGATATTCTTGAAAAACAATAGCCAGTCCCCTTGAAATATTGTTTTCAATCGGAATAGAACCATTTTGCGAATAATGATGGAAAATATTCAGATGTTCATTATTATTGTATTCCATAATTTCACTCCTTGTTCATTTAATCAATCGTAATATATATCATGAGAATTGTCAACAACCTCAATTATCACAAATATATAGCATAAAAACGTTGCCTTTACCGTTAACACTTAACGAAACACCAAAAGCAAAACAATTTAATACATCAAATAATCGCAAAAATCATAGGCGTGTTCAATAATATCTGAAAAATCACCTTTTTCAATATCATATTTAATATTGTCTTCCTCTGCATAACCCATGCTAAATGAAAGTACACTATCCAATGTTGAATATGGCATACAGCAGTTTTCAGCAAACTTTTTAGCAATCAACATAGATGATAAATATTCTTCAGAATAATCTTGAAAATTCTCTGTTGTACCGTAGCTTTTAATCAAAGAAACAAGTTCGGCATAATCCAGCAAAAAGTTTGAATTTGAATTGTGTAAATCAGCAACTGATAAATTATAAGAGTCAAATATTTCTTTTAAGAAATAATACGATTGTTTTATAAGATCGGAATAATCGTCATAGTCAAAATCATATTCGCCAAATGCCAACATATTTTTGTTTGCAATATAATCATTTTCCCATCTTTCACATAAATCTCTACATGTTGTTGAATCCATTTTTATCTCCTTTTAGTCTTCATATAATTTTAATGCATTAACCATATCCTGCTTGCACATATCGACAAGCTCTTTCGGTTCGGTAATTTTGATTTGGCTTGCGTATTGTCTTGCCCAAAAGCGCATATCGTTTTCGTTGACCTTAACGCTTGCAAGCACCATTTCGTCGCCTAAATCCTTAAAATCAACATTAGCCCTGAATGCATCAAGAACATCGGAAATCAAGTAGCTTGGCATTTCAAACTTTGCCCTGATTGACTTGCCGCCGAACATAAAAATATGCTCCTGCATATACTTTGCAACATCAAGACCGACAAGCCCCTCAACCTGATTTTTCGGTTTTCTCGGCGTTTCCAAAATCTCAATATTGCTGATTCTGTCAATACGATAATGAGAAAGATTATCGTACTTGTCGTAATTACAAATAAGATAATATTTACCTCCATTTGCAACCATAGTGTACGGGTTAATTATGTATTCTCTGACATCGCCGTCCTCATTTTTCCTATGATGAAGTTTCTTGTCGGTGCCATATTCATTATAGAAAAACTTAACCTGCAATCCCTTTGAAATCGCCTCGTCAAGCACCTCAATGGTATAAAACAATTCCCTGTTCATCTCTCTGTCAACGCTTTCATATGACTGAATATTGGCAGTGCTGAACTTGAAATATTTATTTGACAAATCCTTTAATTTGCCAAGCATTTCCTTTTTATTATTAGTCGGAATACTCCTTGAAAACAAAACCGAATCCATAAGCAAACGAAGCTCTGAATCGGTAAATATATTATCGTAATAAAAACCTGTAAGCACCTCGTTTTTCTCAATCTCACCCGTCAAGCGGTTCGGTGTCAATCGGATTTTCGTTGCGAATTCAATATTATACGAGCCGTCATTGATTAAATCCTCAAGATTAGCCTTGACCGCCTTTCTGTCAACAGTCATATCATAATCGCTCTCAAGTCGCTTTTGTATTTCCCTTTGCGTCATAGGATGCTCGGCATCGGTGTTTCGCCTGAGTATATCGTAAATATACATATTCATCATTTTCTTTGGTCTTGCACCTAACATAATGTTCACCTCAAATTTATTTTATATCTTATGCTCACATTATGCAATAGACTATGCGACTTTTTTCGGACATAATATTTAATCTTCCCAACTGATACAGTTAAGTGAACCGCCGTATTCGGCAATTTCATTTATATTAACCGGAATTATTGTTTTATCAAAAATGTTTTTTGCCAGTTCTATTGCCTCGTTATCCGTGTCAACGCCGAACACCGGCAGGAATATGGATTTCTCAGTTTCTAAATAATTAAGATAACAACCGACGGCACTGTCACCCTTTGAGTAAAAATACGGAAAATCAATAACATTAAATCCGTAATTTTGCAAAGACTTTTTAACTTTCGTTTCAAATCCATACGGCGACAGCGGAGCATTTGTTACAACCGTATTTTCATCAACAAAACGCACCATACCGTCGGCATGTCCTGTCATATCGCTTTTGAGTGAGGGAATTATAAGTACGCTTGCTTCGAGCAATTTTTCAAGTTCTAATAAAAGAGTATTCTTGTCATATTCGGGATTTTCCGAAAAAACTCTGTCGCTTATGATAACTTTTTCTTTGGACGGAGAAAAGACCACATTCCCACCGTCTAAATTTATATCTGTATAAACAAGGTTATCGACCTTAAAGCTAGGTGCAATATCGGTTTTGAAATCAGTCCTTAATTGCGGATTGTTTGCAAGATAACTCGGCTCGTACCGAAATGATATATACTTACCGCTTTTTGTTTTAATTGGCATATAATCCCTTGCCCAAATATCATTTGTATTATTTAATAATTTATATTTTATATTAAATAAATCAAGTGCGGCGGACAGAATGTTCGCCGCAGACTTGTATTTTTGTGTGTTTAGTTTAGATGAGAAATAGAGCATTAGTTTAGATCTTTCAAAATATCATTTATAGCATCCGGTATCCATCCGAATACCTTTTTACATCTTTTTTTATAATCGCTTTCCGTAAGATTTTGAGTAGAGATGTTTTTATAATTTTGCATTTCTTCTTTTACTAAAGGTATTAAAACTTTGTGTGCAAATGTGAAATTATATTTATCGTTTCCTAAAGCATCAAACGAGAACATTGCTAATGCTTTTGTTTTATAGCATGGTTTAGTTATTCCGACACGTTCTGCATATTTAATTTCATAGCTTTCAGGCGAATTCTTTTTTACCAATATGTCTTTTTTATTTTCTAATTCGGATTCGCTTTTATCGTTAGCAGTCAAAAAATCATAAATACCTGTTTGTGTACTAAACTTTCCGTTAATAAGCGTTGCTTTCAACAGAAATGATAGGTAAAATTCATCGGAATTTGAAAGGCATATGTCAAATCCGCCATAACCTTTATTATGAAAATATAGTTGTCCAAATCTGTTTTTTTGCTTATCATCCAAGTGCGTATTGCAATCAGCAAATTTATTTTGACTATAATAATATGCTTCAACCCATAATGGCTCTATTTTTATTCCATCAACTATAATCTCATATTCTGTTATAAGTACTTTACCGATATCTTGTAAAATTTTTACTCGTTCTTCTTCTTTGTTGTTTTTGTCCTCAAGTTTCTCAACCAATTTTTCTAATTCTTTCATAATGAATCTCCTTTTAATTCAATCCCAAATTCTTAATATTACAACCGGTCCGGCATCGTTGATTTTCTCTTTGCCGACGGTAATTGAATATTCCTCATAAGGCTCAATCACTGTCTTTTCAACAGCCTCTCTGCTTGCCAATTCTTCAACAAGTGCTTTTGTTGATACATTTTTCAAATCCATAATAATCTCCTTTATTTAATATAATTTCCCGATGAATTTCGGGCGGTTATCTTATTGCGCCGCATAATATTTAACTCGGCGGCTATTTTGTACCAATTTGACGCATTTTTATATTGCCTCTTTGTTTCATAATATCTGCCGAGATGAAAAGCGGAAAGATAATCACCTTGCCGTGCAGCTTTTTCAGCCCAGTAGACGAATTTCTTATCATTTGCCTTAATGTTTTCGTTACCTCGCCAATAAAGATTTGCTAAATATTCCTGCGATGTCGAATCTCCGTTTTCGGCATTTTCAGTTACACATTCAATAAATTCAGGTGTAATTTCTTCACTTTCAGGCTCGTTCAATGCCTCACCTATTATATCATCAATTTCATTTTCAAAGGCTTTATAGATATCATTGTTTGCATTGATGTAGGCTTGCCTATACCATTTTGCAGACTGCTTATAGTTTTTTGTAATGCCACAGCCTTTTTCATAACACCGAGCCAGCATATACTGTGCATTTGTTCGAACGGCATTATAACTTTTATTTGCAAGTTTTTTTAATAATAGAAATGCTTTTTTGTTTGTATTTTCTCGATTAATATGTAAATAGAGTTTTGCCAAATCAAATTGAGCAACCGAATCGTTTAAATCAGCACGATTGCACAAATCAAAAAAGCATTTCAAATCTGATGAATAAGTTATTTTTTCTTTCAAGTTTTTCTCCTCATTTTGTGCCGTTTCCTTATTTCAATTCTATTATAGCACACTTTTTTCTGTGACCGCATATAAATATAAAATATATTTATACATTATACTAATCTTGGCTTATACTTATTGAATCAAAAGTATAAAAATCATCAAAGCTTTGCACTGAAACTTTTGACGGGGTATCATTAATATTATCCCATACGGACCAGTTATCAAAACTTGCTATATTATTAGCAAACGAAGTGATATACATTGTCTCCGCCGGTAGATTTTTCTTTAATATTGCAATGTCTAATTTATCCTGCGGATAAAACAAAGCGTCATCATTTTTCAATCCGTAATAATCAATTGACGATAATGTTGAAACAATGCAAATACTTGTATCAAAAGCAAAAAAACATAAATTTTTCAATGCTTTGATTTGCAAATCTTCACAATAATTTTGAAGTAAATCTTCAAGGTATGGAATATATATAATATCAATATTTAAGTCAATAATTTTTGCTCTCAGTTTTTCCGTCAAATCAGTTATATTATCATCAGGCATACACTCGTAAAAATAGAGTTTTTTATCATCAAACCAAGAATTGTTGTTTTTGTAATCCTTTCGTACAATTGCTTTTAAGAAATTACGAACAACTACATTATGATAGGGTGATATAATCAAAACTCGTTTGCCACCGGCGACAGCTTCGATAACAAAACTGTTTACCATTCTTGCAAGAGGCACATTAAACTCATCGGTACAAAACAACTTAAACATACCTTTTTCAAATATACAAAGTTCATCTAAATCCTTGTTGCCCGTTTTTATAAGATTTTGATTTTGTTCTTCTTCAATCGGATTTAAGTATTCTTTAACAAAGTCGGAAAAAAGGCTTATATCAGACAAATTGTTTTGTTCCGACTTGGCAGAATCCAAATTTTTAATTTCAAAATTGTTGCAATCATCAATAAAATTTTTTGCAAATTCGATTACAGGCTCATTTTTTGTATCATTCATATTTGCACCTCCGTTTTGCTAAACGCTTCTTTTGTTAAATTGTAGCACAGCATATTAGGGATATATTTTTTGTTATTCATAATATCGTTTGAATCAAGTTCAAAGTGCTCCGATATTGCAGCGGCAATGCCGGCAGAACGGGATATGCCCATTTCACATTGCACCCAGATTTCATCAACGAAATTTTCCCATTTCAAAACAAAATCTCTAATCAAAACAGCATCAATCGGCGACATAGAATCGTAGCCGCCGAAGATGCTTTTTGTTTTTTCGTCAATATCATAAAACGACAAATAAAGCACACTTTTGATAGAAATATTATTCCTATTGAACTTTGCTTTTTCCTCAAACGGGTCGCCTATTGATATGATGATTTTACTGCCGTCAAAATCCGTATAACTCTGCTTAACCGCCTGCTGTCGACTGAATATCTTAATTATCATATGGCACTTCAACGCATTCGAAATTTGCCACAATTTCAACAGCTTGATTATTTCCGCACTGCGTACAATGATATGAAGTCGAGAGATTGCCACGGGCTTGACCGTTACTGTTGCTTACATAGCCGCACGCTTCGCACTTTTTATGAAACTGACAGCTTTCAAGGTAACCGTTCAAATCATAGCTTTGGTCGTAAATAACAGCACCCTGAACAGCATTGAAAGACACAATTACATTCTTTTTATATGTAGCCTGTGATGTGCTTTGAGTTGTTGACTCTGTTGTGGTTATTGTGTTAATTTCGGTACTCGAGTCACTTTGAACAGTTGTTGATTTATCGGTTGCTGTTGCGTCGGTGTTTACTTCTTTTGAGCAAGCTACAAAGACCGTTGAAACTATAATTATGCCGATAACTATTGATAAAATCTTTTTCATTTTTGATCTCCTTGTTTTTTTATAATATCGTTTTTATTATTGTTTATATTTGTTTTTTCACCACCTCTGAATTTATAAAACTACGTATTTCGTCTTCGGTTATTCCTCTTGCAGAAATAATTGAATCTAAATTTTCATATTTTCGTTCATCATCTCCGAAAGCCTGTTTGATTTCATGAAAAATCTTAAATGTTGACGGTACACTCCGTTATATCTCTTTGCATTGTAAAGCGGCGAAACAAAAAATTCGTTTCCCCGTAATATATAACCTACGTCTCCGTGCTTAACTGCGCCTGTTTTCCATGTTCTCGGACCTGCCCAATAAAGATTCCAAAGACTGCAACAGTCTTGATTATCGCCTGTACTTAAAATTAGAGAGAATGTTATTTTCGCAAAAGGATATCCGTCAAACTCAACAACGTCGCCAACCTTGAAAGGCGTTGGAACATTAAGTTCAAAATTACAAATTTTGGGTTCAAAGTCGTGTAAAAATTCTTTTAAGTAATCACCTAAAGGCGAATACGTAAAATAACAAATTTCATTTTTAATTACATAATAAGTAATAACATTTTCGAGTATACCGTCGCTGTTTTTTATCCATTTTTCAATAAAATAGCCGTAATAATCATAGTCCTTATATTCGCACTCCTTTATGTCGGATGCTATAAACTCTTTCACATCTTTATAGTTCGAAAACAGTCCTTCATCATTTAGTTCTACAACACCGCTAACAAAACTGCTTGTAACTTTGAAAGTTCCGTCTGTATTCAGCAGTTCATAAGCTTTTTCAATATTCTCAATACAATTTGAGCAAAGTGCTTTTAGTTCACTATCGTCAGTTTCGTTAAGCAGTGAATAAAAAGCATTTTTCTTTTGGTCAATAGAATACGGAGAATTAAATATTAAAGACGCTATTTGATATGTCGTAAGTTCTTGCGTTTTTAGGTAGTTTCGCATTTCATCAGACGGCATAAATTCGTCAATGTATTTTTTGTATGTATTATTCTTTTTTATTTTCGACTCTTCCGTAAGTTTATCAGTGTATCTTTTCGGCATTGATTTTTCTGCGCAATCTCTTAAAGACAAACTATGAAAAGCATTGCAACATGAGCCGATATCAATATCACCTTTCAAAAACCGACTGATTAGTAGTAAGGCCTTGTGTTTATCGGTTAATTCATAAGGATAATATTCCAAATCCATATAGTTGTAATCTATATCTCTAAATATTGTGTTACTGTCAATCATGGAGTAAGATTCATAAGTCATGTCCGTCTCGTCGCCGGTTTTTTTTAAGCATTTATAATCTTCATTGCTTATATTCTCATAGCAAATTGATAAAAAAACAACAGGGGTAAATTTATAATATTTATCCCAAACAATATCGCCTTTTTTAAACGGCATAGGGATATCAAGCCAAAGATCTCCGAATAAGTTGTATCCAACATCATTTTGAAAATCAAAGTAAATGGGTTTTAAGTCATCTCCTTTCAAAACCATTTGTTGTGGAACACACAATCCGCTTTTTTCATTTTCAGGTATATACTTTCTTATTACAAAATTCTTTATATCACCGGGATTTTCGTCGTCATTTTCAATTTTGCATTGCTGTTTAACAGCATCTAAATTGGTAAATATTGTCATAATATTATAAGTTGCTTCACAGTCAAATGTCCCCTCAAAATACTTCACTTTAATAGAATATACTGCACCCGGCGTTTCGAATTCATCAATAGCATTTTTGTACTCATTGATATAATTTTTCAGATACTTAAACAGGCTTTCCTGCGCCGGAGTATGCAATCTTTCTTCAACTCTGCAATCCGGATATTCTTTCATAAGCTGTTCGTAGGCATTGAATTTTTCATAAACAGAGTGGTTATATGAATGATAAATAAGCCATGCAGCCTCCAAAGTGTCGAATTGATAATTGATTTTTTTCAAATGATTTCTTATAGCATTTGAATTTATAAATTGTAAAATATCCATATTCTCCTCCTAATCTAAAAAGCATTTATAATGCTTGCTGTAATCTAACTTAATAATCGGTTCTTCCTTAATTTCAAACATTTCTTTTATGCCTGAAATAAACTCGTTTGATATATTTGGATTCATATAAATAATCGCTTTGTTTTTAGTTCCTTTGACAACCCCGCCACGAGGGTAGCAATTATACGGCTTGTTGCAATTTTGGGGCTTAACATATTTCCACAATTTTTCGTGATTGTATGTATCACCTGTTTTCGCAATGCCGTCGTGATATTCACTTTTATCAAACGGAATTGCAAGCAACTTATTATCAATTAACCAAAACACACCTTGCTTCATATCATCACCACTTCTTGATGTGATTATATAAAACGCTATGTGTCGAATTTCGGGCATAATAAAACACCACAATGATTTCTCACTGTGGTGTTAATGTTATATTAGATTTTTCAAATATGGTTTGTAATTTTCGGCATTAAAACCACATCTCGCAGAAGGATGACGAAGCCCATAAACGTGAACATCTTTGTTTAATTTTATATCTGTATTTTCATGTGGTTCGTCTTTTAGATAAATGCAATAATTAACAAAGTCTCTTCTATTGCCGACAGATAAATCGCCGTTATCTAAATTAGGTTGTTTTTCAGCAGTTGTTTTATTTTTGGAATAGCTCGGCAGATTATTATAAACTGTTCTACCGAAAACAAATACTATATCAATTTCATTTTTATTTATAAATTCAAACAATTCATTATTGTATTCTTTTTTGTTGTTTTCAATCAGACTTTTAGCTTTTGAATCACCTATACCACATAATTCGTCAACATAGTTCGCAAAATATACATTGTTCCAAAAGCACTCAAATTCTTTATCAATATCATTTGTATTTACTGAAAAGCATTGAGCTATCTTATGAAAAAAGTTGTATTTCTTTTCATTTGGATTTAAGTGATAATTTTCAATTACAGATTTAGTAGTAAAATCATCATATCCGTCTTTGTCATAGTGTGATTCGCCTAATATAAGTATTCTTTTATTTTGATATTTTGCATTTTCGCCTTCATATACGCCTTTAAACATTTTTATCACCCACCTAATTATAACAAACCAAATAATCAATTACAACATTCATCAATCCTTACCGCTGAGCATATCGGCTAAGGCATCATCCATTTTCTTTTGGGCAGAAGCCTCTAAATCTTTAGAATGTGCGCCACGCTTTGCATTTGATGCTTCCTTGAATTTTCTGTTTGCGTCAGTGTTAGGCGAAATCATATCCGCAAAAGCAACTTCTCTGTTATGAGTTGCAGAAGCTAAGGCATCCTTTGTACCGCTCATTCTCGCACCGGCATAATTTGAGGCGGCATTTTTGAATTTTTGTGCGCTTGCGGCGGATACTTTTCCGTTTTCCCTCATCATATCTGCCATAGCCTTATCCATTTCTCTTTGCGCAAGTGCCTCGGCATTCTTGTCACCTCGAGCGACAGCACCACGCTTTCTGTTTGCCGCCGCACTGTATCTTTGCTTTGCAACATTGGCATTAGTGTTACTTGTAGTTTTAGGTGCAAGTCCGGAATTAGCAAGGTAACCGCAAATCATAAATATTGAAAAAACGGCAACAACCGGCATACCGCAGAATTTGAAAAACATACGCAACCATTTTGTTTTTATAATTTCAAGAAAACCGACAAGACCTAAAACAAATGACGGCGCAAATACGGCAATGATTCTTTGAGTACCGTTATTGTTAATCAAATACTTGCCATCAGTGCTCATAATATCAACTGTTTTGAATTTTACATTTTCACCTTTAATTTTTTTGATTTTTTCAAAATTCGCTTTACTTACCACATTACTGCCCAAAGGTTTGTAAGTAACCTCATTGCTTGCTATATCAACGCTTACATCTGCTATAGAATATGGCTCAAGATTTTTATAGCTGCTGATTTTGAATTCTTCACCATATATATCAGCCAAAAAATCATAAGAACTTATGCTGTTGCTTGACTCATTCTCGATAAAAAAATTCAACTTGCCGCAATTTTCTTTGTAACTGTCGGGTACAAAATTCACTGCTTTAATCGTTATGTAATCAGCCTCTTTCCACACAATTGGTTGTGAAAAGAAATTTTCAATTCCGTTCAAGCCGAATATGATGAATAGCAACACCACCAGCACAACCGACGAAACAGCAACGATAAAATTTTCTTTTTTTGCATCTGGATTTTTGATTCTCATAATAAACCTCCGAAAAAATAAATTATAGATAAAAAAACAGAACTTCTCCGCTTTCATCTACATAATCGCAAACACACACCAAACTTGGTCCGCAATTTCATATTTTTTATTTCTGCTTATATGATAACTCAAACGATGTCCGCTTTTTATCTTGCCAAAAAGATTTACAAATTTTTTCTGAAAACACATCAACAAAACTTGAAATTTTCTCTGTATTATAGAGGGGTATTTTTTTTGGTGAAAACAAATGTAAACAAGGTGTAAAGAATTTTGAAAAACACCCGAACAAAATGGAATTTTTTCTCCGTATAGTAGAGGGAGTTTTTGAATGGTGTTTTTCTTTTGGTTTTCACTTTATAAAAATATTCTCTCGAATAATTTTAAAGGAGGTTTTCGTATGCGTAAAAATTGCAGCGGTCAATTTTTTCTTTTGCCGAACAGGATTTTTGATGAACGGT
>ERZ773114.2414-NODE-2414-length-17528-cov-6.143536_pt1 | contig 17528 bp, 17 predicted proteins | sample MGYA00580564_ERZ773114 | MGnify/ENA primary metagenome ERZ773114 (study PRJEB29015, sample SAMEA2737836) | human gut metagenome | biome: human gut; feature: human-associated habitat; material: faeces | place: China | collected 2012 ... | reverse complement strand
TTTTGTAATTGCAGATTAGGAAACAATTACATTTTTCATAATAGATACCGCAGACAAAATTCGGGTCTGTGACAGAAAGGTTTGGTAAAAATGGCTTCAACGAATCAGGATAATAAATCAAATAACATAGATATTCAGAAAATGGTAGAATTTGTAAAAAAGAATGCCAGATATTTCGTGGCAGGAGCACTGTTTGTTGTGCTTTTACTTATTTTAGTGAAATTCACGGGAAATGGAATCGGAAACGCAGACGATAATAATGTGGCGGTTACTGAGACGGTTGTGACAGAAGAAGCATATGAGGAAAATGCAGTTCCGGCAGTCAATGAGCTGATCAACAGCTACTTTACTGCTTATGCATCCGGAGATCTTGTCACATTACAGACACTGGCAACACCGATCACACAGAATGAGCAGAGTTATATCACACTGATCAGTCAGTACATTGAGCAGTATCAGGACATTAACTGCTATACAAAGTCCGGGCTTGACAGCAATTCTTATATGGTAAATGTCAGCCTGAATGTGAAGTTTATGGGAGTGGAAACACCTGCACCGGGGCTTTATTTCTTCTATGTCAGAACAAATGACGATGGAAGTCTTTACATTGATAATCTTTACAGTGAGTACAACCTGTCCAGACAGGAGAGTGCGTTGGATACAAGCATCCGCAACCTCATCACGAACTTCTACAACAGCGATGATGTCATTGAATTACAGAATGATATCCAGCAGAAATACGAAGCTGCATTGTCAACAGACGAGAACCTGTTGAATCTCTGTGCAACGACTATTCCAAATGCGATCACCGAGTGGCGTAATACCATTGTGGCAGACGCAACAGAGAGTACAGAAGAAGTACCTGCAACGGAAGAGGTTCCTGCAACAGAGACTCCTGCTGAGGAGACTCCGACAGACGAAATTCCAGCGGAAGAAACGCCGGCAGAACAGACAACAGAAACTGTATATACAATAGACAAGGTAAATGTCCGGTCAGGTGCAGATACCTCAGCAGACAAGCTTGGCTCTGTTGAAAAAGGAACGGCACTTACCAGAACCGGTACAGAAGGAGACTGGAGTATTGTCGATTACAACGGTACAACAGGTTATATTAAGAGTGAATTTTTATCAGCAGCAGCACCGGAGAATGCTTCTGAGACAGCGGCATCAGAAGCATTGACAGAGGGCACAACGATCATGCTCTCCAACACAACAAACATCCGGTCTTCCATGAGCGAGACAGCAGACAAAGTCGGAGTTGCCTATGCCGGAGAGAAGGTAACGGTTGTGATGAGTTATGCAGAAGGCTGGACAAAAGTAACATGGAAGAATAAGACAGGTTATATCAAGACCGATTTATTAAAATAAAAAGTAACAGAATGCTACGGAGGCTTCCAGCAAATTGAAGTCTCCGTTTTTGTAGTTATTTGAAGCTGTACATAATAGAATCATATGGAATAATGACAGGAAAAGGAAAAGTATGGAAGAAAACGGAATCCGTATCAATAAATTTTTGAGCGAAGCAGGGGTATGTTCCAGACGCGAGGCAGACCGTCAGGTAGAACTAGGAAATATTACCATTGATGGAAAAGTTGCGGAAACAGGCGCAAGAGTGCTGCCAGGACAGACGGTTTTGTTTCAGGGAAAGAAAGTTTCAAAAGAAGAGGAAATGATCTTAATTGCGTTTCACAAACCGGTTGGCATTGTCTGTACCGCAGAAAAGCGCGAAAAAAATAATGTGATCGATTATATTAATTACCCGAAGCGCATCTATCCGATCGGACGTCTGGATAAAGATTCAGAAGGGCTGCTGTTACTGACGAACAATGGAGATATTGTCAATAAAATGATGCGCTCCGGGAATATGCATGAAAAAGAGTACATTGTTACAGTCAACAGACCAGTCACCGAGAGTTTTATCCATGGTCTGGCAAACGGAGTGCCGCTTGCTGAACTGAATACAATGACCAGAAAATGTCATGTAAAACAGATTGGAAAGAAACAGTTTAAGATTATTTTGACACAGGGACTCAACAGGCAGATTCGCAGGATGTGTGAATATCTTGGCTATAAAGTGACAAGACTGGAACGAATCATGATTATTGAACTTGGAGACCTGCCGGTTGGAACCTACCGGAATGTTACAACGGAGGAGTACAGACAGCTTTTATCATTAATTAAAGATTCTTCCAATGAGACGGTCATCCCGAAGAAATATCCCAAAAGTGAGCGCATGAAAGAAAAATCAAAAAAGTAGAAATGGATGAAAAAAATGTCAGCAGAAGAGAGAATTGCCGAGTTAAAGAAAACACTCGAATATCATATTGACCGCTATTATAATCAGGACAGTCCTGAGATTTCAGATTATGAATACGACATGATGATGCAGGAACTGAAGAACCTGGAAAAAGAGCACCCGGAGCTTGTCACGCCGGATTCTCCGACACAGCGTGTTGGTGGAACAGCAAAAAGAGAAGCGGGCGTGCTTGTGCGCCACAATGTTCCAATGTTAAGTCTTCAGGATGTTTTTTCCAAAGAGGAAGTATTTAACTTCGTGGAGGAGATGCAGAAACAGTTAGATCATCCGGAATTTGTTGTGGAATATAAAATTGACGGACTTTCCATGTCACTGCGTTATGAGAACGGAGAATTAATACTGGCGGAAACCAGAGGGGACGGCATTAATTTCGGTGAGGATGTCACTGCGAATGCGAAAGTGATCAAAGACGTAAAACAGAAGTTAAAGGACAAACCGGAGTATCTGGAAATCCGTGGCGAAGTATACATGAAAAATGCTGCATTTGAAAAGGTAAACGAGACACAGGAACTTCTTGGAAAAAAAGTGTTTGCCAATCCAAGAAACTGTGCAGCGGGAACACTCCGCCAGTTAGACAGCAAGGTGACGAAAGAGCGGGATCTTTCCATGTTTATTTTCAATATCCAGCAGGTGCGTGGCATGGAGTTTGCAACTCATACCGAAGGATATGAATTTTTGAAAAAGCAGGGGATCCATGTCATAGACGATTACAAAGTCTGCACGACCGCAGAGGAAGTGTGGGATGCGATCACGGCAATTGGTGAAAACCGCGGAAATCTGGCATATGATATTGACGGCGCTGTGGTGAAGATCAATCGTTTTTCTGACCGTGAGCAGTTGGGAGAAACATCCAAAGTACCGCGCTGGGCAATCGCATACAAATATCCACCGGAGGAGAAAGAGTCCAGACTATTAAATATTGAACTTTCGGTAGGAAGAACCGGAAGAATCACACCGACAGCTGTGTTTGAGCCGGTGCGCCTCTGCGGAACTTCTGTTTCCAGGGCAACTTTGCACAATCAGGATTTTATTGATGATCTGGATATCGGAATTGGAGATACAATTGTAGTTTATAAGTCGGGGGAGATCATTCCGAAGATCAAGGAAGTGAAGAAAGAGAAAAGACCTTCTGACTGGAAACGGTTTGTAATACCGGACGTCTGCCCTGTTTGCGGTGCAAAGACAGAGAGGGAGAAAGACACTGCGGTCATTATCAGACTGCCTTGTACTTATCAATGCTTATAATTTTTTTCCGCAGCCGCATCCATATCAATCATAGGTGCTGTTTCCTCTGCCTCCATAATGTCTACATCGTCATCCTGCTCCTAACAATCCTCAAAGCTTGCATTGACAGCATCAAGTCTGTCTGCCATTGCCACCTGCTTTGACGGAAACAGATGTGAATAACGATATGTGATATCAATACTCTCATGACCAACCCTGTCAGCTATTGCAACTGCGGAGAACCCAAGGTCAATCAGATGTGAAATGTGCGAATGCCTTAGATCATGGATTCTGATTTTCTTCACACCGGATAATTTGCAGCCACGCTCCATCTCATGATGAAGGAAGCTCTTTGTTACCAGGAAAATCCTGTCTGTTGGTGTCTGGTCATATAACATTGCAAAATATTCCTGCATTTCTTCTGCAAGGAACTTCGGCAGCTTGATTGTCCTGTTGCTCTTAGGTGTTTTCGGAGTTGTAATAACATCCTGCCCCTGCAGCCGCTGATACGATTTATTTATTCTGACTGTGTTCTTTTCAAAATCAAAATCTTCCATCGTAAGAGCAAGCAGCTCACCTAATCTCATTCCCGTCCAGTACAGCATTTCAAATGCATAAAATGAAACCGGCTTGTCAATCACCGCTTCTGAAAACTTCTTATATTCCTCAGTTGTCCAGAAAAGCATTTCCTTCTTTTCTTCCCTGCCCATATTTCCAGCCTGTCTTGCCGGATTTGATTTCAAATTATAAAACCTGCACGCATGATTGAATATCGCACTTAAAATGTTGTGCATTGTCTTCTTGTAAGTCTGGGAATAACTCTTCCCATTCTCATTACGAAATGCAACCATCTCATTCTGCCACTTGCGTACATCTCCCGGTGTAATCTCATTCATCTTAAGATTCTTAAAATATGGAAGTATCTTTGTATCCACAATGTGTTCTTTGGTAAGCCATGTGTTGAGTTTGACATAATTTTTCACATCCTCTGTATACAGCTTCCAGAACTCTCCAAATGTCATATCCAGATTATTCTCCTGCCGTATTTTGTAATTACGCTCATAATCCAACGCTTCTCTTTTTGTTGCAAATCCTCTCTTCTTTATCTGTTTATTTTCCCCGGTCCAGTCCTTACAATAGAATTTGACGAACCAGGTGCCTGTCTTACTGTCTTTATAAGCTGGCATATTCATCATCTCCTTCTTTTCATATGCAAAAGCAGATGCCTAAGCCGATATAACTTTTGCACCTGCCTCTGTCTCAATCTTCTTACCTGTTGCTTATCCTGCATCACTCATACCATAAATGCGTTCTTCAAAATATTTTCTGCTTACTTTTCCACGGATTACAATGTAACCCTTCTTTTCAAGTTCACTGTTGATCTGTCTCATAAGCTTGTATGCTGCTGATCTTGAAATTCCAAGAATCTGCATCACATCTCCTACTTCTAAAAACTTTTCGTTCATGCCCTTTCACCACCTTTCCATTAAAATTTGTTTTGGCGTTTCTCCATACCAGTTCTGCTGATGTCACAACCAGCCTCCTTACCTGAGATAATCTCCTGTAATACCGCCCGCTCCTGCTCGAGGTACTCGGTCCGCTTGGGGGAGTGTCTACATTCGCTCGATTCCTATGAATGTCATGGCAAATGCCTGTTCGATGTCTGATACCGCTCATTCTGTTATTTTTCAATACCATATCGTATAGATAATTGAATTGATATTATTCTATACCGTATAGTATTGAATTGTCAAGAAGTTTTTCTAATGTTCTCGTATAGAAAAACTTCCATTTTCATTTTTTCCGTGTTATACTGTCTTTAACAGTCCATCAGGGACAGATAAACGGAGGTGACTACACTATGACAATTGGTGAAAGAATAAAGAAAATACGGGTATTCCGTAAAATGACAATGGACGAGCTGGGCGGTGCACTTGGATTTGAAGGCAAAAATATGTCGGTCCGTATATCCCAGTATGAAACCGGTGCCCGCATTCCCGGTGAAGATATGATTCTAAAGCTTGCTGATGCTTTGCACTGCAATTACAAGGCAATCTCTGATTACAGCCTTGGTGCTGCTGAAGATATCATTGAAACACTTTTCTGGCTTGAAGAAAGTGCCTCATCACTTCCTGCCCGTGGAAAAGGCACAAGATTCCCAGAGTACACAGCTCCCGGCAACCTGATTCATCTGACTGCAATGGCTACGGCAAAACCTTCCGAGGCTGCCAGACCAACTTACAATGAAGATGATTATGAAAGTGCAGGCTCACCTGTCGCATTAACTTTTGAATATGGATTGGTAAATGACTTCCTTTCGGAATGGTGTGAAATGAAAATGAAATTAAATAATGGAGAGATTTCTCCAAATGAATATTTTGAGTGGAAAATAACATGGCCTCAGGCGTAAATGAAACTATTCCTGCACAGCTCACTTTAGTACCAAAATAGTACCACAAGGCAAAAAACAAGCTCGCAAATGCCCATTTTACTAGGCTTTGCGAGCTTTTGAAAATTATTCAAACTCAATCGTTCCCGGTGGCTTACTCGTCAAATCATACATTACCCGATTGACGCCCTTCACCTCATTAATAATTCTGCTCATAACTCTCTGGAGCACCTCAAACGGGATCTCTGCTGACTCAGCGGTCATGAAATCGACCGTATTAACAGCACGCAGTGCCACGGCATAGTCGTAGGTGCGCTCGTCGCCCATGACACCGACGGAACGCATGTTGGTCAGTGCTGCAAAGTACTGGTTCGGCATCCAGGATGGTGCCTTTCCGTTTGCTTTGGTGTATTCCTCCACTGCCTTGTCCACTTCCTCGCGGTAGATGGCATCGGCATCCTGCACGATCTTGACTTTCTCGGCATTTACTTCTCCGATGATACGGATACCGAGTCCCGGTCCCGGGAATGGCTGACGGAAAACAAGTTTTTCCGGGATGCCAAGTTCAAGTCCGGCTTTTCTTACCTCATCCTTGAAAAGGTTGCGAAGCGGCTCAATGATTTCTTTGAAATCAACGAAGTCCGGCAGACCGCCTACGTTGTGGTGGGATTTGATGACGGCTGACTCTCCGCCAAGTCCGCTCTCAACGACATCCGGATAAATGGTTCCCTGTGCAAGGAAATCAACGGCACCGATCTTCTTTGCCTCTTCCTCAAAGACACGGATGAACTCCTCACCAATGATCTTACGTTTATGCTCCGGCTCTGTCACACCGGCTAATTTTCCATAATAACGGTCCTGTGCGTTGACACGGATAAAGTTCAGATCAAACTGTCCGTTTGGTCCGAATACTTCTTCGACCTCGTCGCCCTCCTTTTTGCGGAGAAGACCATGGTCCACGAACACACAGGTAAGCTGTTTTCCGATTGCACGGGATAACAGACCTGCTGCAACGGAAGAATCCACACCGCCGGATAAGGCAAGCAGTACTTTTCCGTTACCGACTTTTTCACGGATCTCTTTTACCGTATTCTCAACAAAAGAATCCATTCTCCAGGTTCCCTCACAACCGCAGATGCCGCGTACAAAGTTGTGAAGCATCTTTGTGCCTTCCTGTGTGTGAAGCACTTCCGGGTGGAACTGGATTGCAAATAATCCTTTCTCCTGGTTCTCTGCTGCGGCAACCGGACAATCCGCCGTATGTGCAACGATGTTAAATCCCGGTGCAGCCTTTGAAATATAATCGAAATGACTCATCCAGCAGATCGTATTTTCTGATACGCCGGTAAATAACGGTGATGACGTATCGACCATAACCTCGGTCTTACCATATTCACGGACAGGTGCCTTTTCCACCTTTCCTCCAAGTACGTGCATCATCAACTGCGCACCATAGCAGAGTCCTAAAACCGGCACGCCGAGTTCAAATAATTCTTTTGAACAGGTCGGTGAATCAGCTTCATAGCAGCTGTTCGGACCGCCGGTAAGAATGATTCCCTTTGGATTCATTGCCTTGATCTGCGCGATATCCGTCTTGTAGGAATATATTTCACAGTAAACATTGCATTCTCTGACACGTCTTGCAACCAGCTGGTTGTACTGACCGCCAAAATCAATGACAATTACTTTCTCATGATCCATTGATCTTCTTCCTCCTGATGTTTTCGTTGCCTGCAATCTGTTCATGACGATGCCTTTTTCAAAAGCATATCCTTCCCTGATACAAGCTTTAATGATACTTATTATAAGATACGTTTTAGGAGTTTACAAGGCGTTTTTCCCTACATTACGGTATTTTGTCATTTTTATTAAAAAAATACATGCTTGTGGCTCAAATATCACTTAATTGTAAAAGACACTTACCTGAGAATTTCTGTTTAAAAACCAATCTGATATATTTTAAAATCTATGAATTGTAAAACAAAAATACATATCCCTTTCCATCTCCGGTCATACTATCCACATGAAAAGACATTCCAATCTCCCGGATTTTTCAAAACTCTGCGCACCGGAGCAGAACTCTATACAGGATGCAGTTTCCCTGCTGATCCACTTCTTCTTTCTTGGAAGCTTTTGGGGATTTCTCTGGGAAACCCTTATCTTCATTGCAAAAGATAATACTTTTCGCAACCGCGGATTTTTTTATGGTCCCTGGCTCCCCGTTTATGGCATCGGAGCGGTAGTATTTTACTGTCTGTTTCATTCTTCCAGAGAAACTATATCCATCAGGTCTCTCCACAAATCAAACCGACTTTTTCTTTTTAAAACAAAATACCACCCGCTCACAATATTCATAAAAACTGCCCTTCTCGGAACAGCTTTAGAACTTGTGATCGGATGGTTCCTTGATATCTTTTTCGATTTACGATACTGGGATTACAGCAGTTATCCTTTTAATTTTCACGGATATATCTGCCTTCTGTCAGCAGTCGGATTTGGTGTTGCCGGCATGCTCTGGATCTGCGTGTTTTCTGAAATTTTCCGAAAACTCTGGTTTTCCCTGCCGCCAGGCTTCAGACGTGGCTTCAACAGTGTGCTGATACTCTTATTTCTCGCGGACTGCGCTGCTGCGCTGATTTTTCCCAATACCGGACATGGAATAACTTTTTAATTTCTGACACTTCCGCCCTCTAAAAATTCGCTTTCCTCTTTCATGACCTGTTCTTCTTTTTCTTTAAAGATCATTCCGAAAATAGTTCTCACAAGCGGACCTGCAAAAAAGATCTGCCAGAAAAATGCCATTGGGAAATTCAGTGCTGTTGTCTGAAGCCACACTGCGATCACTTCTTTTCCTGCATGTTTAAATAAAAGTGTTGCTGCCAGGCTCATTGTCGGACACATCAGACAGACTGTGATTGATGAAATGGCAAGGATCAGCATGATCGGTTTGTCCACGCCCGGTGTCACGATACGAAATGCAAGTTTTTTGGACAGTGATCCATAGAGGAAAAAGTCAAGAATAAACGCAAGCGGTCCCATAATGATCAGTTCATGAAATGCATTTAAAAATACAACGTTGCTCATTCCTCCCATGTTCAGTGCAATGTTGTAGCAGATCATTGCGTACACCATGACGAACACCATTAAAATAGTAAATACGACTTCCTGTAACTTTGTTTTTGGCATATTTTTCTCTCCTCATTCTTTTGATAAAATAATTATTTTTGCCGACAAAAAAACAGAGAAAGCAATCTTTGCGATCGCTTTCTCTGCTGCACGTCGTGTGATTATTATAGCGTATTCCACGAACTCACATAATAGTTTTAATTTCACAAACTTTTTATGCATTTCATGGAACTCATTGTGCAATTTTGTAAATTGTATTTTTCCATCTCCTGAAATACATTTTTCCGTTTCATGAAACACGTTTTTGTTTTAATAAACTGCTGTTTTATGAAACACGCCCATTTGTTTTAATAAACACGCTTTTACGTTTTATGCATGCTGATGCAGATATTTCTCCCTTGTTGCAAGTCCACCACGGATATGGCGCTCGGATTTATTGACATCTAACACTTTGCGTGCCTCCGCTGCAAGCGATGGATTGACCTGGACAAGGCGTTCTGTAACATCTTTATGTATGGTTGTAACTATTTGGAACCTTTTTAGTTCCTTTTTCCTCAGTGTTTTTATCTCCTTCAATTAAAACAGTTTCATCCAATCCCAAATCACCAATAAGATGCAGGTAAATATCTACATTGCCATCCTTGTCTACTTCAATTTTATTGATCAGGCGTTTCAACTGTGCATTTGTCATTTCATGAACATCTGTGATATCTTCCAGTTGCTTGAATGTACTGTTCAAAATTGCTTCCAGTTGTTCTCCTTTCGTCAGATGATAAGAGACCATTTTCAGTTCATTCTCCAACCGTTCAATCTCTTTTCGCATCCCACCGATTTTCTCATTCAATTCCTCTCTGGAAATCAAATCATCAGTATACATGTCCATGTATTTTTCACGGGATTTGTGAAGTTTGTTCAATTCTGCATTTAGCTGCTTTTCATACTCAATATTTTCATCTTTTGCTTTATATACCCGCTGAAATTCTTTAATCACATAATTGATTACTTTTTTCTTCTTACTAAGAATCTCTTGAAAATACTCCTGTAGTGCCTGAATCAATTCTTCCTCATCTACCGTCACTGCATTCGGGCAGCTATCCGCACCTTTCCCATTATGCCCGGAACACACCCAACGCACATAAGTATTCTTGTATTGGCGAACCGTTCTGCGAAAAGACCACCCGCACTCCTTGCATTTAATCAATGTAGAGAATAAATATTTGTTACTCTGTCGCTCATGCGTAATTTTGAAGGAGTCATGACGACCTTTTAAAATATCCTGTGCTTTGTCAAAGACTTCTTCCTCAATAATCCGAAGTTCCGGTCGAATCGTAACAAGCCATTCTGATTCATCCTTTTCCTTTCTCTGACCGGTCAGAAAATCTGCAATCTCTTCTTTGCCGTTGATAATCTTTCCCGTGTATATCTCATTGGTCAGGATTCGGCAAACAGCGTTCTGGCTCCAGTTATTACCGCGCTTGGTCTTGATACCTCGTTCATTGAGCATATTCGCAATCTTCGATCCGCCATAGCCTTCCTCGATATACCACTGAAAAATCTGACGAATTGCTTTTGCCTCGTTCTCATTGATAGAAAGTTTAAAATAGTCACCAATCGTCTTATCATAACCAAAGACGATGTTAGGAACACGCCCCTTTTCCGCATTCATCTTCTTGCCAAATTTAATACGCTTGGATGTGTTGGCACTCTCCTCCTGCGCTAATGCACCGAAGATTGTTAGAACGAATTCGCTGTTGCCCATACTAGTCATGTTGGCGGTCAGGAACTGTGTTTCAATACCGAGAGATTTCAGTTTGCGAACACTCTGTAGTAAATCAACGGTATTTCTAGCAAAACGGGAAATATCCTTAACTACAACCATATCGAACAAGCCCTTTTCCGCATCTGCAAGCATACGCTGAAATTCCTTACGATTCTTGATTTTAGTACCGGAAATGCCTTCATCTGCATATAATTTAATAAGGTTGTCCCCGGTGCGCTTGGTATATTCTAAGAAGAACTCTTTTTGAGTCTCGAGACTGTTGAGCTGATCGGATTTATCTGTGGATACACGACAGTATGCGGCGATGTTCATGGCAATCAACCTTTCTGTTAAAATTATAATGTTCTGTTGTGGCTATTATACTCAATTTGTATAAAAAACAAGATGCCACCATTCAATTAGATATCATCTTGTTTTTCCAGTATGCTATATCATTTTAAATAATCTTTTATCTCTCTATATCTTTCATATTTCCCTACACACGAAAGTAATTCTGTAATTCTTTCCTCTTTACATATTGGATTTTTACAAACCTCTATGTATAGGCAAAGTAATTGTGTTGATGTAAGCAATACATGCCCGCGTGATACACAATATTTAAGCATTTGTTGCGGAAAGACATCTTCTAGACGTTCATTCAGTGGCATATCGCAAAACCCATTTACAATTAGCATTCCTTTGGGTGAGACTTCATTTTCTTCAATATATTGAGCAACCCATTTTTCAAGCTGTGCAGCATGCTTTTCTGCAGCACTTTTAGTCACTCCTTTAATTTCAGCGACAATTGCAACCTCTCCATATTTAGCAATTATATCACTTCTACCCTTTTCCGCTTCTAAGATAGTGAATCCTAATTCATCAAGTACTTGTTTTACAATCTCCTCAAGTGTAGTTCCACTTGATGTCAACAATAACTTATATTTCTGAACCTCTTGAACAGCTATTCTTTCTTTATCAAGTTCCTTTTCCAATTTTGCAATCTTATTTTCTATTGTATTCTGCTTTTTTAACTTCACCTTTTCATCTAATATATATATGTTTTGGGCCCATCCGGGCAAATCCATCTCTTCATCAGTTATTTTTAAGCGGCGGTTAAGTTCAAATAAACTGTCCAAATATTTTTTACCGTTTTCTTTCCATACATCCTCTGTCTTGTATTCTTCTTCCTCATAAATTTGGGGAAGTAAAACTATTTTCCCACTACCATATGGAATAACAGCTGCTACCACTTTATCAGTGCCTTTTATTTTTCCTAATATTGTACTATTTTCTGCAACAGAAAAGTATGATGCATAATAATAGCAAGTTCTTGTATTAGTAAAAAAATCCCTATACGGAGATGAACAACAAATATCAATCCGCTCACCAACCACCTCCGTAACATTCAATTTTATTGGCAAAAATGAATATGCATTAAACTCTCTAACAATATTTGTTTGTCTTGCATTTCTTCCTGTTCCTGAATACTGTTTTTCCCCAGTATATATGTAACAGTTGTCATTGTTGCCCATTAAAACAAATACATTTCGTCCTTGCTTCAACAACTCTTTTATTTGCCCTTCAATTTTTTTAAAATCTTCTACTATTTGCGCAGAATTATAATCTGAAAGACAAGGTTTATTCTGATAAGAACTATCATAAGAAGTAGAATAACATGTTATCAAATACTCTGCATTGATAACAACCGCATCATAATCCAATAATGAAATTCTCGCAGAAAACTCATACTCATCAAAATTTTCATATTCTAGAGATTTAAAGTAAGTGTTAAGACCTACTATTTTTTTCTCCATAGTATTTTCCTTTCTTTATAACGAACAACTACAAACTTTTCAACTGCTCATTTTCAAGTTTTATACCTTGTTGTTCTTGCCAAGTTGAAATAACTTTGAATTTCGAAGCAGCATTACAAATGTTCTATTACAGGTTCATCAAAATTATCCCCCGGCTCAGGATACCCAAACAGCATCTTATAATTCGTAATAATTCCGTATTCATTAGGTGTTTTTCACAAACTCTTTTCTACTGATTTGGAATATATAAATTTTTCAAACTTTCTATGGAATACGAATTCCGCTATATCACTTCGTCTTAATTTTATATTCAACAAATTGTAGATTTCTTCTTTGGTCATTGTTTCTCTATGGCTTAATGCCGAACCAATAATCCCATTAATTCTATAGCTAGCTTTCTTTATATTCTTGTCATCTGTATACATTTCACTCAAAATTTCCTTAATCAGTAGTCTACTATCAGAATAAGAAACTTTCTTGTCAATCACATAACACGGCTCCTTAATTAATACCATTGTCCAATCGTTCCCAAAATTCACCTCATAAAAATCATACTCAAACAATTTACATTCATTCATCAAATCTAGTTTGTCACTGTAATATAATTGCATAAGAGATTTTTCATTTTTGTAATGCTTCACGCACTCATTTTTCGCAAACAAATAGGCATTATATATATGAGAAATTTGATTTAATACAACTCCCATCCAACAACACCATGCACTAAAATCATTCCCAAATATTAATTCAAGCGCACTCACTACATTTTCCGTTGTACTAAATGCAGTTTCAATTTGTTCCATTGATGGACATTCTGGAAAGACATAATGACATACTTGATAATTTCCAATATCAAACTCTTCTTTACAAAGACACAAATCATCCCAAACATCATATTCATCATATCCTTGAAAGTATAAGGTCATTCTTCTATCAGATATAAATTTCTTAGGAAAAAACATGTCTCCACTAACAACAATTACATTGCCCGATTTCATTGCATTTTCCAATGCATAAAAACATGCCATAATAGAGGTATTCGCAATGGTACAAAGTTGTTTGATATTATATTCTAAACTTCTATTTTCATTCAGAGTTAACATCTCTTTTACCCATTCGGTCGGCATTAATATCTCAGACGCAAATACATTTGCTTCATGTTCTTGAATATCTAATTTGTTATGTTCTGAATACTCATTATCCGTTACACACAAAGTAACATCACTATGCCAACTAATAAATATGTGACCTAATTCATGCGCCAAGGTAAAACGTTTTCTTGGTTCATACTGAATAGCAGAATTTAACACTATCTTTAGATCAGAATCCTTCAAATCAGAATAACCATCTGCATTAGTTCCAAGATTTTCTTCAACACAAGTTATTCCTTTTTCTTGAATAAGCCCCATCATATCAACAGGCGGATGTAGCTTATATTTCGTCATAACCCTTTGTGCAATTTTTCTAACTTGTTTTTCTTTATTCTCCATCTTTTTTGTATTTCTTTACTTCCTCCAAATTATACGATCTAGCCGCAATTTTATCTCCACTAGACATATTGATATAATCATGATAATTTATAGAATGTCTTCTACAATAAAGTATATCTCTCACCACATCATTTCCATATATTAGCCAATCGCGATATTCTTCATCTGTAAATCCTAAAAATTCACATAATGACATATTTGTCTCGTGAGTATGCCAGTATTCTACATAGTCATCTATTTCGTCAACAAAAAGCCCTTCTTCGAGACAATCTAAAACAAAATTCTTATACATCACTTAACCTCCTATCCTTACGCGCCTGCTTAATCAATTCTCCTGTTTTTGCGTCTAATGCACCCAAATGCCACCCCTGCTTATTAAACACCTCTATTTCTCCATGCAACTCATCCCATGAATATAATCGACCATTCCCCCTATACACTTTTCTTCCATCAATCACTTTATAAAACTCAAATTGATCCATATAGCAGGGTTTTGGCTTTGCTACATATGGCATATTAATCTCCTTTCCATTTTTTATTGCTCCATTTTTTCGTTTATACAAATTCTTTCTAATTATTTGTTTTATAACGTATTTCCCCCACCAACCTATGCACCGTCGTCCCCGGACACATCTCTGATGGTTTCTTTTTACCTTCACGTTCACACTGCTCCAATTTCTGCTGTGCTATCTGTATTGCCTTTTCCTCATTCCCTGCATTGCTGATTTTTGCATACATCTTTTCATCTGCCTTGGAATACTTCTGTCCCGTCTTGCTCTCATATACTCGTCCGAACTCAGAGCAGCATGTCCATGAATCTTGAATTGCCGGCATTGCACCAAAATAAGTATACATCCATATTTCAAAACACGGATTCGACCACCCTACTTGTATACCTTTTTTCTCTGCCTCGGAAATAATTTCATCAAATCCTATCACTTGATCTCTGTCAAACACAATCCAAGGAATACGATATTGAGCCTCATAGGCTGTTAGCTCCAAGCATTTATCAATCATACTTCTTGTCTTTGTTTCCACGACTTTAATGACTAGTTTGTTTTTAACTTCTTCCGGCAATGATTGATGCAGTCCTGTAAAAAAGCAGCGTTCTGTCCCTTCAGTGTCTGTAACAATCAAGTAATATCCCAATTCCGGTACTTTGATTGTTCTTCTTTGCTCTCTTGTCTTTCTGTTCCCTATTCTATCCCCTTTTGCCATGCTCAATCCTCCTTAAACATATCAATACTCTTTAAAGTCGGAATGGCACCATACTTACCAATAAGATAATTCTTCTCATAGCTTTCGTCCTTGCGAATACGCACTCCATCCTCATCCACAAAATCTGCAAGAGAGTATAATGTTGAAACACCTCGATCATCCTTCTCAACAAACCAAATTTCGTCACGACGCAGCAACTGATTTGAAAGTTGCCAGGTATCATGCGTTGTAAATACAAGTTGCGCATGGTTAACATTAATATTCGGGTTCAAGAATGTAAGTAAAAAGTTTCTTACCAATAGCGGATGCAGACGGGCATTTAATTCATCAATGAAAAATACGCTTCCTTTTTCTAATACCTCCTGTAATTCCGGATAAAGAGCAAACATCTTTAATGTTCCGGCTGACTCTGCACCTAAGGGTATCTCTGCCATTTCATCAGAATCAATCTTCTTATGAAGCGCATTAATCTTATATTTTTCTTCCTTTGATTCACCATCACTCGGAACCTTTTCTACCCGAAAATCCTTAATATGTTCATCAAAAGATGCAAAGTATTCCACAACCTTCTGCTGAACGTTCTTATCATCCACAAAGCCTCTCGGCAATCTGCGTGATAAGAAAAAGTTAGTAACCGGATCACCAAAATCTGCAAATTCATTTGTCAAGAACCAGTCTCTGATTGCCTTACATTTACTAATTTTTAACTTAGCTCCTAAAGAAGCAATCAACACCTGCTTTTCCAGCGCAATCTTTATATTATCCCTGCTGTTCTTCGGCAAGCCTGATAGATCTAATTCACTGTCAGAATTCCCACGATAAAATACTGTACTGTACTTTCTGGCTGTCTTGGCCTTAGAGTTCAGCCATTCCTCTGTTACACCTTCCTGATCAACGCAGAATCCATAATTATATGTCTTCTCGTTCTTATCTCCAGGAATAGTGAAATAGACCTCAAAACTGGACTCTGCATCTGCTGACGTGGAATCAAACAAAAACGGAGTAGGTCTATACTCCTCAAACTTCTCTTCCTCATCTCCGTACTTGAAAGAATCCACTACATACTCAGCCATATACTCAAATGCACTGTATATATTTGACTTACCACTTGCGTTTGCTCCATAAATGACCGCAACCGGCAGTATCTTTTCACTTCCGATGGTCACAACTCTTTCGGAAAATTCTGTCATCTTGGTGGCGGACAAATCCAAAGCAGCTTCTTCCCTAAAGGATTTGAAATTTTTAAAACTAAATTGTATCAACATAATTGCTACCTCATCTTCTTTTCTACTTTCTATTATATGCATTTTTTCAAAATAATCAACATTCAAATGTGGCTTTTTCTCATTTCAGTGTTGATTATTTGTCTTTCAGATACCAAATTAAAAAGCAAGGCTCACACCTTGCTTCTCTTACCCCACGCATAATTTTTCCTTGTTTTCCGATAAGTTCTCTAATATGTAAGCCTCACTCTCTGCATACAATGCAGTTTTCTCTATTGCCCGCTCTACCTTCCCAGCATTTACTTCTATTAAGAGTTTACACAGGAAATCTGCAGTATCTTCCGCTGAATTTGGATTATGAAAACGATAATTTAATTTCGTCCGTTTCAAGCGAAAGCTACACCCCCTTACCTCGCCTGTCCTTCTCTCCCATACTATGAGAAAGATTCTTAGATTAGACCAGATCATTTAATCTAAGTTAAGCATAACCTACTTGAAATCAAATTACGTTCCCCAAATACTAAACTTTTGTCCATTCCCACCGTACTTTTTCAAAAAATTTCACTGCTCCTGACTGCATCATATTCCATTAAAAGTCGTAAAATAAAAAGAAACGCTTGAAAAAGGTTTTATGTTACTAAACCTTTTCAAGCGTTTCAATGCCAATTCAATATACAATTTTATGCCCCGTCTCCTCTTGTTTACCTTGTTTTTTCTAAATTCAAGTTTACCATCAATTCTATATTCACAACTTGGCAAGCAGTGCATTTGTACACACAAAATGCATTTTTGCTTGTTGGGAGTATCTCCCAAACCCTCAGAATCAATCAGAAATCTGATTGATCTACACCTGACATTTTATATCTTGTTATAAACGATTGTTTAGTTCTATACCCTCCTAATTTGCTTTTACTTTATTTCGTAACTCTTTTATTACTCCGACACTTGAATCAAATACTTAAAAGTTC
>ERZ773114.2404-NODE-2404-length-17567-cov-3.265761_pt1 | contig 17567 bp, 8 predicted proteins | sample MGYA00580564_ERZ773114 | MGnify/ENA primary metagenome ERZ773114 (study PRJEB29015, sample SAMEA2737836) | human gut metagenome | biome: human gut; feature: human-associated habitat; material: faeces | place: China | collected 2012 ... | reverse complement strand
ACCGTCAATATCAGGATTCCCAAGAAGATAACGAAGGAAAAATATGAGGGACACATGGATTTGGGAGATGGCTTTTTCGCCAATACGGCTGATTTTAAAATATCCAAGGGGGAACACGGTGTCTGGGGATTTATTAAAGTGACGCTTTTTCCTACTGACGTCAGTTTTAAGGGAGTCAAGGTGATTGAGCGGGATGGAGGACTCATGTGGGAAGGAAAGAACGGGACTCCCCCGCGGCCTCAACCGGAACTGGCAGCCGAGCATGTAACCTGCAACATGGCCGCTCCCATTCAGGATAAAAATAATTTTTATGATATGGTAGGGGATAATCGCAATATTGAGGAAGTTCTTGAAACGATTCGCCGGTCCAAACATAATCCTCAACAATTTTGGTTTGTATGCAACTTCCATATTCATTGGGGAAAGGGAGGGAAAGGTAGTGAACAACAGGATTCCATCTTTTTAGGAACAACTAATCAAAAATATTCTATTGAAGCTTTGGACCAGCGTACGACAAAAACGGTCGTTGAAAAATTCGGGTTCACGTTTAAAAGAAACAGCAATGAGGATTAAAAAACAATGACCCTGTTACCTCCTTTATGCGCATGTGCCGTCTGCCTAGTAATCGGGAAGGGCAATCAGGCCTATTCCGATTTTCCCCTGGAGAACCCGGCGTGCATCGACCAGTACAAACAGCCGTCCGCAACCATTCGGGAACTCTCCGGTTTGCTGAAGGACATGCGGCTCAAATCCTTCTATAACGGGGCCAGGAAACATACGCTCACCTTTAGTTTGGCGACTCGGGATAACATTGATACCGAGCTGAAAGAGAAAATATGGAATTATTATCTGGTAGCCTCGGCTCCCCTTTTTACCTACAAAACGTACCGGGAAATCGAGCCGGATGTTGATATGGGGGCTGATATTCACCGCAAGTCCGAAGCCTGCCTCCTCATGGAAAAATATATCGGCCTGGTCCGGAAGACGAACAAAATCAAGGAACCCGTTAAAAATCAGATCATCCGGCGCCTGTTTCTTCCCTATTACGCGCGCATCCTGAAACAGTACAAAAACGCGCAGGAGCTCAATCCCTACCGGAGGGATGCCCAGGGAAATCCCGTCCCTCCCCTTTCCGACAAGGAAAAGGAATTCCGGAAGCGTGAGATAGAAAGAATCAAACGTCTCCCCGTTCAGGAAGTCCTCAAACTGATGCGTGAAGGTTCAAGCCACCGTTCTTTTATCGAGACGAGAAATGAAGTATTTGGAGACGAAGTCAAGCATCTTGAAAAAGCCTTGATGAAACTGCTTGTTTCCGAATTCCCCGGTCAATACGGCAAGGTTGAGAATTTTATTCTGGAAGCCGGATATTCAAAAGAAGACATCCCCGGTTTGATTGACCGCACCGTGGGCAGGGACGAAAAGACGGATTTCCTTTATAAAGGGAAACATCGTCAGAAACATGACAAGCTCTACAGGGAAAAGAAGTGATGGAGTCCAGCCCCGAATGTTCAAGACGCTCTTTCTCCCTTTCCTTTTTGTGAAAAGATATGTCGGAAACCGGGGGGAGTGAAGAAGGCTCGAGTCCGATGGCAAGGCTTGCAATAACCGGTTTCTGGAAAGGGAATTCTGGATTCGTAAAAAAGGAAAAGAAAAACGTGTTGCGCCAGTTGGCAGCTCCGTTCCGCCAGTGGGAGTGGGGCGGGCGTTTCCTTTGAAAGTTTGGAAGCGCCGGAGAGGCGTCGTGTCTTCTCTGGGCAGATTGAGAAGCCAATACGGTTTTTTCGCCATTGACGGAAAGTTTTTTTGACAAAGAAGGGGCAGAGGAGTAATAAACGCGCAGATGCATTTCAGCACTGTACAGCCCTTTTTTAGCAAGAACCGTTATTATGGCAACGGCTATTGGTGGCGCGTACCCATGTCCGGACGGGGGAATCCCGAGGTGCAGTAATAGCATTCAGCTATGACCATTTTTCAAGAACTGCTTTGATTCCTCCGAGAGTCAAAGCAGTTTTTTTATTTTCAACTTACATCATCATCCATGCAAACACCATCCATGATCACTCTCCAACAGCGCAGCCGCCGCCTGAGCGCCGATCTGGAGACCCCTATCAGCCTGTTTCTGAGCCTGACTCAGAACAAAATTCCCGGACTTCTACTGGAAAGCGCGGAAGTGGACGGCAGATGGGGGCGCTACAGCATCATCGCCTGCGATTATCTGATGACCGTTTCCTGTGTAGACGCCAGGCTTTCCCTTTCCATCAAAGACGACCGTCTGGCTTCCCTGAAGGAGCTGGAAGGCATGCCTTACCTGGATGGACTGCGCTCTCTGATGCAGCGTCTGGAGCTGGTGGGGGACGATATGAGGCAGGCTCCCATTACGCGGGCTTTGTACGGCTATTTCGGGTATGAAACCGCCGCCCTGTTCCAGCCCAGGCTGGCGCAGGCCATTCCGGCTTCTTCCGCAGAGTCCTGCCTGGTGCTGGCCGGCACCGTGATTGTTTTTGACCATTTGTACAATCGCCTTACCCAACTCAGCCTGGGTGAACACCGGGATTTGTCCCATGCCCCGCTCCATGGGGCGGAGGAACCTTCTGTCGGGGAAGTTTCCCGCACACCGGACCAGGCAGCCTACATGAAGGGGGTAGAGCATATCAAGGAGCTGCTGCATGACGGAGAAGCCATCCAGGTGGTGCTTTCCTCCCAGGCTTCCGCGGAGTTCCACGGAGACGCTTTCATGCTGTACCGCCGCATGCGCAGCATTAATCCTTCCCCATACATGTTTTTCATGCGCCTGCCGGAGGTGACGCTGTTCGGATCTTCTCCGGAACTGATGGTGCGCTGCACGGACGGCAAGCTACAGCTTTCCCCCATTGCCGGAACGCGCAGGCGCGGCAGGGATGACGAGGAGGATGCCGCTCTGGCTGCCGATCTCCTGAAAGATCCGAAAGAATGTTCGGAACATGTCATGCTGGTGGATCTGGGGCGCAACGACCTGGGCCGTGTCGCCAAACCCGGTTCCGTGAAACTGGAACGCCTGATGGAGATTGAACGTTTTTCCCACGTGATGCATATGACTTCCCGCGTGACCGCCCAGGTGAACGACGGGTTGGACGTCTTGGACATTCTTGGCGCTGCCTTCCCGGCCGGGACGGTTAGCGGAGCCCCCAAGGTGCGCGCCATGGAAATCCTGGCGGAGGAAGAGCCTCTGCCGCGCGGACCGTACGCCGGATGCATCGGATGGTTGGGGTTGGACAAAAGCGGCGTCCACATGGATTCCGGCATCACCATCCGCAGCATGTGGGTGAAGGATGGGCGCATCCACTGGCAGACGGGAGCCGGCATCGTGTATGATTCCGATCCGGCCGCGGAATGGCAGGAGTGCATGAACAAGGGTAAGATTATTGACGTTATTTTGAAAGGAGAAGACCATGTTTCTGTTCATTGATAATTACGATTCGTTTTCGTGGAATCTGGTGCAGGCGTTTTATGCCCTGGGACGCAAGCCCGTGGTGCATGCGAATGACGATCCTCGTATTCTGGAACTGGCGACCAGCCCGGAGCTGGAAGCCGTGTGCATTTCCCCCGGCCCCAGCCATCCGCGCAACGCCGGGCTGTGCCTGGAGTTCCTGAAACGCCTCCCCGCTTCCGTTCCCGTGCTGGGCGTGTGCCTGGGGCACCAGCTTCTGGGCTACTTCGCCGGGGCGGAGGTTTCCCGCGCTCCGTATGTCATGCACGGCAAGAGTTCCGACATCATCCATGACGGCGCTGGGCTGTTTTCCGGGCTTCCCAATCCCATGACCGTGGGCCGCTACCATTCCCTGGTGGTCCAGTCCAAGGAGGACGAGCCGAATCCCCGCTTTACCGTTACTTCCCGCGGGCCGGAAGGGGAAGTCATGGCCCTGCGCTACAATGACCGTCCGTGGGTGGGCATCCAGTTTCATCCGGAATCCATCCTGACGCCGAACGGGCTTCAGCTTCTGGGCAATTTCCCGGATAACGTCGTGTCTTCGGGGCAGAAGGAAAAGCGCATCAGCCGCATTCTGGACGCCCTGGCCGCCGGACAGGACCTGACGGCGGATATGGCTGCCGCAGGCTTTGCGGACATCATGGATGGCCGCATGACTCCGGCCCAGGCGGGCTGCTTTTTGATGGGGCTCCGCATGAAAGGGGAAACCCCGCTGGAAATGGCCCACGCCGTGGGCATTGCCCTGGGCCGCGCCAACCGGGTGGAAGGTTTGGAAGGCGACTGCATTGACGTGGTAGGCACGGGGGGAGACGGCCGCAACTCTTTCAATTGCTCCACAGCCACGGCTCTGACGCTGGCCGGAATGGGATACAGGGTGGTGAAGCACGGCAACCGCGCCGTGTCCTCCTCCTGCGGTTCTGCGGACGCTCTGGAAGGCCTGGGATTCCCGCTGGACGTAGCTCCGGAAGATGTCCGGCGCCTGTTGGACGAGCGGAACTTCGCTTTCCTGTTCGCGCCTAATTTTCATCCTTCCTTCCGCAATGTAGGCCCCATCCGCCGGGAGCTGGGCATCCGCACCCTGTTCAATCTGCTGGGTCCCCTCATCAACCCGGCGCGTCCCACGCACATCCTGCTGGGTGTGGCCCGTCCGGAACTCGTCGAGCTGCTGGCGGAAACGCTCCGCCAGTCCCACATCCGCAAGGCTGCCGTAGTATATGGCGCCGGGGGATATGACGAGGTGACGCCGCTGGGGCCCACCAAGATGATGATCATCCACAACGGCAGGCTGACGCCCATGTCCCTGGATCCCCTGGATTACGGCATCCAGCCCTGCAATCCGGAGGAACTGGCCGTTCATTCCAAGTCGGAAGCCGTGGACGTGCTGAAAAACATCCTGGCGGGGAATGGCCCGCGTGCCATGATGGACATGGTGATTCTGAATGTGGGGGTAGCCATGTTCCTGCTGGAGGAGCACATGGACCTGTCCGTCTGCATGGCGAAAGCACGGGAAGCCGTCTGCGCCGGCATAGGAAGGAGAACGCTTCATGCTGCTTGACCGGTTCCGGGAAGCCAAGGCGGAGGAAATAGCCCTGCTCACGGACATGGCCTCCCGCCGGGAACTGCCGCGCCCGTGGAAGGGGCACCGGCCGGATTTCCTGAAAGCCATTGCGGAACCGCCGGACGGGCAGCCCGTGGCGGTCATTGCGGAGTTCAAGCAGTCCTCTCCGTCGCGCGGTGTCATCGCCACCGGGCTGAAACCGGAGGAAGTGGCTGAACAATACGCTGCGGCGGGCGCCTCCTGCATCTCCGTGTTGACGGAAGAACAGTTTTTCGGCGGCCGCATCGGATATTTGGAACGCATGAGCCGCGCCGGGCTTCCGCTTCTCCGCAAGGATTTCATTTTTCATCAGCTTCAGGTGATGGAGACGGCTTCTACGCCGGCTTCCGCTTTGCTGCTCATTGTCCGTCTGACGCCGGATGCACGGACGCTCCGTGTTCTCAGGGAGCAGGCGGAGGCTTACGGCATGCACGCCGTTGTGGAAGTGTTCGACGCTGCGGATCTGGAAATTGCCAGGGACTCCGGCGCGCGCATCATCCAGGTAAACGCCCGTGACCTGGACACATTGAAAACGGACAGGCAGGCCTGCCTGGACATGGCGAAATCCCGCCGTGAGGGGGAGGTGTGGATCGCCGCCAGCGCCATGAGCGCAGGGGCTCATCTCAGGGAAGCCGCGGAAGCGGGGTTTCAGGCCGTACTGATGGGAACAGCCCTGATGGACGGAGGAAGGCCGGGTGAAAAACTGGCGGCAATTTTAGAAGAAACGATATGAAGAAGCATTCATTTGCAATCAAGGTGTGCGGAATTACCCGCCAGAGCGATTTATCAACCGCCATGGGGATGGGGGCCCATTTCTGCGGCTTCATCTTTCATCCCGGAAGTCCGCGTTATATTGCGCCGTCGCGCGCGGCAGCCCTGGACTCCGCCCTGATCCGCCGCGTGGGCGTTTTCGTGAACCAGAACGCGGAGGAAATCATGGATATCATGAAAACGGCCCGTCTGGAATTCGCCCAGCTTCATGGCGCCCATTCTCTGGACTGCGCGCGCCGCATCGGTCCGGAAAAAGTGATCCGCGTATTGTGGCCGGACCGGTATGAATCCGTAGATGCCCTGCAAAGGGAAATGGAGCTATGGGCGGACAGCTGCGCCTGGTTTCTGCTGGATGCCGGCAGCCAGGGCGGCGGCCACGGCATTTCCCTTGACTGGACCTCCCTGGCGTCTCTTAGTTCCCCCCGGCCCTGGTTCCTGGCGGGCGGCCTTTCCTCCGCCTCACTGAACAGGGCGTTGGAACAATGCTCTCCGGACGGCATAGACCTGAACTCCGGCGTGGAAGCCATCCCCGGCCAGAAAAGCCCGCAAAAACTGCTGGCGGCCCTCAAACCACTCACCCCTTACACTCCTTACCACATCGCATGAAGAAAGAAGGATATTTCGGCAATTTCGGCGGCCGCTTCGTACCGGAAGCGCTGCGCCCCCCGCTCATGGAGCTGGAGGAAGCCATGGACTCCATCATGCCGTCCCGCGAGTACCGGGATGCGCTTCAGGATCTGCTGGTCAATTACGCGGGCCGTGAAACTCCCCTCACGTTCTGTCCCCACCTTTCGGAAAAACTGGGCTTCCGCCTGTGGCTGAAAAGGGAGGATCTGCTGCACACCGGAGCCCACAAAATCAACAACGCCCTCGGCCAGGCCCTTCTGGCCAAAATGATGGGGAAAACGCATCTTATTGCGGAAACCGGGGCGGGGCAGCACGGCGTGGCTACGGCTACGGCGGCCGCCCGGCTTAAAATGGACTGCACCATCTTTATGGGCGCAGAGGATGTAGAACGCCAGTCCATGAACGTTATGCGCATGAAATTGCTGGGAGCGACGGTTTTTCCGATTGAGAGCGGTTCCCGCACGTTGAAGGATGCCATTAACGAGGCTCTCCGCTACTGGATTTCCCATCAGGCGGATACCCTGTATTGTTTCGGTACGGCGGCGGGCCCCCATCCGTTCCCCACATTGGTCAGGCAGCTTCAATCCGTCATTGGGCGGGAGGCCCGCGCCCAGATGCTGGAGCGTGCAGGCAGGCTGCCGGATGTGGTGGTGGCATGCGTGGGCGGCGGTTCCAATGCCATCGGCATGCTTCACCCCTTTGTGGAGGATGAAGGCATCCGTCTGGTAGGGGTTGAGGCGGGAGGCACCGGTGAGCCCGGCTGTTATAACTCCGCCCCCATCAATCTGGGCAGCCCCGGCGTGCTGCACGGTCATGTGACCATGCTGTTACAGGATGAGAACGGGCAAATACAGCCGTCCCATTCCATTTCCGCCGGGCTGGACTATCCCGGGGTAGGCCCGGAACATGCCTATCTGGCGGAAACGGGCCGTGTCCATTACGGTGTGATTTGCGACGCCTCTGCTTTAAACGCTTTCCAGACGCTCACCAGAGAGGAAGGAATCATTCCTGCGCTGGAATCCTCCCATGCCGTGGCCTGGGTGCTGGACCATGCGGAGGAACTGCCGCAGGGGGGGGACGTCCTGGTCAATCTCTCCGGCCGCGGAGACAAGGACCTGGGAATCGTTAAAAAATATTTGAATCTTTAAGCCGCATTCTTCCATGAATAATATGCAGAAATCACCGTTGCAGAAAGCCGTGGAGAGGGCCCATGCCCTCGGCAGGCGTGCCGTTATCCCTTTCATTACCGCCGGATTCCCGGACAAGGAATCCTTCTGGACGCACTTGTCCCGTATTGACGAAGCCGGGGCGGATATTATTGAGATAGGAGTTCCCTTCTCGGATCCCGTAGCGGACGGCCCGGTTATTGAACAGGCATCCCGGGATGCCCTGGCCCGCGGCGTCAGCCTGAAGTGGATTCTGGACGGCCTGAAAGCCCGCAAGGGCGGTTTTTCAGCCGAACTGGTGCTGATGGGATACGTAAATCCCTTTTACCAGTATGGCCTGGAACAGCTTGCCCTGGATGCGGAGGAGGCGGGCGTCAGCGGTTTCATCGTACCGGATATGCCGCTGGAGGAATCCGGAATGTTCCGGGAGGCTTTCAGTCCCCATGGCCTGACGCTCGTCACTCTGGTGGCTCCCAATACTTCCGTGGAACGCATGCGGGAATACAAGCCTTATACTTCCGGCTTCGTTTATGTGGTCTCCGTGCTGGGAACCACCGGTGGGAAAGCCAACCTGGAGCGGAGCGTTACGGAAACCATGCGCCGTGCCCGGTCCGTTTTTGATGTGCCGCTGGCGCTGGGCTTCGGGCTTCAGACGCCGGACCAGCTGGAGACGCTGCCTGAAGATGCCCGGCCGGATGCCGCCGTGCTTGGGAGCGCTCTGCTCAGGCACATTGGAGAAGGGAAGGACGCCGGGGAATTTTTGGAAAAATGGACCAGAGGTTGAACTGGACGTTTCTCTCTGGTTTTTAAGGATGGGCCTGCACAACTTATTGTGGAGGCCCTTTTTATTTTATCTGGTAATGGACGGCGAAAATGCGGATTCGCAATCCGTTTCGATTTTATTCACATATTATTCAATTTTTAACAGAATAATTGTATTGATAATGAATATGTTACATATCTTTAACATAATCTGCTGGCGGGAATCCCGGATTTTTTTGACGGAGAAAACGTTCCGGGTATTCCGGAAAACCGTTGTAACTGATTCTTTTCCTTTGACAGCGGATTGCGAATTCCTTATTTATATTCACAATCATATTTCCCTTGCCGTGTTGTGGGAAAGGTTCTTATTTGTTCATTAAATACCTAATTATCAAACGTTTCATGAAATTACACCTCCCTTTGAATTTATTGGCTGCCCTGATGACCTCCTTTTCCGGAGTAACGCTTGGCACCGCCACGCTGGCAGGAGTTTCTGGTCTTTTGGTGACAGCATCACAGTCCTATGCGGCGGATGTCGCCTTTGACGGAACCCAGGTGAATGTGGCGGCGGGAGGCTCGGCCTCCTATGATATCGGTACTGTTACGGCTTCTACTACCTTGAATTTTGCCGGAGCCGGTACGGCCGCCATCACCAATTTGAACGGGACGGCTCCGGAAGCCATCCTGACGGTAAACCGCGTGGCCAGCGGGGGCGCCAGCCTTTCCACCCTGACATTGAACGGGGCAGGCACTTTCAACGGAATCATTTCCCTTTATTCCAACACGACGGGGGGATCTCAGAACAACATCCTGAACCTCAACCACGCGCAGGCCGCCCAATACGCCACGATCAAACTGGGCGGCTACGGTTACACGACGGGCGCTTCCGTCCTGAAAGCCGGCGTGAACACTTCCATCAGCAAGCTGGAGCACAACAATGCCGCGGCTTTGATCACCGGGGAGGGGACCACGCTGACCATCACGGGGGATTCTTCCTCTTACGGCGGCAGTTTCGGCGGCACCGTAACGGTGGACTATACGGGGGGAGGCACCTTCACCCTGGGCAATTCCGACAAGAATACGGCGCTCTCTCCCGCGGCATCTCCGAACGCAACCCTGAAAATCAGCAGAGGCACTCTTTCCCTGTTCTCCGGAAATGTCACCTGGTCCCAAAAACTGGTCATGGGTGACGGTACCACACTGAATATTCAGGACGGACCTCCCGTGACGGGTGCTGCCTCCTACAATGCCGCTTCCATCAATAGCGGCGGTTTTAATTTTTCCGGAGCGGTGACTCTCGGTAGCGGCGTCAACCTGACATCCAGCTGGGGCAAGAACGTAAAATTTTCCGGTGTTCTCACGGCGGCAAGCGGTTTTTCCATCAGCGGCGGCGCGAATGAATATACCTATTACAACCTGCTCAACACCGCCAATGAAATTGGGGGGACGATCGCCATTACGCGAAGCTTTGCCTCTCTGGGCATCGGTGCTTCCGGCTCCCTTGGGACTGCCGCCGTTACTACTTCGGCCAACTCCCAGTACCTGACCTATTACGGCACTGCGGGGGATGTGGCGGATGTCATTGACAATTCCATCACCGGGGCAGGCAACTTCGTCGCCCAGTCGGGCTGGGTGCATCTTTCCGAGAACGTGGCGCTTACGGGAACCTATACCGTCAATTCCGGCGCCGTCCTCTCCAGGGCCGGTTCCATTAACGCCGCGCTTGCCGGAGGCCGACTGGATGCGGGCGCCGGAACCATGACCGTGACGGGACTGTCGGGAAACGGCACCATCTCCGCCTCTGCGGGAACCATGAATTTCCAGAACGCCTTCACGGTAGGGGAAACGATGGGCATCCTCGCCAACGGTTCCGGGACGATCACGGGCAATGTGACGGTGGATGGAGGCCGTTTGTATTATACTTCCATGGACAATGTCGGCAGCGTGCTGCAGAACGTGACGCTGACTTCCGGCCTCATTGATTTCTCCGGTTTTCAGGAATTCCAGGACTTGTTCGGTTCTGAAGCCCTGGTGAACACCTCCTATAACCTGGGCGTTGATTTGGGGAACGGCTTTACTCTGGCGGATGTTGACGAGTCCCTGTACACAATCAGCACCGTGGACGGAAAAACAGTCATCACGTTTACGGCTTCCGGCGCCCATGAGACCGTCTGGGACCCTGCCTGGGGGCTGGAAGAAGCTCCCTCTTCCGCAACAGGTACGCTGGTAAACCAGCAGTCTTTGTCCCTGTACGGCATCCGGGCTTCTTCCATGCAGGAGGGGTTCGGTTCCGTGAATGCCGTCACCGGAACGGGAGACTTGACAGGAGTGACCCTGGCCGGCGGCTACTACAATACTGCCACCAGTGCCACGGCTACGGAAATCACCACCGGCATCTGGACGGATGTGCTGGGGGGCAATTACAATCTGATTATCGGCGGCAGCTATGCCAACAACTGGAGCGGTTCCGGCAAGTGGAACGTTACGGGAGACGTCCATACCCAGATTCAGGGGGACACTGCCGTCAATTGGGTTGTGGGAGGCAACTACAAGGACGGCCAGGCGGCAGGCATCACGGGAAACGTTTACGTATCCGTGGACGGGAATGCCGTCATTAAAGGCAGTTTGGTAGGCGGAGGCACGGCAGCCCATAATTCCGTAAACAACCTTGACGGCAGCACGTACGTCGTCGTGCGCAGCATGCAAAGCGTCACGGACGAAACCATTTCGCTCAACTCCGTTGTCCGGGGCTTCATCATTGGCGGCAGCACTTATGAAGCCAATTCCTCATCCCGTGCCGCCATTACCGGAAGCACCAATGTGACGATTGATTTGGGAACGGCCTCCGGCAGTTTTGTCAAAAGCATCGTGGGCGGTTCCTATTCGGGAGGTTCCGGGGCGTATACGATAGGAGGCGATTCCAGCGTCAGCATTACCGCTGCCAGTGACGCCGTCTTTACCGGGGCTATTTACGGCGGCGGGTTCAGCTCATCAGGAACATCCGCCGTCAGCGGCAATTCCAGCCTGACGCTGGATGGCGGTGCGTACACGGGTGCTCTTTACGCGGGCGGCGGAGGAACAGGGTCTTCCGTAAACGGGGACGCTACCCTTACCGTTAAGAAAGCAGTATTCCGGACGGGCAGCTCGCTGAATGCGTCGGGAGGCACGATAGGCGGCACCTCTTCCTTGCTGCTGGGAGGTTACGGCAATACGGCGGATCACGCCATTTCCTTCTCCAATACGGCTGTGACCGGTTTCGACATCGTGACCATGTTCCAGGATTCTTTCTTTACGGGGAATCTGAACATGACCGGTTCCAGCGTGCTGGCGCTGGCGGGAGGGGCAGGAACGGGAATCAATCTGGACGGCTCGTTCTCTCTTTCCGCTGAAGGAGAGCTGAATCTGGATCTTTCCGAATTCGGCACCCTGACAGACGGCATGTCCGTCCTTTCAACTACGGGCCTGTCCAATATATCTTCCATTAAGGCTTCCTTTGCTGACGGCGTGGCCGGGTCCATCACCATTTCCGACAACGGCAAAGACCTTGTCTATACGGCGGGAACCCTCCTTTTGTGGGAGGGGGGTGAAAACGGCGTCTGGAGCGCGGAACATGTCTGGACGGACGGCGGTGCGCCCGCCACATATGCGGATGGTATGGCGGTTTCCTTTGCGGACCAGGCCGGAGTCGCTAACTCTGTCGTACAGCTGGATTCTGAGGTTTCGCCAAGCTCCATGCTTGTCCGCAACTCCACTACCCGTTATGAACTGACGGGGACGGGAGAAATTACCAATACGGCCGTCACCAAGGAAGGCACGGGAACGTTGGTCCTCGGCACCTCTTCCATACTCGGCACGGGTACTACTGTGGCTGTGTCGCAGGGTGTTCTGGCATTCGGTTATGATACTGCTCTTCCCGGCACGGGGGTAACCTGGGAGGCCGGTTCCTTTTTGGGTGCGGCCAATGGAGCGACGGTGACGGTGGATTTGGGAACCGTCACTAACCCGGTATTCTCCCTTTCTCCGGATGTCAGCTCTTTCATCACTCTGGCGACTCCGTCTGACATCGTTTTCGGCAATGCCATTACTGGGGAAGGAACTGTCCGGAAAACCGGCACGGGCTTGCTGAAACTGACGGGGAGCAACTCCGGCCACATCGTGGTGCAGGAGGGCAACCTCCAGATAGGGAACGGAACCTCATCCATCCGCTGGGGAAGCGCGGGTTCTTCCGTCACCCTGGAAAACGGCACGTCGCTGATTATTGCCGGCAACAGTTCGGGAACCTCCCACCATACCATCAACTCCGATTTGATTTTGGGAACAAACGCGTCCGACGCCGTTTCCCTGAAATGGGTGGACGCCTCCCAGGCAAGCGCTGCGGACTATCAGCATAGCTTCACCGGAACCGTTACCGTCAACGGGGCGGTCTCCCTGGTGGGCAGGGACAACTGGGCCAAGGAAATGGGCTTCACCGGAACGCTCACTGGAGCCGGTTCTCTGACTTACAGCCGCGGAGCGGGCGACGGCAGGTACAATTCCAACGGAAAGCTCATCATCAGCGGAGACGCTTCCGGATTTACCGGAATGATCACCATGAATGCTTCCAACGGCTATAGCGCCGGGCTGGATCTGCGCACTTCCATCTCTCAGGGTGGCGTCACCCTGACATCCGGAACGGACACGACCGGATTCGCTTTCATGCGCGTGCTGGGGGATGTTGAAATTGCCTCTCTGGATGGAACGGAAAATTCCCAGGTGGGAGCCGTAGGCGGGGCGCGCACGCTGACGGTGGGGGCCGGCACGTACAACGGCACGCTCACAGACCGTGGTGTTGCTCTTGCCTACGGATCCACTTCCATTTCGTATGACGAATCCGGCGTCCTGTCTCTGACCAAGGTCGGCGAGGAAACGCTGACGCTGGGAGGAACGGTCAGCTACACGGGGCTGACGGATATTCAGGGGGGAACGCTCGCTCTTACTGCTTCCGGAGCTACGTCCCTGGGGAATATCACGATGGCGGCCAATACGCGGATGACGACTGCGGGCGCCCTGAACCTGGCGGCCAACTCTACGCTGACACTGGATATCAGCTCTGCCCTCGAAGTGGGCGGCGCTTTCGGGGCCGGAACGTTCAATCTTACGCTGAACGGGCTTGAAGGCATTACGGATGCCGGGGAATATACCCTGATTTCCGCCGCCAGCGGTCTTGATGCCGCCAGCGCCGTCTTTAACTGGGCCGGATATACCGGGGACGAAACGCTGATTTATGAACTGGAGCAGACGGGAACATCCCTCAAGCTGGTAGTGACTTCCGCCGGGGACGTATGGATCTGGCAGGGAGCGGAAGGAGTGACCTGGAGCGATGCGAACACGGGCGCCATGTGGGGCATTGAAGGTTCCACGGATACGGCTGCCGGGAAGAATCTGATCTTCAACAGTACCGGGGCGGGAACCGTCACCCTGTCCGGAGCGGTGAATCCTGCTTCCATCACAGTCAACAATGCTGCTGGAAGCGATTATGTCTTCGTTTCCGACGGCACCGGGAAAATCGCCCAGGGAACGCTGACCAAGCGCGGCGAAGGGAAGCTGATCCTTAATTTGGACAACACGGGCTGGAACGGGGATATTTCCGTCCAGCAGGGCGAACTGGTAGCCCAGGTCGCCAATTCCCTGGGATCCGGAGCCATTACCGTTACGGACGGCGTGCTCACTCTGGCTACGGCGGACGTTCAGCCGGGAATGGGCATGATCAACCTGCAGGGCGGCCGCCTCAATCTGGCTTCCGGCTCTTTTGCCACGGCGTTTACTGCAGACAACATGACGTGGACGGGCGGTTCTGTGACGCTGGGCGAGGAAGTGGCCGCCACCGTCGCCAAGGCTCTGGCCAATGGAAAAGCCGTGGAATTGGCGGACGGTTCCGTACTGACGGTCAGCGGGGCTAATGATAACTCGGCTCTGAACCTGAATGCCTCCGGTTCCGGTACCGTTTCCGTGGGACTGGGAACCAGCTATGGGGCCAATGTCCTGAATATGAGCACGGAATTCCAGGGGATTCTGTCCGTGACATCCGGCTATTTCCAATTGAATAACGTAACGATGGGGGCGGACGGCATCTTGAAACTGGCGGATTCCAACGTCCGTACGGAATGGAACGGAACAGCCGGAGGAACCTTTGCCAATGACGTTGTCTTTACGGGCAACCAGGTCTTTGCCACCAAGGATTTCACCTTCAGCGGCGATTTGAGCGGAACGGCGTTCTCCACCCAGGGAGCGGGCAATATTACCCTGGCGGGCGTCGTCAACCTGGACGGTCAGCTCAAGGTGCACCGCGGCACGGTTACCGTGAATTCCGCCGATGTGGCCAAGCTGGGGGACAGCATTGACATCCAGAACAACTCCACGCTGGCCTTTGCCCGCGATTTCTCCTACGGAGGCGTCATCAGCGGTACGGCCGGCAGCACGGTATCCGTAACGCGCGGAACGCTGGAACTCACCGGAGCGAACACCTTCCTGGGCGCACTCTCCATTGCGGGCGGCGCTACGGCGCGGCTGGGTGACGGAAGTGTCTGGGCCGGGTCCCTCTCCGGAGCCGGTTCCCTGGTTATTGACACTGCCGGAGAGATAACGCTGGCGGCCGGCAACACCGGGTTCACCGGTCCCACGACGCTCTCCGGAACGGGCACCGTCACCTTGGCGGGGGCCGACTCCCTGGGGTCCGGACGGGTCACCGTCAATAACGGTGTTCTCAATCTGTCCTCCCTGGATGCGGCCAACGTTATTCTGATTACGAAGGGAAGCCTGGCAAACGCGGAAGCCAAAACCGCCGGAAACGTGGAAGTGGCCGCTTCCGCCGGAACGCAGGGAGCCCTGAATACCATCAATCTGGGCGGCCTGTCCGGCTCCATGGTCGGCTCCATCGTCATGGAGGATTACTCCCGGCTTACAGGCGTTTCCGGTGCTCTGGACATGACGGGCAAGACGGTGACGCTGAAACTGGATTCCGGCAGCCTTACAGCGGGCGGAACTACCGGACAGGGCGTTATTGATGCGGACAGCCTGACGCTTTCCGCCGCCACAACAACCATCAACCTCAGCAACCAGGGTGTTCTGGACCTGCTTGCCGCCAACCGGGATTCCACTGACGGCGTAGGGCTTGTACTGACAACGGGAACCCTGGCTGTGGATAATTTCAAGCAAATCGGATTCTCTCCTCTCCTGGCTTCCCTCGGCTATACCGTGACGGAAGTCCTGGGTGCGGACGGGACGCTGATGGTCAGCGGTAATACGGACCTTGTCTATCTGGTGGACACCACCCCCAATTCAGACAACCCCAATATCAGCGATTACGCCGCGCTGGATCCCTACAAGGCTGTCGGCATTAATGGCACCACGCTTCATGTGAGCCTGAACGGGGCTCCGGAAGCCTCCCGGAACGGGGACGGCCTGAAAGTCAGCAACCTGGTTGGCAGCGACGGTGCGCTGACCGTGACGAATACGGCGGATGATGCGGCTTCCAACCACGCCGTGGTGGATCTGGTTCAGGATGTTGACGCCGGCGGCAACAGCTACGGCGGAACCATCAGCGGGAACCATGTGGATTTTGTCAAGAAAGGTGCGGAAACCCTCACCGTAGAAGGAAACTTCACCGGGAATGACTCCAGTCTCAGTTCCTCGGAGGGAAATATCATCCTGAACGGTGCAGGCAATAGCCTTACTACGCTGGAACTCGCGGGCGGAGACATAACGCTGGGCGGACGGAATGACGGCGCCTCCCGTGTAACCACGGTGGAGACGCTGGCTGCCGGCGCGGGAGGGGGAACCCTGAATTTGGGTAACGGAGCCCAGATGGTTCTTACCGGCCAGCAGGCCGGCAGCCATGTCACGGAAGTGACTATCTCCGGGGACGGTACGCTGACCTTGGGTGGTACGGGAACAGACTCCTCCCTGACACTGGGCAACGGCTCTTCCCTGAACGGTGTCCTGCTGGATATCCGTGAAGGGTCCGCCCTGTCCGCTGCAACCGGTTCCGTGAATACCGTTTCCGGACTGGAGGGCGGCGGAGCTCTGAAGCTGAGCGGTGCGGAAATGACGATCAGCTCTTCCGATTCCCATACCTTTACCGGTACTCTGGACGGGGCATCCGGAACGCTCAACGTCAAATCCGGCAACGGAAGCGTCCAGACTATCAAGGGTGCGGGCAATGCAGGTTATCACCTGAATGTGAGTGACGGCGGCGTGCTGACCCTGGCCGGAGCGGCAGGGGAGGGCGGCAATCCCGCCCAGGCTTCCTATCAGGGGATTACCGTGAACGGCGGCACGCTCAATATCGGCAGCGCAGACGATCCCAAAACCCAGCTGACGCTTGGCTCGGACGGCTTGAGCGTGACAGGGGACAGCACAGTGGCCATTACCACTTCCTCCACAACGGTGGACGGCCTGGGCAATCCCTTTGTCACCTCCAGCGGAAATATTACGCTGGGAGACGGGACGGGGGAAGTCACGCTGGTCATGAACAATCTGGATACCCTGGTTTCCGGGAGTTCGGAAACGCTGAATATGGAATTGTTCAAGACAACGGACGGCGCGCTGGTGTCCCTGGGTGACAATGTCACCCTCCAGGACATGATTCTTGGTTCCATGTATGAAAACCTGGAGTTGACCACCAATGACAGCATGACGGCCATCATCCTCACCGGTACGGCGCGCACGGAAAATATTTTCCGTGACTCTTCCCTGACGCGAAATGCCGCTACTGGAGCGGACATCCTTTGGAATTCCCGCTATCACATGGAGGAAGGCTCTGCCTTGCGCGATTTCTATACCTCTGTTCTTCTTTCCCAGAATTCAGGCGACTATTCCGGCGCCGCCCGCAAACTGGCCGCCGCCGCCGGCAGCACGGTTACCAGCCTGGGCATCGCCCAGCGCGACTCCCTGCGCGACCAGATGGGCTGGATACGCAACCGCGTGGCGCAGATGGGCGTTAACCCTGCATATGTCCATGAAGACATGCCCTACTTCCATATGTGGATGCAGGGAACCGGGTCTTATGCCAAGCTGGACACCAGGGGGGATGAAAGCGGCTACGAACTCACCACCTGGGGAGGCACGGTAGGCATGGACGTGGATATCAACGACCGCCTCACTGCGGGAGCTGCGTTTACTGCCAATTACGGAAGCCTGA
>ERZ773114.2388-NODE-2388-length-17639-cov-3.402809_pt1 | contig 17639 bp, 7 predicted proteins | sample MGYA00580564_ERZ773114 | MGnify/ENA primary metagenome ERZ773114 (study PRJEB29015, sample SAMEA2737836) | human gut metagenome | biome: human gut; feature: human-associated habitat; material: faeces | place: China | collected 2012 ... | reverse complement strand
ATTAGTCAGTTGCAGTGCCTGGCTTTTTCATTCAAACAAAAACTTCTACCAATGAAAACCAAACTAATCACACTATCCTTCCTATTGTTATTCTCAACAAATACTTTTGCACAAGATACCGGACTTACCAATTACGTCGATCCGCTTATCGGTTCCGAGGGACTGGGCCGTGTCTTCATCGGTCCTTCCTGCCCCTACGGAATGGTGAAACCCTCACCGGACTGTACCCCACGTCCCAACAGCGGCTGGTTGCCCATGCCCGAACAGGTGGACGGCTTCTCCCAAGTACACGTTAGCGGAACAGGTGGCGGCCCCAAATACGGAAACATCCTTGTAATGCCTTTCTGCAACGGAATGGACCGCATCAATCACATCGACCATCGCAAGGACGAAACAATAAAATTAGGATATTACTCCACCCAATTCCAGTCTTCCGGCATACAAACAGAAATTACCACCGCCCCCAAAGCATCGTTCTATCGGTTCACCTACCCCAAAGACTCCCTGAAATCACTGGCCATCGATGCCGGATTCTTCTTAGGTGAAAGCCCCGTACCCGATGCCCGCGAAGCTCAGCAATTCGTAGGTTCCGAAATACAAATCGTCTCCGACCATGAAGTCATCGGCTACACCCGTATTCGCGGCGGATGGAACAATGGCCGTGCCTATACAGTTTACTTTTACGCAGAAACCGACAAGCCTTTCGTAAATACAGCTACCTGGAAAAGCGATAAGATCACAGATGAGAAGTTCCAATACGACTCACATCAAAAGACCGGAGCCCTGTTGCGCTTCAACTCTTCTGAAGACGTTATACAACTGAAAGTAGGTATCTCCTTCCTCAGCTCACTGAAAGCACGTCAGAATGCCCATACTGACATTCCTCACTGGTCATTCGAAACTGTACACAAACAGTTACTGGCCCAATGGGAAGATTTACTCCAAAGAATTGAAATCTCTCCCCGCACCCCCGAAGCACAAAAACGTATGTTCTACACCGGCCTCTATCATACCATGATTATGCCTGTAGACCGCAGTGGAGAGAATCCTCTCTGGGCAGATGACGAACCTTATTACGATGACTTCTACGCCATCTGGGACACTTACCGCACTTCTACTCCACTCATCACCCTGATAGACCCGAAACGTGAAACAGACATCGTCCGTTCACTTATCAACATCTACAAACGAGACGGCTACATGCCCGACGCCCGTAGCGGTAACAGCAATGGTCGTACCCAAGGCGGTTCGAATGCTGAAATCGTAATAGCCGATGCTTTCGTAAAAGGTCTGGAAGGAATAGACTATGAACTCGGTCTGCAAGCCATGCTGAAAGATGCAACCGTCTGCCCCGGCGACCGCCATGAAGCGGAAGGGCGTGGCGGACTAATCCCCTATCTGGAACTCGGCTATATCCCCTACGGCATCCCTCGCGCCGGAAACCGCACCGTAGAATATTCTTATTGTGACTATGCCATCGCCCTGGTTGCCAAAGGTCTGGGAAAAGAGGATCTTTACCAACACTACCTGAAACAATCCGGAAATTGGAAGAATCTCTGGCGTGGCGATTATGAACATGCCGGTGCCAAAGGCTTTATCCTGCCTCGTGATGAAAAGGGCAATTGGCTGGATGAAATCACTTTCGGAAAATCCAAGATACAAAAACCAACTTTTACCTATACCCCCGTCACCTTTGAAGGCCCCTGGTACACTCCCTGGTGGGACATGTTCTTCTATGAAGCTTCTTCGTGGGAGTATTCTCTGAGTATTCCGCACGATGTTCCCGGACTGATTGAGAAATGCGGCGGTGCAGAGAAGTTTGAAACACGTCTGGATATTTTCTTCGACAAGGGCTTCTTCAATGTAAACAATGAACCGTCTTTCCTCTCCCCCTGTCTTTATCATTGGCTGGGAAAGCCCTACCGGAGCAGCGACCGTATCCGTGAAATCATCTCCAAGAACTACAACGATGGTCCTGTCGGACTACCGGGAAATGACGACTCGGGTGCCATGTCGTCCTGGCTTGCTTTCCACATGATGGGATTATATCCCAATGCCGGACAAGATTATTATCTTATCAACACTCCTTTATTGGAAGAAACAATCTTCCGGTTGGATAACGGAAGGACTTTCCGGATTTCCACCCAGGGGCTTTCGGACAAGAACAGATACATACAATCCGTCACACTGAACGGAGCGGCTTACCCTTACTCAGCTATACGGCATAAAGACATCATTGCCGGTGGTGAACTAATCCTGAAGATGGGAAAGAAACCAAGTGAATGGGGGCAGCAATTATTGTTGAACGAAGAAAACAAGAAATGATGAAGAAACATATAATTCTATCCGTCTTATTGTGCCTGGGCTTCACCGGAAGCCTGTTGGCACAGAGCATTGTACCCGATACACTGCTATTTGTATTCAAACTGCACGGACAGACACGGAAGTATGAAATGTCTTTCCGCGAAAAGCAGGATTCAATCTGTCTGTATTGGGGAATAGAACGCAACCTAAAATGGCAATCGGGAAGTTATACCATGGGACCTAAGTCCATAGAGCAGGCCGTACAGCTCAGTTTCCTGCAACCGGAAGACGGTAAGCACGTACAGCTCTCTCCGGAGGAAACGGTTTACTTCCTTTCCCGCTCCGCCTATAAACAGCTGAATGAGTGGATAACCCAAAGCTCTCTCATTGCTATCCAGAACAGAATACACTTGTATACAATCAGACAACATACTCCGTTCTGGATAGCAATGAGAGAGCTTTGGGTTATCCACTCATTCATGTGAAAGATGCTGTGGAAGGATGCGAAATGTGGATACTGGATAATCCAAAACTTTCGTTAGTATGGAGAATGCGCAATAACCCGTTAGGGATTAACTGGGAAATAAGCACTCCCGAATTACCTTCCTTATAAAAAACTTTATTTATCACATAATCCCCTCATATAGAAGGTGGCATCTTTCGTTACAAAAGATGCCACCTTCTATCAACAAGCTTTCAGAATTCGTCATCCTCTCCATCCAGTCAGCTATGTGAAAGGTTCTGTATATAAATATCCAGACTATCTGTAGCAGATAAAGCCAATTTAATCTTAATACGTTGTTTAGCCTTCAACACAGATCGGGGAGTTATATTAAAAAGGATCGAAATTGTTTTATTGCCCAATCGGGCACGAACTAAATAGCACAGTTTCAACTCCCGAATATTCAATTGATAAGAAACCAAGTCTTCTGACAAACACCTGCACTCCATTCTCTATATGAAACACCTGTTCTTTCTCTCCTCTAGTCAGACAATGCAGATGAAACAACGCCCCTTTCGGCATATTATTATGTTACATCCATTATTCTCCAACTTAGTAATGACTAAAAAATAACTTGGTACAGATTATACTGGTTTTATTAGGTAACACTTAAAAAACAACTTGGGACGGATGAACTCGGGACTATAAAGTTATTCAAGAGTTTCGCAAGCAGCCTGAAAGGTTACATGCAAAACTTGAGTAAAGTTACTTTCTTACTTTGTCAGGACATACTTTTATTTTCATTTTTATCTTTCAGTTCTTCAGCCTATTCCCGAATCGCCTCATTTATAAGCTTTACGGCTGAAACCTCCGCTGAATGAGCTGAACCATCCCGGAATCACTCAGTGATGCGACCGATATGTCAATATGTCAAATTGATAATTCTAACGTGCGAGAATGCTTTCTTTCAGCACTGTCGGAGGGGAAGAAGTGAAAAGCGCAAGGAGAACGTTTAGTAAAAACGTACAGTGATTGCTGTCTGCAAGAAAAAGAATCACTATGATCTTTTTATCTACCGATCCGCTTTAAATAGTCTTTATGATTAACAGTATTACTGCAAAATGAAACTTGCAGGATGGCTGGAGCTCGTATTCAGATAGAACAGAATAAACCGGTTTTGGAGAAGGCTACACCCTTTCATCCGGATGGTGTCACCCTTTTTGCAGGATAGCTACACCCTTTTGGGCAAAAGGTGTAGCCATTTTGCAAATTACATAGTTAGTTGTGCGCAATTACATTATTAGTTATACCTTATTACATGGTTAGTTATGCTCAATTACATGGTTAGTTCGAGGCAAACAGATGGTCTGTTTCAAGGAAAATGAGGATTCATTGAGCCAGAAGAACCTGTTTGCATCAAGCACATGTTAGCGGAATGCACATAATAATATCTTTATGCTTGCAGAATGAAAATATTAGCATCATTATTATTATTCTATTAAATCCGCTCGTTGCACACTTGCGAAACTCTTAAGTCGTTCATCAACAATAGGCGTGACCCACCTATATATCGGACCTGTTGGATCTATAGATCGGACGTGTCGCATCTATAGATCCAACGTGCCGCATCTATAGATCCAATGGCACCCATATATAGATACTAGAAGAACCGGCTGAAAGACTGAAACTAAAAATCCTGTAATTATAGTTTGCCAGTATATGCATTTGACGGAATTCAGCCATTTGATGTTGACACAAATCTAAAAACTTATGACAAACAAAGACCCATTGATGAATCTCTATCATCAAAACAAATTTCCCATTCAACCGGATCAGAATCCGGGTTGAATGGGAAATATATTCTTTAGATTTCGTTTTCTATTCTATCACAAGAAGAGTAGCAGAATTACTGATTACTCCCACCAATTGATATTGCCGTTTTCCACTGCTGCCTGGAAATTCGGATACTTGATTTCAATGTTCTGCCGTTCATCAGTCCACTCACAGGTAGTCGGGCAGCACAGTTTCCCTGGAGCTTTCCCCACTTCTGCCGGCAATATCACATCATTCACGCGAACGGGTATATCTTTTATATCGTTATATCTGTTCTTTAGTCGGAATATTACCGGAGCTTTTGCCTGCTTGTCATAAGTATTCACCATTGTGGATTGAGAAACGCCAAACAGTTCGTGTACTTCATTGTCTTCAATATACAAAGGCATTGTACCACCGGCTGCCTGTAAGGTCACCACAGTTGCACCATTCACGGTTACGGCATCAAATACAACATCATTGAAATCGAAATCTCCACCAGATATTGTAAGATCTTCCGCCATGATTCTTTGGGCTTTTATATATTTAGCCGGAACAATTCGTACGATCCAATCGCTATAATCTCCATCCGGTGGAGTGTTTTGATTCATATAGCACTCAAAATCAAGTCCAACATAATAATCTCCTTCATAGAATATTATTATATGTTCATCATATCTGGTGCCTCCTTCGCCCTTATAGCTGAATGAACTTGTACCGCTGTCATACATAAACATGATACTTCCGGCTGATTTATTGAAATTGTAAACCTCATCCGGAGTCCCATTCTTCTCCTTATGTACAGCCAATTGATTCATATTGTCCTTATTTCCATAGTAGACATGCTGAACAAAGAAATCCGACCAATTCACACTCTCTATAACAGTGGCCTTTGAAGGATCTTTGAAAAGCTCTACAATTTTGTTTATTTTCTCAGAAGTAAGATCATCACTTGAGGGAACTTCCACGAAGTCCTTCCATTGATTGCTATTAGGATTGGAACTACGTGTTGTTGTCCCTCCAAATCCCCAATTCTGATTAGAAGCAATTGCTCCATACTTTCCTACAAAAGCTGCTTCATACTGAGCAAGCTTTACATCTCCTGCTTTGTCCGGATCGTATAGACTATCGGAACTACAAGAATACAAGGCGCCTACAATGACACTTAAAAGTCCCATCTTAAGAATTCTATTCATACGCTTCCTGTTTTTTATGTTAAACGATTCTTTTATTGCCTGTTACTTTAAAGTAAAAGCATATTCTCTGATACAAAGATATATATATTTTGCACAAGTTGTATTTATTTTAGGATAAAAAATACAACTTTTAGTCAAAACAGGAGTTGATTGCTCTATAAACGCTGAGATTGGGTGGTAATCCTTTATATATTCTTACTTTACGGCTATTCTTTTCCTATTATCTCCGCCAGGAAAGTTTCAACCTCTTTCCATGAATAATAAGGAACCATTTTGCTCTTCAACGGCAGTGTCACTTCACACTCGTTCAACAGAAATTTCACCAGTATATCATTCTTCTTATCGCGATAGAAAATCAGTTGAAGATTAGCTCCCATAGGAGAAACCCGGTAATCTTGCCAGGCAAGATGAAACTTCTCCATATCCACCTCCTGATTACTACATCCTTCTATCTGCATCAAAGCAAGCAGACGAATGAGATGAGTATCATGTCCGAAACGGAGATCGGCCGCAGGGGTTCCTTTCTCTATGGCGGCATCCGCACTTTCCAGGATATTACGCAGCAAAGGTACGGCACAACGAGGCATCAGGCCGCCATTGAGCGGAGCAGCAGCATTGCAAACATACATGCGGGCATTCACTGTCTTCCAAACTCCTACTAATTCCTCATATTCAAAGATATCATAGAAAGACAAATCCAACTCAACATTCTGCATATCAGCGGCAATCCAATAAAGGCTGCGCATCATGGCGTCTTGATCCGTTATCGCTTCAGGCTTCACAAACAGGGAGGCCATCAGACGTTCGGGACGGACGTTCTTTTTTTCAAACTCTCTGAAGCTACGCCTCCACGGAGCCTTCTCAGAAGCAAATTTCTCACCTTCGGGGGATGTATAGGCGATATAATCCATATACCGATGGTAAGCTCTACGGTTTACTTGCAGGCCAGGATTCAGTTCTTTCAGGCGTTCGGTGAAATAACTCATACTCATGGCACAACGCAGGGAAGTGGATGAGCGGGCGTCAATGAAAGCGTCCCCCCGAAATACTTGCGGAAAGTTATGATACATCCGTTCGGCTATCTCACGGTGCTGGCGCTCGCCAAGTGGGGTGATACTTCCACTACATCCGCGGGCATCTTCCCAAACCTTATGCAGACGTTCGCGGACATCCACGCCAAGGGGGGTCAGTTCGGAACATTGATAAAGGGAATCAAAGACGCAGATAACTTCCGTATAACGCTCATCCGCCGTCATCCAGCGGGAACCGTGACGACCGTAGTGACTGATGTAGAAAGGCTCATAACCAGTAGGGGCAGGAGTATAGGTGGATGAAGGAACAGGATAAGCATAATAAATACTTCCTGTCTGCTCCGGAGTTAATGCAGACTGGGAACGAGCTGTGAAAGTACACAGCAAATACAAGATAAAAATTATGCTTTGTCTCATCTTCGTGACGAATTTAAGTTATTAATATGAATCAGTAGCTTGTAGCTTATCACTTTTATTTCTTTATTTTCAGATTACGAACATCCCTCTGCCCAATGCCTTCTGCTGCCTGATCGGGACGGATATCTCCCCAAGTAACGGTGCAATCATCTATCAGAATATCAGATGCCGTATCGATATAAAAACCATACGTCTTATCATGGATAAACCCTTCGCCCACACACGGACGTTTATCATAGATACCACCCTCATAAGCCGTACGCTTTTGCAATAGCAGGTCTACGTCTTCAAAGTAGATATGATTCACTTTGTCTTGTGTATCCCCACCTACAAAGATGCCGTTCTCGCTGGTGCATTTGATATTTGAAAAGTAAATACGGCTCACCTCTCCGCAACGTCCTTCGGTAGCTCCCTTCGGGAAACGCCAGCCGGCATCCTTATGACTGCCTACGGCACGCGGATAGGAAGTCACGTAAATAGGTTCCGCCTTTCCCCACCAGACATCAGAGAAGAACATGCAATCCACAATCATATTAGAGAAAATCACATTGGTAACCGTTCCTTCATCCCGGTTCTGAATACCGATGCCACGGTTACTGTTCTTAATGATACAGTTATTGAACAGTACATTATTAATCTTATCCATATTTTCCGAACCGATCTTGATGGCACAGGAACGGGAAACCATAGTACAGTTGGTTACAACTATGTCTTCGCACGAACCGTATTCTTCAAACTCACGACGATTCTTCAGACAGATGCAGTCATCACCCGATTCGATATGGCAATTGGCTATGCGCACATTCTTGGAATGGTCTACATCGATGCCGTCACCGTTGCGTATCTTCAAGTTATTCAGGATAGAGATGCCATCGATGGAGACATCGTTGCAACCGATGAGATGAACCGTCCAATAGGCACTGTTGCGGATTGTCACATCACGGATCACTGTTTTCTCTATATTGATAAGCGTCAGTACATGCGGACGGGGATCAAAGTCGGTCACCGGTTTCAGTTCATAAGAGTCTTCCAGTTCCTTACCCATAAAGGAGACACCGTTTCCATCTATGGCTCCTGTTCCGGTGATGGATACCTCTTTCAGATCTTGACCATAAATCCACATCATGCCTTCACCACGATTATCACGGAAAGCGCTCAGTGTATAGGCAGCCTCATCAGGATTGGCAAGCAGACAGGAATTAGGTTCCAGATGCAGTTCCACAAATGAGGCCAGATGGAAAGGGCTGCACATGAAAGTACGCCCTGCCGGAACCAGTACCGTTCCGCCACCCGATTTGGAACACTGATCGATAGCAGCTTGTATAGCCGCGGCATCATCGGTGACACCATCACCTTTGGCTCCGTAGTCCATAATGTTATAAATAGTCCCTCCGGTCTTCGGAGTGCCGCATGCCCCTAACAGCAAGATGCTGCACAGGACAAACAAAAATGCTTTTGCTCTCATATAAGTTATCTTTCTTAAAATTAGTAAGCTACGGGCTACGAGCTGCAAGTTACGAGTGCTGCGCTATATAGTCCTATAAGCTATCAACTATTATTTTATACTAACATACCGGAAGGCACTTGTAGCTCGTAGCATGTAGCTCATCACTCAATCACCGTCGGCGGACAGTCTTCCGCTGCCGTTCCCCACTCCTTATTCGGTTTATCCCCCATCACAAACTCCATCACACCACCGTTCACTATATCTTGATGGGTAATGTAGTTTCGCGTATAAGGTTTTCCGTTCAGCGTTGCCGACTGAATATAGATATTCCTCTGCGATGCGTTACGGGCTTTCACTGTGAACTTCTTTCCACTCTCAAGATTCAGCGTGAAGCTGGGGAATGAGGGGCTGGCAAGTATATAATACGGAGTACCGGGACACACCGGATAAAATCCCATAGCGGCAAACATGTACCAAGCCGACATCTGTCCGGCATCGTCATTGCCGGAAAGTCCACCCGGTTCATTCAGATATTCCGTTTCCATAACGTGGCGGACAGCACTCTGAGTCTTCCAGGGTTCACCTGCATAATTGAACATATAAGCAACCTGATGACAAGGCTCGTTTCCATGCCAGTAACGTTGTTCACTGAACATGGAATCCAACTTGGCTACATACTTATCTTTCCCTCCCATACTTGCCATCAGTCCGTATGGATCTTGCGGCACGTACCAGGTATAGTGACAGGGGGCACCTTCAGTAATAAAACGGGCAAAATTAAAAGCATTGGCATCATTCAGAAAAGTACCATCGGCATGGCGCCCCTGGGCATATCCCGTACGGGGATCTATCACATTGCGATAATTGGCAGCACGCCGTATCAATGCCTGGTAATCATCCGTCTTACCCAAAGCTTTTGCCATCTGTGCAAGGGCAAAGTCATCATAAGCATATTCCAAGGTACGTGATACCTGTTCCTTTGTATGAAAAGCATCAGGTACACCGTCCTCAAGAGGAATATATCCGTACTCCAGATAAGAGGTCAGAGCTCGACGCCCCATACCATTTTTATATTCATCAAGGTTAGAAGGAGTTTCAAAGGCATTCTTACGCATTCCTTCATAAGCCTTGTCCACATCGAAATTACGAATCCCCTTACAGTATGCATCGCTGATGGCGGAGATACAATGATCGCCTATCATAGCGGCAGTATAGCTATTCCAACAAGGAAAGATGGGCAACCAACCACCTTGTTCATATTTATGCACCAAAGATTGCATCATATCTCCCCCCTTTGTCGGAAAAAGCAGATTGATCATCGGATGCAGGGCACGGTAGGTATCCCACATACTATAATCCTCATAATACGTTTCTCCTTCAGGAAGTTGGCATATCGGAGTGCCATTCGCAAAAGAGGGATAACGGCCATCTATATCATTGAATGTATGCGGCAGAAAAGAAGCACGATAGAAAGCACCGTAAAACATTTCCTTGTCTGCAAGTCGTTCGGTCTCTACATCAATAGCAGAGAGATGTTTCTCCCACATCTGTCTTAGCTCTGTGCAAGTCTGTCCAAAGTCCCAATGAGGAATTTCAGCTTTCAGGTTCTTCAAAGCACCATCCCGGTCGGTAAAAGAGGAGGCAGCTTTCACTAATACCTCTTCACCTTCGGTCACATCAAACTCCACATAGGCACCTATCTGCGCCGCATCTCCTATCTGAATGACGCCGGGAGACAAAGAATCTCCCTTGAACACACCGTAATCCGTCAGCTTCTTTTGGAACTGAATGATAAAATATCCGCTATACCCTGCCGATTTTCCCCAACCCTGATAAATGCGGTGAACAGGATTATATCCGTAAATCTGATTGTTAAGGGTGTCGATGCAGATATATCCCTGACCTTCATCACTGTTAGGGTTTACCACCAGATAACCTTTTCCCGCTTTGCTGTATGTGAAACGGAAAATTGCGGAACGCGAACGCCCCGTCATTTCGGCATAGATATTCTCATCCGGCAGGGAAACCGTATAATAAGCCGGTGTTGCCGTTTCTTTCTCATGGGAGAAACGGGTGGAACGTGCTTCCGGCTGGCAACGCAATTTACCGAAGAGCGGCATCAACGTCATAGAACCGTAGTCCTGCGTACATCCGCCCACAATCCAGTGGGAGTTACGAAAGCCTTGCAACAGAGTATCTGCGTAATAATAGGGTGCTATGCATTTCTCCTCCGTGTCCCGCGTCTGCGCAGTCCAGAAGTTCATTCCGTTGGGTTCGAGTACCGCCGGAAGGGTTTGCCCGTATTCTTCCGTATCCCTGCCAAACAACCCCGCTGTATGGGTCGCACTGGGGGCGGTACCTACACGAGTATCGATATAAGATAATCGCGACTCGTCAACAGTCCCACAACGACTGGTACACGAAGTAGTACCCGGCAGCAACACAGTTGCCAGTAACAGAGAATAGCATGTATAGATTGTTCGTCTCATCATTATTATATTTTTATATAGATTTTCTTTTTATACAATGGATAGCCGCACGCTCCCATCAGCAGTGTAAAGGCAAGGGCGTAAACGGCAGATGCCAGATAAGGATCGGTTATCAGAAAATGTACCCCTTCGTAAATCACCGGCTTACTTCCGGTGGCGCCAATGACAATAGCTGCTACCTCGCTGAGTACGTAGAGAAACAAAGGGTTAACACCGAATATTTCAAAGAAACGACACCAGTTCTTCTTTTCCTTCATATCAATGAAATAAATCAGCACAGACTGAAGCATGGCTGCCAATCCACATGTTACTAACACAAATGTAGGCGACCAAATACGCTTATTCAACGGTAGGGCTTCTGTCAGCACAAAACCGCATGCCATCAGAATAAAACCTGCAACAAACAATTTCAGTGTTTTCTGTTCCAAAGCTTCCTTAGCCAGAATGATTTTCCCACAACAGAAGCCGATCAAGGTATGAGCGATAGCAGAAAGGGTACTGGTAAGTCCTTCCGGATCTATCGGGCTTTTATGATAAAGGTGGTCTGCACCTAATACATTCCGGTCTATGATAGCCAGAAGGTTTGTATCATCCGGTGCATATCCGTTGCCTATACAAAGCAATACGGCATATCCGGCGATAAGGCAACCAATGATCCAGCCGATATATTTATGATTGACATACAAGGCTACAAAGGAAACTACACAATAGCACAAGGCTATACGCGGCAGCACTCCCGTAAGCCGAAGATGGGCAAAAGGGAAGAAATCTCCATCACAAATAAAGTGAAACCAGTGAATAGCCCAGCCGATGCATAAAATGACAAGAGTACGTTTCAGTACCTTACGGACCACTGAACCAGATGCTTGAAAATGGAACTTGCTCAAAGCAATATAAGTGGAAACTCCCATGATGAACAAAAAGAACGGAAAGACCAGATCACAAAGAGTCAGCCCATTCCATGCAGAATGTTGCAAAGAATCATAAGATAACTTCCCACCGGAATTATTGACGAGGATCATACCGACGACAGTAATTCCGCGCAGCACATCAAGAGACAAAAGTCGCTTCTTCTGTGGGGAAGTGGAAATTGGGGGGTGAGAGTTTTCCATATACTTTCTAAATATCAATATGCACAGTTGGTTGTATCTCAGTTATACTATCTCATTGCCTTCTCAAACACTTCTTTCGCCACATCCACACAGCTTCCTTCAGGAACCGAACTATACGGATTCTTTGCCAGTGTCCAGGGTTCTTCCATCGCATAATAATCCAGCTTAACTTCGGGTTTACCATCCAGTTGGTCCTGAAGAGTTTGCCAGTAGGCTGCCCAACGTTTATAATAGAAATCGCGCAGAATACCGTTCCATTCCTTATGGGCATAGTCGCGCAGACCACCGTCATCAGCGCAAACACGATTGCCCCAAGTGGTTATCTGCACGCGGGCATTCCACTCGTACAGGTCTTTTTCTTCGGGAGTAGTCCCCAAATTGCGTGCCTGCTCTATCCAACGGCCTACACGGAATTCACTACGTGTACCCAGCAATTTATCCTGCAACAGCAATATATCCAGGAATTTCCGGGAGTCACGGGCAAAACTGCGTTTATCAAAGCTTTTGAAGTCAGCAATGGTCCGGTTATAAACAATACGTCCTTTATCGGAAAGAGACTGTCGTACGATGTCTACCAAGTCATATTCAAAGTTATTATTACCACGATATTTATCGGCTACTTCCACCATCAGCCGTGCTGCTTCTTCCGTAACGGTAGGATCATAATAGTTCTTCATCTTCGACCAGCTCGATGCCTGGAAGTTATTCAGCGAAGGACGTCCGCAGAAAATAGACTCATGAGGACCTTGTTGGTTATTTCCGAAAGGACAGTTATAAATGGTATTGGCAAGCAAAGTCCATGCTTTTTCTATCTTCTCGTCTCTTACACCATAACGGGCAAAGAGATAATCTTTCAGCCATTCTTCTTTCGTGAATTTCTCCGGTCGCCAGGGAAGTTCGCACATCAGTTCAAACATCATGGGGTTATTCTCTGCACCTTCCATGGTCAGACCTATTCCTTTCAGGTGAACAGCTAACGGATTATTCTTAGTCAGGTAGAAATTATCGAGTAACTGGTCCATACGACCGTGAAGTCCCACATTGCCACCGAAATTGAGCAACATACAGAACAGCCAATTGTGCTGTTCATACCCCTTGTCACGCTTCCAGATGGAAGGGATTCCCCACATAGGACGACATTCACTGAACAGGTCCAGTATCAGCAGATCTCCATTCTGCATATTCTTTATCATCTCGGGACGAGGATTCTCTGTCCAGCCCTGCACTACCCAGGTGGCTTTCGGATTCACTTTTTTCATAGCCGCCATAATAGCTTTCCCGGCCGCATCAAAATCTACTGAAGCGGCATTCTCAGCTTCATGAAAAGGGTCCATAGAATAATAATCGACCTTGCCGAAAAGCTTCTCTTGTTCCTGATAATATAAATCGGCAATCTCGGCAAAGCGGACATCGGTAGGTTGCAGGAAAGCAGGACGGGTAAAGCCGTTCCATAAATCAGACTTGGTCAGGTTCAGTCCCAACTTCTCATCAGCATCGTGGGGAACCATACCTGAATATCCCGGAAATACAGGTTTAATGCCATATTCGCGCATACGCTTCAAAATTTTCTTCTGCAAAGCTTCCTGCTGTACATACCAGGAATCCGGATTAGGTCCGCCCCATCCTTCCAGATTATTCATTGCCCACCAGGCAAGAAAAGCAGGGCCGGCAATGAATCGGTTAATTTCATCTTTAGAATATCCCAGTTTTTGAAGCATATTGAACCAGATACATTCCTGGCCTACGGCTGCCAAAGGGAGATTGATACCATGTAGAGCCATCCAGTCTATTTCTTTCTCCCAGCGTTCCCAATCCCAAAAGGCCATGGTGTAGGAATAGGTACAATAGTTGAAATCGTAACGGAGTGAGAGAGATGTTTCGTGACGCTCTTTTCGGGAGACAGGAGGAAGTACCTGCGGCAATTTCGCCTGCATACCATTCCATGACAGTTGGATACCGGCATAATATTTCAGATACCAGTTGATACCTGTCGCTATATTCACATAGTTATTACCCCGGACTACGACTTTAGTTCCTTTCTGGTCCAGTTCGAAAAAATCATCCGCACCTTTCTTGAATTCGATAACAAATTTCTTCGATGCTCCCTTATCAATTCTTTCGAGCAAACCGTTTATAGGGTTGGCTGATAACTGAACGGATAAGCCTACTATTAACAAAATGAGTAAACAGAGTTTGGTTTTCATGGTATTCATTCTTCTGGGTGATGTGCAAAAGTAAGCGTTTATTTTTTTATGTAAGGAGAAAATAGAAAAGTTTGGGACGAATATAGTAAAGAATGACACACCTTCTTCCCCCTTCTTCCCCAACTTCGAGCTCGGCAAATATCCGAAGAACTCTTTGAAACACTTCGTAAAATATTTAGGATCGTTGAATCCTACAGCATAGGCTATTTCGGAAACATTCACATCTCCCGATCCTTCCTGTATCATCCGTTGCGCCACGTTCAGACGGTAGTTCTTCATAAACTGTCCGATGGGCTGTCCCGTCAGGTCCTGCATTTTCTTGTTGACCAATGTCTTGCTGTAGCCCATGTCGCGTACAAAGCGTTCCAGGTTATATTCCGCATCGGCATAGTGTTCCTTCATCAGGTTGACCGCATTCGTAATGAATGTCTTGTCTCGCGATTCTTCCTTTACATGCAGCTCTTCCACATTACTGCTGGATGAGAACATCTTCTTATATTTCCTTCGCAGACTCAGTATATTACGGATACGAAGCCGGAGCACTTCTTCATCAAAAGGTTTGCAAAGATACTCGTCCACACCTATTTCAAAGCTTCTTTTCTCTTGTACGTCCGAGCGAAGCGCCGTAAGCATCAGGAAAGGAATGTGCGAAGTCGCCAGATTCTCCTTGATACGGCGGGACAACTCCATACCATCCATCACAGGCATCATCAAATCACTGACTATTAAGTCGACGGTATGTTTCTGAACGATTTCAAGGGCCTCCTGCCCGTCACCTGCCTCAAACAAACGATAATCCCCCACAAGCAGTGTGCGGATATACGAACGCATATCTTTATTATCTTCCACAATCAGGATAGTCTCTTTCTTCTGGGTATCCTCCGGTTGCAAAGTATCCGGTAGATATACACTATCAGGCTGTACCCACTCCCCATTCGTCTCTACCCGTTCTCCGGGAATCAGCGGCATCAACATACGGAATGAAGCCCCCTGCCTGTGATTATTGCGGGCAAAGATTTCTCCGCCATGCAAATATACAATCCGCTTGCACAGGAAAAGACCGATGCCTGTGCCGCTCTGCCCGTAAACCGGATATTTGGTACTCTTCTTAGACTGGTAAAAGCGGTCGAAAATCTTTTCCAGATCTTCTGCCACAAGGCCATGTCCCGTATCGCATACATTCATATAGAATAGTTTCTCCCCGTTCTTTCCTTTAACAGATGCCACAAATATGTCAATACGACCGCTATCCGGTGTAAACTTAATAGCATTCGAAACCAGATTCACCAACACCTTGCGCATATATCCCGTATCGATCATCAGAAAGGGATTCTCCAAACGGAAATAAGTACATATGTCGATATGCCTTTCCTTGGCAAAGACTCTGAAAGGTATCAGCAACTCAGATAAAAACTCGATAAAATTCGAGGAATGCTTATCCAGCACCACCTTGTCTATGTCCAGTTTCCGGAAGTCCATCAGTTCATTGACCAAGGAAAGCAAATACCGTGAATTTCGCTCGGCTATCTGCAACTGTGCCTTTACAGCCTCATCCTGCGTCTCCTTTAAAGCATGTTCAATGGGGCCATGAATCAGTGTAACCGGAGTACGGAATTCATGAGTGATGTTCGTAAAGAAAGCAATCTTCTCTTCCGTAATCTCTTTTACGTGTTGAGCCATGGTTTCCAACTGTTTGTTCTGGACAGCCAGTTCCTGCGTGCGCAGTTCCACTTCCTTTTCCAATCGCGCTTTCTGTTCACGATAACTCCGCATCTTCCGCTTATAGAATAAATAAATAGCAAGGCAAATAACTACGACAAGAAGCAGATAGAATCCAATGGATTTATAAAAATAAGGAGTGATCCCCACTTCTATGTCGGTTATTTCATCCGACCAACGCCCCAACTCATCCGTCGCACGCACTTGCAGGGTGTAGTTCCCCGGCGGGACAGCTGCATATCTTGCCATACAATCACCCGGTTGAGTTTCATTCCACTCTTCCTCGTATCCCTCCAGACGATAGGCAAAGCGAATACGGCTGCTGTTTCCATAATTCTGTGTGGTAAATCCTACGGAGAAACGATTCTCCCTTTCATGCAGGAAAATACCGGAGGCAAGGGTGATATCCTTTTGCAGATAATCACCACTGGAAGGATAGATAATATTTCCTCCAATCGCCAGTGAAGAGAGTTTCACATGCGAATCCGCAGACAGCGAAGTTTCATTATCAGAATAAATAATGACCAGTCCGTCTATAGTAGCCATATAGATAAAGTCGTGCTTTGACGAATAATGGATGCCATTCCAGTAGAACTGAGTAGCAGGCAGGCCATCAGCCTGCGTGTAGTTACTGAATGTCATCGACTGGATATTCAGACGGGACACTCCATCATTCGTAGTCAACCACAAGTTTCCCTTCCCGTCTTCAGCCATACCGATAATTGTATTATTAGGCAACCCGTGACGTGTGGTATAGTTTTTAAAGACAAAATGATTATTCTTGTCACTCGTCAACTGATACAGTCCGCTTCCATTGCCACCCAGCCAGATAGTACCATTCTTGTCTTCCAGAATGCTATTAATCTTTTCCAGTTGTGTTGACTGTGGATTATCCAGTTTATACCGAAGATATTTATAATCAAAGCGCTTGTTCGACTTAGCAAAAGAAGCAAGGTCTACAATGAAGACACCTTGCGTGGTTCCCACCCACAAACGTTTATTTCTATCAATCAACAGGGCGTGAACCGCTTCGAACTCATTATCCGACTGATCGAATAATACACGGATGAAAGTATCTTTCCGCTTATCGTAGAAATGCACTCCACGTGTAGAGCCGAACCATATTCCGTGATTGATCACATCTTCACAAGCACTATTAATAAAGTCACCTTCCAATTCGGGAATATTCTCACGGGTATAGCGCTTAAAGGTACGGTTATTGGGAATATTCAGGTTCAGTTCGTTAATGCCCACACCCCAGGTATATGCCCACAAACGATTATCGGAGTCAATCAGCAGTCCGGTAATAGTGTTATTACTGATGGAAGTTATATCGTTAGGAGAAAAAAGATGATGGGCACAAGTCTTTTCCTCCTGATTCCATTTCATCAGTCCACGTTCTACTAATCCAATCCAAAGATTGCCGTCTTTATCTTCACCTACAGCATTAACAGGTGTAGGAGTAT
>ERZ773114.2386-NODE-2386-length-17646-cov-4.887499_pt1 | contig 17646 bp, 17 predicted proteins | sample MGYA00580564_ERZ773114 | MGnify/ENA primary metagenome ERZ773114 (study PRJEB29015, sample SAMEA2737836) | human gut metagenome | biome: human gut; feature: human-associated habitat; material: faeces | place: China | collected 2012 ... | reverse complement strand
GGAAGGGAAAGACACATGGCGGGAGAATAAGCTCACCTCTGTGATCGGTGTGACAGAAAACGGTAACATATCGGTACTAAACTGTGATCGATTACACAGGTCTGGAGGTTCGGGGGTGGTTTATGAATCCGTTCACCTGGCTGTTTATTGCACTGCTGTCCGTTGATGCCGTCAGAGAGCTGATGGGCTTGTCTTCCATAATGGGCATGTGGTGAAACGTGGCCCACAGGCCACGTCACACGCGACTATTTCAGTCGCTGATGTAAGCAGGTGCCGGTCAACAGCGCGGCAAGGAGCAGCAGCGCGATAAACCCACCGACGCCGTTCCAGCCGTAGTGATGCCAGAATACCCCGCCTAACGTCCCGGCAAGACTTGAACCCAAATAATAGCTGAACAAATACAGCGATGACGCCTGACCGCGGGCGCGGCGGGCGCGTGGGCCAATCCAGCTGCTGGCGACGGAATGCGCGGCGAAGAAGCCGGCGGAAAACAGCAGCATGCCGATGAAAATAAGCCACAGGGAAGAAAAGAGCGTCAGCAGCAGGCCGCAGAGCATCACCGCTGTAAAGCCAAGCATCACCGGCCCGCGGCCAAAGCGTACGGTCATGGCCCCTGCCTTCGGTGAACTCCAGGTCCCGGTGAGATAAGCTACCGACAGCAGGCCTACCACCGCCTGGCTTAACGACCACGGCGACATCATCAGCCGGTAGCCAATATAGTTAAACAGCGTGACAAATGACCCCATCAGCAGGAATCCCATCAGAAACAATCGCGGCAAACCTTTGTCGCGCCAGTGCAGGCGGAAGTTGATAAACAGCGTTTTCGGGCGCAGGGAAATCGGGCGAAAATGGCGTGATTCCGGGAGGATTTTCCAGAACATCAACGCCGAGGCCAGCGCGAAACAACCGATTGCCGCCAGAGCAATTCGCCAGTTGAAAAAGTCCGTGAAGACACCACTAATTAAGCGTCCGCTCATGCCGCCAATTGAGTTGCCGCTGATATACAACCCCATCGAAAAGGCCACGAAACTGGGGTGGATTTCCTCGCTAAGATAAGTCATGCCAACAGCTGCCACGCCACTTAACGAAAGCCCAATCAAGGCGCGCATAATCAAAATGCCGTGCCAGCTGGTCATCATTGTCGAAAGTAACGTACAAATGGAGGCCAACAGTAGCGCCGTGACCATCACTGGTTTGCGACCAATGGCATCGGATAGCGGGCCAGTAAACAGCAAACCAATAGCCAACATCGCCGTGGAAATGGACAGTGAAATACTACTGTTCGCGGGCGTTAAGCCAAACTCCTGCGAAAGCACCGGAAGGATAGGCTGCACACAATAGAGAAGTGCAAATGTTGCCAGTCCGGCAGAGAACAGCGCCAGGGTGACGCGCATAAATTGCGGCGTACCGCGTTTAATAAATTGATTTGGCTGAGAAATGCTTTGCTTGTCAGTGTCGCTTGCCGGAGCGCCATCAACAGTTGTAGTACGGCTCACTTGAAATCCTTGCTAAATATGCCTGTGGATCAGGCTTATACATAGGGTAGGAAAATCGAATTGTTCTGTCTAATATATTAATAATCTCAAATAAGATGTTTTAAATATGAATATTGAACTTCGTCATCTGCGTTACTTTGTTGCTGTTGCGGAAGAGCTGCATTTCGGGCGCGCCGCTGCCCGCCTGAATATTTCGCAACCGCCGCTAAGTCAGCAGATTCAGGCACTGGAGCAACAAATTGGTGCCCGACTGCTGGCACGAACCAATCGCAGTGTATTGCTGACGGCAGCAGGAAAACAGTTTCTTGCAGATAGTCGGCAAATCCTGTCTATGGTGGATGACGCTGCCGCTCGCGCTGAAAGGCTGCATCAGGGTGAAGCGGGGGAGTTGCGCATTGGTTTTACTTCGTCCGCTCCTTTTATTCGGGCGGTGTCCGATACGTTATCGCTGTTTCGCCGTGATTATCCCGATGTCCATTTACAAACCCGCGAAATGAACACTCGTGAGCAAATCGCTCCGCTCATTGAAGGAACGCTGGATATGGGATTGCTGCGTAACACAGCGTTACCGGAGACGCTTGAACTCGCAGTCATCGTCCATGAACCGCTTATGGCGATGATCCCGCACGATCATCCCCTGGCAAATAACCCGAATGTAACGCTGGCTGAACTGGCGAAAGAACCCTTCGTCTTTTTTGATCCGCACGTCGGGACAGGGCTGTATGACGATATTCTCGGGCTGATGCGACGTTACCATTTGACGCCCGTCATCACTCAGGAGGTGGGCGAGGCAATGACCATCATCGGTCTGGTTTCCGCCGGTCTGGGTGTTTCAATTTTGCCTGCGTCATTTAAACGTGTTCAGCTCAACGAAATGCGCTGGGTGCCGATTGCTGAAGAGGATGCGGTTTCTGAAATGTGGTTGGTCTGGCCGAAACATCATGAACAAAGTCCGGCTGCGCGTAACTTTCGTATTCATCTGCTGAATGCTCTCAGGTGAGGGAAATTTCAGCGAAAAAGCCCGAAAAATGTGCTGTTAATCACATGCCTAAGTAAAAATTTGACGACACGTATTGAAGTGCTTCACCATAGCCTACAGATTATTTCGGAGCGCGAAAATATAGGGAGTATGCGGTGGTTGCTGAAAACCAGCCTGGGCACATTGATCAAATAAAGCAGACCAATGCGGGCGCGGTTTATCGCCTGATTGATCAGCTGGGTCCGGTATCGCGTATTGATCTCTCTTGCCTGGCACAATTGGCGCCTGCCAGCATTACCAAAATTGTCCGCGAAATGCTCGAAGCGCACCTGGTGCAAGAGCTGGAAATCAAAGAAGCGGGGAACCGTGGCCGTCCGGCGGTGGGGCTGGTGGTTGAAACTGAAGCCTGGCACTATCTTTCTCTGCGCATTAGTCGCGGGGAGATTTTCCTTGCTCTGCGCGATCTGAGCAGCAAACTGGTGGTGGAAGAGTCGCAGGAACTGGCGTTAAAAGATGACTTGCCATTGCTGGATCGTATTATTTCCCATATCGATCAGTTTTTTATCCGCCACCAGAAAAAACTTGAGCGTCTAACTTCGATTGCCATAACCTTGCCGGGAATTATTGATACGGAAAATGGTATTGTACATCGCATGCCGTTCTACGAGGATGTAAAAGAGATGCCGCTCGGCGAGGCTCTGGAGCAGCATACCGGCGTTCCGGTTTATATTCAGCATGATATCAGCGCATGGACGATGGCAGAGGCCTTGTTTGGTGCCTCACGCGGGGCGCGCGATGTGATTCAGGTGGTTATCGATCACAACGTGGGGGCGGGCGTCATTACCGATGGTCATCTGCTACACGCAGGCAGCAGTAGTCTCGTGGAAATAGGCCACACACAGGTCGACCCGTATGGGAAACGCTGTTATTGCGGGAATCACGGCTGCCTCGAAACCATCGCCAGCGTGGACAGTATTCTTGAGCTGGCACAGCTGCGTCTTAATCAATCCATGAGCTCGATGTTACATGGACAACCGTTAACCGTGGACTCATTGTGTCAGGCGGCATTGCGCGGCGATCTACTGGCAAAAGACATCATTACCGGGGTGGGCGCGCATGTCGGGCGCATTCTTGCCATCATGGTGAATTTATTTAACCCACAAAAAATACTGATTGGCTCACCGTTAAGTAAAGCGGCAGATATCCTCTTCCCGGTCATCTCAGACAGCATCCGTCAGCAGGCCCTTCCTGCGTATAGTCAGCACATCAGCGTTGAGAGTACTCAGTTTTCTAACCAGGGCACGATGGCAGGCGCTGCACTGGTAAAAGACGCGATGTATAACGGTTCTTTGTTGATTCGTCTGTTGCAGGGTTAACATTTTTTAACTGTTCTACCAAAATTTGCGCTATCTCAATTTGGGCCAGGAAAGCATAACTTAGACTTTCAAGGTTAATTATTTTCCTGGTTTATATTTGTGAAGCATAACGGTGGAGTTAGTGATGCTGAAGCGTTTCTTTATTACCGGTACAGACACTTCTGTAGGGAAAACGGTGGTTTCCCGCGCATTGCTACAAGCGTTAGCCTCCCAGGGAAAAACGGTTGCGGGATATAAACCCGTAGCGAAGGGGAGCAAAGAGACACCCGAAGGGCTGCGTAATAAAGATGCCCTGGTGTTGCAGAGTGTTTCAACCATCGAACTGCCTTATGAAGCAGTTAATCCTATCGCGTTAAGCGAAGAAGAAAGTAGCGTGGCGCACAGTTGCCCAATCAATTACACCCTCATTTCAAACGGCCTGGCAAACCTGACCGAAAAAGTCGATCATGTCGTGGTAGAAGGGACTGGCGGCTGGCGCAGTCTGATGAATGATTTGCGTCCACTCTCTGAATGGGTAGTGCAGGAACAACTGCCGGTGTTGATGGTTGTCGGTATTCAGGAAGGTTGCATTAACCATGCACTGCTAACAGCTCAGGCGATCGCCAACGACGGGCTGCCGCTCATTGGCTGGGTGGCTAACCGAATCAACCCAGGACTGGCGCATTATGCGGAAATCATTGATGTGCTGGGTAAAAAACTTCCGGCACCGCTCATTGGTGAACTGCCTTATCTGCCGCGCGCCGAACAGCGTGAACTGGGGCAATACATCCGCTTAGCTATGCTGCGCAGTGTGCTGGCGGTAGATAGAGTCACGGTGTAACGTCCGCGAAATTACCGACGCAATTACGCAGGCAATCAATAAACCGGGGAGTAGCTGATACTCCCCGGTCATTTCACATATCATCAACGTCGACATAATCGGCGCGTGCGTGGTCGCCGCCAACAGTGTCGCCATCCCGGTCAATCCGAGTAAAAGTGTAATTTCTTCGCCATCAGGGAACCATAATCCCAGGCTACGACCATACAACATGCCAATGGCAAGACCGATAAATAGCGTCGGTGTAAAGACCCCACCGGGTGCGCCGGAACCGCTACTCGCCAGCACGGCACACAGTTTACAAAGGAAGATCCCGGCAATGATCATTAACAGTGGTGGGGCGGTTAAAAAGGATTGTACGGTGCTATAGCCGTTGCCCCACACTGCAGGTGTGAACAGGGAAAGCAGACCCACGATCAACCCGCCTAGTGCCAGTTGCCAGGGCGGCGCAAGTTTGAGACTCACAAATCCACGATGACAGGCGTTCATTAACGTTAACAACAGTGGTCCGCACAGACCTGCCAGCACACCTGTACTGATAATCAGCGCATAGTCACGAGCCTGAACCGTCACTGAGAGTTGTACGTTGTAGAGTAACGCGTCGCTATGATTAATCAGATTGCTAACCAGCAATGCCACGACGGCGGAAATAATCACCGGGCCGAGAGAGGCCAACATCATAGTGCCAAACAGCACTTCGGCTATAAATAAACTGCCAGCAAGCGGGGCACGATAGGCCGCAGCCATTCCCGCCGCGGCCCCACAGGCGATCCATAATTTCCACTCCTGGCGTGGCGTAAAACGTTGGGCAAAACAGGAGGCGGCAAGGGCAGCTAAAAGAATCATCGCACCTTCGCGACCAATTGCACTGCCGCTGGTTACTACCAGCAGAGAGGCAAGCGATTTAACCAGGCTTGCTGCGTAATCGAACTGTCCATCGGTTTGCAACGCTTCCATGTAATCGGTCGGCGCATGAGGGCGTTGTTGGGTAAATTTCTGCCAGCCCATCAGCAACAAACCCGCCGCCAGTCCGCCGAGCGCCGGAGTTAGCAACCGTCGCCAGGGGGAAAGGTTTGTCGCTGCATTGACCAGACTGCCGGAGTCATTATTGAGGAACAACCACTCCAGTAGCAGCATCGCATGACGAAACCCGGCAACGGCAAAGGCCGCGAGAATACCGACGACTGTTGCGATAAGCAGACGGCGGAACATAGTGCGCAGATCCGGATAGATGTGTAGATGATGCATGAGCAGAAATGGGCAATGAAACACGGGCGACTATTTTGCGGCAAAAGAGGCCAGCCGCAAAAGCAGTGCGTGCTTTAAGAGATAAAAAAACGTGACACTGTAACCTATTATTGCCGGATTGCGCGTAATCGTCACCATCCGGCAATATTACGGTGATCCTATCGAAACAGCGGTTTAACCGCGACAGGAATTAACAGTTGTGATTGCCATTGCGCCAGCGTTAAGCGAGCCAGTTCACCCAGTGCACGGTAGAAAGGGTGTTCTGCTTTTTCGATAAAAACATCAAGAAAACGTGTTGACCACGGAAAAAGGTGCCATGCCAGCAATTCTTCGCATTCTGTCTGGCGACCATTCTCCGCCAACCACGCAGCCATCAACAGCAGTGAACCAAAATGATCTTCCGGTTCGTTTTGCTTCATTTCAAACTGAATGCCTTTCTCGCGCATCCACTGACGAAGTGCCAATGTTGAATCGCCAAACAGCACAGATTCGCGATCCAGCCAGACCGATCCCCACGGCGGAGACGGCAGTGCCCACGGGCCGACAAACAAACGCTGCCAGGCCTGGGCGTGAGTCTCTTCACACTGTGTCTGAAAAGCCGTCACCAGCGGCGCTAATGACGCTTCTGGTAGAGGCCACTGAGTTTCCCAGCCGTCACTGGTGAGTACCGCAACCAGAGGTGCGGCTTCCGCACTCTCTGGAGCGTAATAAAACAGCGCGCCCAACACGCGCGCCGCGACAGAAAAATTATCTTGCTGTGAAAAATGGGTCATTCCTAACATCCTGAAATGTGCGGGTTGCCCCGCACCAATTTGTTAACCTGCAATAGCCATTCCTACTGTCATGTGCAGGCCATAAAAGAGCACACGCCCGATCATCTCACCGCCAAGTATGAGGATTAGCCCCAGAATAAGTCCGGCAACGTGAGGTTCACGGCGACGAATGAGCGGGCAAAGCCAGCATCCAAGACCTGCGCATAACAATACCACACGCCAGACCTGTAAGGAGGCGTAATCTGGTACCAGTGCGCTGGCTTGTTGCACGGATGAGTGAATAGACGCCAGAGACAAACCTTGCAGCACAATCACCCCGGCACAAGCGATCAGCGCCAGAACGCTAATGATGGCAAATGGTGTGGTATTAAATGTAACGCGGGCTGCCCGCAGAATTGTGGCAGCAAGTATTGGACCGCTCAACAATACCGTCAGGAAGAAAGCCAGCGTAGTGTAACCGTTATGCCAGGTTGGCACGGTGTCGATTTGATACACGCAGGTCATCATCCAGACGAAAATGACGCCGAGCGCCATGCTGACAAGTAACCAGAGTTTCCCCAACGCTTGCGGCATTTTACCGATGACCGCCACCAGCCACCATAATCCGCCAACGGCAAAAAATATGGAACCGGCAGCAATCTCGTTACTCAGACCAGAAGCTCCGATTCGATTCAGCGAGTTAAACGCCCGCAGTGGCGATCCCAGGTGCATGACAGAGGCAATAAACCCGACGCCCATCAACAGCCAGAGGAAAAACATGCCACGGACAATACGCTGACGGTCTGCGTCATTTTTGGCGGCGAACCAGCCAATTCCGCTAACAATCAGCGCGCCTACTACGCATTGACCCAATACGGTAAAGATAACCAGTGGCCACTCATGCCATCCATTTCCCATTTTACACTTCCTCCGGATTAGCCAGATAACCAGTGGTATCGCCGGTCGGGCGGCTGTTGGCGTTAGGTTTGATAACGATATTGGGTTTTGTGAAATGCGCGCGCGGCAGTGGCGCGACGGCAGCAAGAGTGCCGTGCTTCTGGCGCAGCTCTTCCTGCGCCTCCGCCAGCGCCCGGCGCTCGCGCTCCTCGTCGATCTCCTCGGGCCGCAGCACCTCTTCCACCATCACCGATACGGTATTCTCGCCCACCCGGGCAAAGCCCGCATCCACCACGGCGGATTGCCACTCGCCGTCCGGCGTTTGCAGCCGCATCGTCCCCGGCACAATGCCGATGACCGCAGCCTCATGGTGCGCCATAATGCCCATCGAACCATCCTGGATCGGCAGCTGGACCTGCACCGCCTCCCCTTCGTAAAAGACGCGGGAAAACCCGATCACCTTCAGGGTAAAGGTCTCCATTTTGGCACCTCTCCTTTCCGGTCGTTACACGCCTTGCTTGGCCTTTTCTATGACATCCTCGATGGTGCCGACATTGAAGAACGCCCACTCGGGGTATTCGTCCATCTCACCGTCGATGATGGCCTTAAAGGAACGAATGGTATCCCGGACGGGGACATACTTGCCCGGTACGCCGGTAAAGTTTTCCGCCACATGGAAGGGCTGCGAAAGGAACTTCTGGATCTTTCTCGCCCGGTAAATGGTCACCTTATCCTCGTCGGAAAGCTCCTCCATACCCAGGATCGCTATGATATCCTGCAATTCCTTGTACTTCTGCAGGATCTTCTGCACGGCTCTCGCCGTTTCGTAGTGCTCCTGCCCCACAATGTCCGCCTCCAAAATCCGGGAGGTGGATTCCAGCGGGTCTACCGCCGGGTAAATGCCCTGCTCCACGATCTTACGGGAAAGTACGGTAGTCGCATCCAGGTGGGCAAAGGTCGTCGCGGGGGCGGGGTCGGTCAAGTCATCGGCCGGTACATATACCGCCTGCACCGAGGTAATGGACCCGTCATGGGTGGAGGCGATGCGCTCCTGCAGCTCACCCAGCTCGGTGGCCAGGGTAGGCTGATAGCCCACGGCACTGGGCATCCGCCCCAGCAGGGCGGAAACCTCGCTGCCTGCCTGCACAAACCGGAAGATGTTATCAATGAACAGCAGCACATCCTGGTGCTCCACATCGCGGAAGTACTCCGCCATGGTCAGTCCGGTCAGGCCCACTCTCATTCTGGCCCCGGGCGGCTCGTTCATCTGGCCAAAGACCAGCGCGGTCTTTTTCAGCACCCCGCTTTCGCCCATCTCGGTCCACAGGTCGTTGCCCTCGCGGGAGCGCTCTCCCACGCCGGTAAAGATGGAATAGCCGCCATGCTCGGTGGCTACATTGGTGATCAGCTCCTGGATAAGCACTGTTTTGCCTACGCCCGCACCGCCAAAAAGGCCGATTTTACCGCCCTTGGCGTAGGGGGCCAGCAGGTCAATGACCTTGATGCCGGTCTCCAAAATCTCCACCACGGGGCTCTGGTCGGCAAAGCCGGGCGGGTCGCGGTGGATGCACCACTTCTCCCCCTCCGGCAGCGGCTCGCCGCCATCAATGATCTCACCAGTCACATTAAAGAGCCGCCCCAGGGTACGGTCGCCCACCGGCACTTGGATGCCGCCGCCTTCAGCGGTGACCTCCATCTCGCGGCACAGCCCCTCACTGGGGGAAAGCATGATGCAGCGCACGATGTTGCCGCCCATATGCTGGGCCACCTCCATCACGCACTTCTGCTCGCCGTTCTGCACCGTCAGCGCATCCTTGATGAAGGGCAGTTGGCCCTCGGGGAACAAGACATCCACCACAGGCCCCTGCACCTCTGTAATAATCCCTTTCATCATGATGTTTTCTTCCTTTTCTGTGCTTTGGCGCCGCCCGCTACCTCTACGATCTGCTGGGTAATGGCGGCCTGCCGCACACTGTTATAGATGACGGAAAGCTCCCGCAGCATATCGGCAGCACTATCCGTCGCGGATTTCATTGCCAGCATTCTGGCGTTTTCTTCACTGCAAAAGGCCTCCACCAGCGCCCCGAACAGGTACCCTGTCACATAGTTGGGCGCTATGGAACCCAGCACCGCCCCAGCATTCGGCAGGTAGTTCACCTGCTGCGGCTTTTGGGGCTTGCCCTCTCCGGGCCGGAAGGCCTCCGCCGAAAGGGGCAGCAGCTTCTGCAGCCGGGGGGTGGCCTCCTCGCCGTGCTCCTCCATGCGGGTGTAGATGACATAGACCTCGCTGAGCTCCCCGCTCATGAATCTCTGGCACATCATGGCCGCTATTCTCCTGGCGCGCTCCACGCTGGGCTGCTGCGCCATTCCGATAAAGCTCCGGTCCACCGCGTAGCCCAATTTCTGCAGCGCCAGGGCACCCAGCCGCCCCACCACGCATACGGCAGGGTCTGTTTCCTTCTGCAGCACACCCTCGGCAAATTTCAAAATGTTGTGGTTATAGGCGCCGGCCAGTCCCTTATCGCCGCTGATGACCAGATACCCCTTTTTGCCGCCAAGGATCGGCTCCCCGGTGCCAAAATAGCGGTCCTCCAGCTCCGGCAGGTCCCGCAGGATCTCCGCGATCAGCTCCTCCGACTGCTCAAAGTGCGGCAGCGCTTCGGTCAGGGCCCGGCGGGCCTTTTTCACCTTGGTGGAGGAGATTAGGTACATGGCGTTGGTAATCTTCATGGTATCCTGCACGCTTTTTATGCGGCTTTGGATATCTCTTGCGCTTGCCATACCATCACCTGCCCTTGTACTCTTCGGCCGCCGTCAGGATCGCCTGCCGCAGCGTATCGTCCAGCGCTTTGGTTTCCTCCAGCGCTGCAATGATCTCGCTGTGGTTCTCCCGCACATAGTCCAAAAGTCCCATCTGATATGCCTTTATCTCGGTCAGCGGCACCTCCAGGAAGCCCTTGGCCGTTGCCACCACCAGGGTGATGACCTGCTCCGCCATCGAAAGCGGACGGTACAGCGGCTGCTTCAGCACCTCCATCAGGCCCTTGCCGTAGGCCAGTTGCTCCTGGGTGGTGTCATCCAGGTCGCTGCTGAACTGTGTAAAGACCTCCATCTCACGGTACTGCGCCAGATCCAGACGCAGCGCGCCGGCGGAGGTTTTCATGGCCTTCGTCTGCGCGTCGCCGCCGACACGGGACACGGAAAGACCGACATTGACTGCCGGACGCTGACCGGCGAAGAAGAGGTTGCTTTCCAGATATATCTGGCCGTCGGTGATGGAGATGATATTCGTGGGGATATATGCGGAGACGTCGCCGTCAAGGGTCTCGACTATGGGCAGGGCGGTCATGCTGCCGCCGCCGCGCTCGTCGCTGAGGTGAGCGGAGCGCTCGAGAAGACGGGAGTGCAGATAGAAAACATCGCCGGGGTAGGCTTCACGTCCCGGCGGACGGCGGATCAGCAGCGACAGGGCGCGGTAAGCGACGGCGTGCTTGGACAGGTCGTCGTAAATGATGAGGACATGCTTGCCCTTGTGCATGAAGTATTCGCCCATGGCACAGCCGGAATAGGGGGCGATATACTGCAGCGGCGACAGCTCGGACGCCGTGGCGGACACCACGATGGTGTAGCCCATGGCACCGGCTTCGGTCAGGCTCTGCACGAGGTTGGCAACGGTCGAGCGCTTCTGGCCGATGGCGACGTAGATGCAGAGGACGTCCTTGCCCTTCTGGTTGATGATGGTATCGGCTGCGATGGTGGTCTTGCCGGTCTGGCGGTCGCCGATGATCAGCTCACGCTGGCCGCGGCCGATGGGGATCATCGAGTCGATGGCCTTGATGCCGGTCTGGAGCGGCTCCTTGACGGGCTGGCGGTCGATGATGCCGGGGGCCTTGCTCTCGATGGCGCGGAACTCGGTGGTCTCGATGGGGCCTGCACCGTCGATGGGCTGGCCCAGTGCGTTGACGACACGGCCGATCAGTGCGTCGCCCACCGGCACGGAAACGACCTTGCCGGTGCGCTTGACGGTGCTGCCTTCCTTGATGCCGACGTCGGAGCCCAGCAGAACGATGGAGACGGTGTTCTCCTCCAGGTTCTGGGCCATGCCGTATTCGCCGTTATCAAACTGAAGCAGCTCACCTGCCATGCACTTTTCCAGACCACTGGCGCGGGCGATGCCGTCGCCCACCATAATGACCGTGCCGGTCTCGCTCTGCTCGATGGCATTTTCGTAATGCTTGATCTGCGCACGGATGATCTTGGAGATCTCTTCAGGTTTCAGTTGCATCTTTGTTTGTTCACCACTCAATTCATAAATTTCATTTCGGGTGGAAATTCGTCCTGTGTCACAGGGTCACTGCGGCAATGTTCCGGCGCAGCGCCGCCAGACGGTTCTGCACGGTTCCGTCCAGCTCGGTGCCGTCGATGTCCAGACGGATGCCGCCCAGCACCGCCGGGTCGACCTTTGTCTGCAGGTCGATGGTCTTGCCGGTGAGGGCTTCCAGCTTCTGGTGCAGGGCAGCCGTCTGCTCTTTGGTCAGGGCAATGGCCGAGGTGGCCGTTGCCTCCAGAATGCCGTGTGCCTCATTGTAGCGGATGCGGTAAGCCCGCGTGCAGCCGCCAAGCTCCCGCAGGGTGCCTTTCTCGCACAGGATCTTTAAAAAGTTGAGCACATAGAGATGGACCTGCCCCCGCAGGGCTTCGTCCAGCAGGCCGCAGCGCTCCTTTTTGGGGATGCTGGGGATGCTGAGCAGATGCAGGTAGTCCGGGTTTGCCTTGAAAAGTGCGTTCACTTCTTCCAGCTCCCCCAGGATGCGGGTCTCAAGCCCTTCCTCCGCTGCCAGATCGTACAGGCTTCCGCCGTACATCCTTGCGATCTCGGTCATGATGCTTCACCCACATTTTTGATAAATTCGTCGATCAGGTCCCTGTGGTCCTCTTCGCGGATCTCGCGCTCCACCACTTTGGAGGCGATCTCCATGGCAATGCCGCCGATCTCGTCCTTGACCTCGTTCACGGCCTTCTTGCGCTCCTGCGCAATGTCGGTCTCGGCCTTCTGCTTGAGGGCAGCAGCCTGGGCACGGGCCTCGCCCACGATCTCTTCGCCGCGGGCAGTGGCGGTCTTTTGGGCACTTGCCACGATCTGGTTGGCCTCGGTGCGGGCGTTCTGCAGGTTCTGCTCATACTCCGCCTTCATGGCCTCAGCTTCCTCCCGCAGCTTCTTGGCGTCTGCGATCTCGCTGTCTGCCTTGGCCTTGCGGTCGGCAATGACTTTCTTGACCGGATTCAGCAGGAACTTTTTAAAGATCAGCATCTGGATCATCAGGTTGCAGATCTGGGCCAGAAAGGTCCAGCCATCCAGGGTGATCAGTGCCTGGTACACTTGTTCCATAAGCGTCTCCTTTCGTTCGGTTTTCAGAGTAAAACGCTTATGCCAGGTACTTCATGAACATACCGGGTGCCAGGAAGATCAGCAGCAGGCCGGTGACAAAGCCGTAAATACCGGTGGTCTCGGAAAGGGCAACGCCCAGGATCAGGGTGCTGGTCACGTCGCTCTTGCATTCGGGCTGACGGCCGACGGCCTCACAGGCAGCAGCAGCAGCGTTGCCTTCGCCAATGCCGGGGCCGATGCCGGCGATCAGAGCACAGCCTGCGCCGATGCCGCAGCCTGCCAGAGCGATACCACGAGCCAGGTACTGGAAGTCAGTCATAAGATTTGTCCTCCTAAAAGAAAGATGTTGTGTTGTGGAGATGCCGGGAGCGTTACTCTTCGCCGGCAGCACGTTTGATGAAGATTGCGGTCAGGGTACAGAAAATGAACGCCTGGATGCAGCCGCCGAACCAGTCGAAATACAGGCCGGTAAAGGCCGGGATGCCGATCTGGAACAGCTGGATCTGGCCCAGCACCCCGGGCAGCCAGCCAAAGAGCACATGGCTCAGGCTTGCCAGCGCCCAGTACAGCAGTGTGGAGATGACCGTACCGGACAGGATGTTGCCAAAGTGACGGAACGCCATGCTGACAGGGGTGGACACCTCCGACAGCACATTGATGGGTGCCATGATGAAGATGGGGTCCAGCAGACCCTTGAGGTAGCTGAGGATGCCGTTCGTTTTGATCTTGTAATACATGATCAGAACGAACACCACGATGGCCCAGGCCGCCTCGGTGTTCAGGTCCGCCGTGGGGCTCCACAGGCCCACCACGCTGATCAGGTTGCACCCGATGCTCAATGCGAAGATCGAGCCGATGAGCGGGATATACTGGTCAAAGTGGCAGCCCATGTTGTCGTGCACGAACTGGTCCAGCCGCGTGACGATGAACTCCGCGGCCGCCTGCCGTTTGGACACGTTTTCCAGCTTGAGGCCATGCCCCAGCCAGATGGCCAGACCCGAAAGCAGCGCCATCACGATCCAGGTACTCACAAGGGTCTGGGTGATCTTGAAGTCGCCCAGCAGCGGGATGTTGGTATGGATGGTGTACAGGATCTTTGCGCCGTTCAGTTCCATTTGTTAGGTTTCACCCCCTTCGTCACGGGTTCCATCCGCCTGCGCCGGGGCAGGGGCGGGGTCGTCCTCCACAGAGACGTCCACCGGCTCCTGCGGGGCCGCAAGCGGCTTGTACTTGCCGGTTATTTGCAGATAGTAAATGGTAACACGCGGAAAAAACAGCGGAAGCACACCGGCAAACGGCTGGAAGCAGGGGGCCGCAATGGCCACCACCACCCACACCGCCTGCAGCAGCATGCGGCTGTTGTAGGATAGCTGTAAGGTCGCTTTGCGCTTTTTTTCGTCCGGCTCGTCAATGATCTTCTGCACCACAAAGCAGATGCCGGCAAAATTGCCGATGGCCACGGCCGCGCCCACAAGGCTGGCCAGCACCACCGTGTAGTCAAACCTGACCCACCCCACCAGATGCAGTGCTGCAAACAGCACCCACATGGCTGCGGTGCAGATGGCTGTGCCTCCGGCAATACGCAGCAGCTGCTTTCTGGATTCCGGCTCCAGTTTCATAAAAAAGCCCTCCATTACTGGTGGGAGTTGAAGCCCACCCGGTGATTTTTTTCCTTTTTGGAGCGGTCCAGGCGCTCTTTGCAGAACACCCAGAAATTTTGCGCTCCCGCCGCCAGCCCCAGCAGCACCGCCGGCAGGAACAGCCATTCCGGCCAGTTCCAGCGTTCCACGGCCCACCAGCATCCCGCCAGGCACAGCACCAGCGGCAGAAGCATGTTCAGGCCCAGCTGGGTCAGCCAGACCAGATCCTCCAATGCCTTGTACCAGCCTTTCAATGCGGTTTTCCCTCCCAGTGCGGCCTGCGATGCAGCATCCAGTATCTGGATATTCTGCCAGCATCCGGCGGCAGCAAAAATTCTTATGTGCCTAGTATAATTCAATCCGGCTGTTTTTTCAATTGATTTTCCACTGATTTTTGGCAAATCTTCATAGTTCCGCCACAGTCTCTTCACAGTTGTCCGCCTGTGGTGGAGTTTGTGCGCCTGCGGCCCCATCAATACCAAAACTTTGCCCAAAAGTTTGTGCAGGATGCAAAAAAGCCGCCCGGCTCATGAAAGAACCGGGCAGCTTTCAGCTTATTTTATGCGGGCAGCAGGCTCAGTCAGCCTTGCGCTGGATCCAGATCTGGGTGCCAAAGAAGGGGTTGGCGGTACCCAGGCACAGGCCCTGGTCGGTGGTGGCAAACACACGCAGACCATGGTTGTAGGGGTCCCCAAAGCCATCAATGGTAATGGTCTCAAAGTTGACGCCATCCTCGGTAACGTACAGGTCAAAGCCACGCTTTGCCGTCCGCAGATAGTTCAGCAGCTTGATAGCACTGGCCATGTTCCGCACCGTGATGTTCTTAAAGACAAAGTTATAAGAAAACTTGATGGTCTGGGCCAGGGTATCGGGGTTGCCGGTGCCGTTGGGGTCCACCGTTGCCAGGGCCTTCATCAGGGCCTTCAGGTAGTTCCACTGGTCCTTCCACTCGGAGGGGGTCCGCTTCAGCAGGTTGCCGTTGACGAACTGGCCAAAGCACTCCAGCAGACTGCTGGCATCGTGGGTGCCCACATACAGCTTGCCGTCGTAGACCTCCATGCGCCAGATGTACTGGTTCTCGTTGCGGCCAAAGCCGGACTTCAGGCCGGAGAGACTGCCGTTGGGGAACATCTTGGTGGAGTTGCCCACCACCAGCTCCATGTTCTCGTTCTTGTCCATGCGGTACAGGTTCACGGACTGGTCCAGGTTGGCGTTGAGGAACCGGCAATCCAGGCCGCCGCCAAACTGGCCGTCGGCGTTTTTACCGGTCTTGGAGAACAGGACCCGCTCCAGAGCGATCTCTTCGTCGTTGTACTCGCCGATGTACAGGTAATCGTTAAACACCATCAGGTTGGCTGCGCCGGAACGGGTGCGCTCCGGGTCGATGCCAAAGGTGTACCGGGCACCGTCCTTTTTCTGGTCACCAGCCACAGGGGTCCAGGTAAAGGTGCCGTCGGCATTCCGGTCGCCACGCACCAGTGCAAAGGACTGCATGGTGTTTTTGTTGGGCATATTGTCCAGGGTGCCGGTGCAGATGGAAACATACAGGCTGTTGTTGTACTCCACCATATCCCAGATGCTGCCGCCGTAGATGCTGTCGGCATAGCGGTAAGCCGGGTAGTTGAACAGGCTCTCGGAATCTGCGATCTGGGTAAAGCCCTTCTCCGGGTCGGAGGAGATCAGCAGGGTGGCACTGCTCTTGCCGGTAGCGGCGTCCATGGTCACGTTGCTGATGACCAGCTGGTCCTGATAGACGCACATGCCACGGATGCCGGTGCTGATGCCCTCCTTGTAGGCTGCAGCGTAATCCTGCACACTGTTCAGGCCTGCATACACGACCTTGCATTCGTCCGTCTCCGGGTCCACCTGCCACACGCTGGGCAAAAAGCCGATGCCGCCGCCGCCCACGCTGCCGCAGAAGTACAGCTTGCCGTGGTACTCGATGGCATTGCGGAACAGGGGGGTATGACCGTTGAGGGTGCCGGACATCAGCACCTTGGTCTCGCCGGTCTTGGTGTTGATCTTGACCAGCACGCCCTTGGGTTTGCCGCCGTCGGCTTCTTCCAGGAAGAAGGTGCCGTTGTAGAGGGCGTCGAAGGTAGCCTTCAGGACCTTGTTATCGTACTCGTCCCCCAGGCTGCTCTTCATCAGAGAGAGGGTGTTGCCGATGGCTGCGTAGCAGGTGCCCACATAGATCCAATCGCCGTAGCCCACAGCAGCCCATGCGTAGTTCTGGCCCCGGTCGCCGGCATTGTAGCCCTCAGCCTCCGGGTCGGTCACCACGTCCACTGCCCCATCGCCCAGGTAGTCCACAACGCCGTCTGCCGTCTTGACGTCCTTCTCCGGGTGAGAGAGCTTTTCAAACGTATAGCCGTTTTTGTTGTAGTAGAAGGTGTTGCTGTCCTCCAGGGACTCAACCGAGGTCAGATCTTCCCAGGTATTGACCTCTGCAGCAGCCTCTGCACCTTCTGCAGAAGCCAGAAGCTGCACCGGCAGAGCGGACAGCATAGCCGCTGCCAGCACACCGCTGATCACACGTTTCCAGTTCATAATATTCTCCTCTTTATGGCACTGCAATTTCCCACACCTATTATGAAGAAATTGTTAAAAGCCGCTTCAGTATAGCACACAATTTCCCAGAGTGCAAGGACGCTTTTCAACAAAAGACCGTTTTTTTCGGAAAAGACCGGGTAAAAAACTGCAAAAAGCCGCCCGGCTCCGGAGAGTCGGGCGGCTTTTTGCTGCTGTGAAAAATGATTTACCAGAGGTTTGCGGTCTCGTTGTACAGGCCCTCGTAGCTCTTGGCGGACACGTCCCAGCTGAAGTCGCACTCCATGCAGTGATGCACCAGGTTGTGCCAGTTTTCCTTGTTGTTGTAGGCATCCTGTGCGTGGCAGCAGGCCTCGTACAGCTCGTGGGCGCTGTAACCGGCAAAGGTGAAGCCATTGCCGTCGCCCATGGTGCTGTCGTGGATGGAGTCGCGCAGACCGCCGGTCTCACGCACGATGGGAGGCGTGCCGTAACGGCAGGCCACCATCTGGGCCAGGCCGCA
>ERZ773114.2362-NODE-2362-length-17831-cov-3.668654_pt1 | contig 17831 bp, 8 predicted proteins | sample MGYA00580564_ERZ773114 | MGnify/ENA primary metagenome ERZ773114 (study PRJEB29015, sample SAMEA2737836) | human gut metagenome | biome: human gut; feature: human-associated habitat; material: faeces | place: China | collected 2012 ... | reverse complement strand
TGTAGCCCCCGGCGTGGGCGTATTTCAGCTTCACGCGACGGCCACGCACCAGCGGTGGCTGATGATCTTCCGCCGCCATGTTCATGATCCGGGTCAGCATCGCGGTGCTTACGCGGCGCGTAGCGCTGTCGTAGGCTTCGCGTACCGATTCAAACAGGTTGCCGACGCCGCTGCCGTGCAGGGCGGAGATGAAGTGCACCCGGGCAAAGTCGATAAAGCCCAGACGATAGTCGAGGGTCTCCTTCACCTGCTCCTTCACTTCCTGACTCAGGCCATCCCACTTGTTAACGACGATCACCAGCGAACGGCCGCTGTTAAGAATAAAGCCCAGCAGCGAGAGGTCCTGGTCGGAGATCCCTTCGCGAGCATCGATCACCAGCAGCACGACGTTGGCGTCTTCAATCGCCTGCAGCGTTTTGATCACCGAGAACTTTTCCACTACGTCGGTGATTTTCCCGCGCTTGCGCACCCCGGCGGTATCGATGAGCACGTATTCGCGCTCGTCACGCTGCATCGGGATATAAATGCTGTCACGGGTGGTGCCCGGCATATCGTAGACCACCACGCGATCTTCACCGAGGATGCGATTGGTGAGGGTTGATTTACCGACATTAGGACGCCCGACAATCGCCAGCTTGATCGGCAGATCCTGCGGATTGAAGTCGTCTTCCGGCTCTTCTTCCGCTTCGCCATTCTGCTCGGCTTCGAATTTCGCCCAGTATTCGGCGTCTTCATCCACTTCTTCCTGCGGATTAACCTCATCGACCCATGGCAGCAGGGCCTGCTCCAGCAGGCTGGTCACGCCGCGGCCGTGCGAAGCGGCAATCGGATAGATATCGCCCAGGCCGAGCGACCAGAAGTCCGCCATTGCCTGGTCGACGTCGATGCCGTCGGTTTTGTTAGCCACCAGGAAGGTGGGCTTTTCACGAGAGCGCAGGTGTTTAGCGATCGCGATGTCCGCCGGCATCAGGCCCGCGCGCGCATCGACCATAAACAGCACCACATCGGCCTCTTCGATTGCCAGCAGCGACTGCTCCGCCATCCGGGTTTCCACGCCCTCTTCCGTACCATCAATACCACCGGTATCGATACAGATGAATTCGCGGCCTTCGACTTCGGCCCGACCGTACTTACGGTCACGAGTCAGCCCCGGGAAATCCGCAACCAGCGCATCACGAGTGCGCGTCAGGCGGTTAAAGAGCGTGGATTTTCCAACGTTAGGGCGCCCGACAAGCGCGACCACAGGTATCATGTTAAATGCCTCATACAATCACTAAGCAACATCGTCTTAACGACGTTTTTAAAAAAGTCAAAACGGCCCCTGTCTGCCAGGGGCCGTTTCTTAATCACTCACGACAGCGGTAATTAACGCGTAATCGCGTACAGCGTACCGTCTTTCGCCTGGATCAGCAGTCGACCATCGGCAACCACCGGGTCGGTCAGGAAGCCGGAACTATCGACTTTCTGCTGCGCCACAAAATGGCCATCTTCCGGATTAACCCAGTGCATGTAGCCTTCGCTATCGCCGACGACCAGATTGCCATTATACAACACCGGCGCGGTCAGCAAACGGTGCAGCAGATCGCTTTGCGTCCACAGGGTTACACCGCCGTCGGTGGTCAGTGCCAGCAGGCGATCGTTCTGGTCAACCAGGTAGATACGGTTACCATCGACGATGAAATCATTCACCGAACCCAGCTCGCGTTTCCACATAATCTGGCCGCTACGCAGGTCCAGCGCGGTCAGGTTACCGTTATAAGCCAGCGCATAAACCACACCGTTAACGATGATCGGCGTCGTGTCGACGTCGTTCAGGCGGTCAATTTCCGTCGGGCCGGTGGCCGTAGAAATACGCTGCTGCCAAATCATCTGCCCCTGCTGCATCAATACTGCACTGACGCGGCCGTTGTCGCCGCCGACGATCGCCGCGCCGTAGGCGGTCGCAGGCGCAGACTCGCCGCGCAGGGAGAGCGCCGGCATATCGAGGTTAACGGTCCACTTCACGGCCCCATCGGTCTCGTTTAGCGCCTGCAGCTGGCCGTTACTGGTATGCACCAGCACCATGCCATCGCTCACCACCGGACGCGACAGCGCCTCGCCGGCGACACGGGTTTGCCAGGCCACGGTACCATCGCTGGTATTCAGCGCATAAAGCTGCGCTTTCTCGCTGCCGATATAAACATGGCCGCCAGAGACGGTCACCCCGCCGGAAAGCAGCGCTGGCGTGCGCGAGAACCAGCCATCTTTCTCCGCCAGATTCACCGACCACACCTCTTTGCCGTCGTCGGCGTTCAGCGCTTTGACGGTGCCTTTACGGTCAGCAGCATACACTACGCCGTCGGCAAAGGCCGGATGAAGGTTAGAGTAAAATTCGCCGATACCATCGCCAACCGAGGTGCTCCAGGACGTGGACGGCGTAAACTGGTTTTCTACCGTCGGCAGCGGTGACATTTTCACCACATCTTCTTCGCTATTAAACAGCGAACACCCGCTCAGCAAGGTAACGGAAAGCAGCCCTGGCAACAGTAATTTACGCAATTGCATCGAGTCCCTCTCAGATGGACAAATTATTCATTTTCATACGCATCATTTCGCTGAGCGCAGGAGAAGCATCGCTTTTCACGCCAGCTTCCCACGCCGCACGGGCCCCTTGCTTATCGCCTTTGCTCAACAGAATTTCGCCGCGCAAATCGGCCACAATGGCGGTCCAGCCCTCACCTTTGATGCTGTCGAGGGTTTTCAGCGCCGCATCAGCCTGTTTCATTTGCAGCTGAACGCGGGCCAGACGCATACTGATAACCGATTTCAGATTATCATCAGATGCGGCCGCCAGCCCCTGCTGCAGCTGCTTTTCAGCGTTCGGCAGATCGTTCTGTTCAACAAAATGCTGTGCCAGCTCGAGAGAGGCGAAGGCGCCGTAGGTATTTTTATTGTCAGCCGCGAATTTCTCTGCCCCTGACAGCACTTCTGGCGTATTCGATTTCAGCGCGGAAGTCGCCTTCTCGTAAGCCAGCGACGCGTCTCTGGCGGTATCCTGCTGATGGGAGGTCCAGTAGCGCCAGCCAACCAGCGCGCCAATCCCTAAAATCACCCCGACCGCCAGCGCTTTGCCGTTTTCGGCAAAGAAACGCTTCAGCGCATCGACCTGATCGTTCTCGTTGTTAAAAGTTTCCACGCAGTCCTTCTCCTGACTAATAATTCCCGGGAGATTAACCCAGAAGTGTGCGCAAATGCGCGGCAACGCTCTCCTGCGTTACGGTAGTTTGCTCACCTGAGCGTAAATCCTTCACTACCACGTTTCCGTCAGCGATCTCTGATTCACCGACCACCAGCGCGACGCGCGCCCCCCACTTGTCAGCGCGGGCGAACTGCTTCTTAAAGTTGCCGCCGCCGTGGTTGGTCATCAGCTTCACGCCGGGCAGCGCATCGCGAACCTGCTCAGCCAGACGCATTGCAGCAGACTGAGTATCGGTCCCGGAGGCTACCAGGTATATATCGACAACAGGATCGGCTTTAAATTCCGGATTCACTGCCTGGACCAGTAAAACAAGACGTTCCAGCCCCATGGCAAAACCCACGCCCGGGGTAGCGCGACCGCCCAGCTGCTCAACCAGGCCGTCGTAACGACCGCCGGCGCAGACGGTGCCCTGGGAACCAAGGCTGGTGGTCACCCACTCGAACACGGTGCGGTTATAGTAATCAAGGCCGCGCACCAGGCGCTGGTTGACGGTGTAGCGGATCCCGGCATCGTCAAGCAGCGCGCACAGGCCGGCAAAGTGGGCTTTCGACTCTTCGTCAAGATAATCGCCGAGCGCCGGCGCGTCGTTGAGCAGCGCCTGAACGTCCGGGTTTTTGGAGTCCAGCACCCGCAGCGGGTTGGTATACATCCGGCGTTTACTGTCTTCATCCAGTTTATCGGTAAACTGCTCCAGGTATGCCACCAGCGCGTCGCGGTAGTTGGCGCGCGCTTCCAGCGAACCGATGGAGTTCAGCTCCAGGCTGACGTGCTCGGAGATGCCCAGCTCACGCCACCAGCGCGCGGTCAGCATAATCAACTCCGCGTCGATGTCCGGGCCCTGCAGGCCAAACACTTCGGCGCCGATCTGATGGAACTGGCGGTAGCGACCTTTCTGCGGGCGCTCGTGACGGAACATTGGCCCGACGTACCACAGACGCTGTTCTTGATTGTACAGCAGACCATGTTCGATGCCGGCACGTACGCAGCCCGCCGTCCCTTCCGGACGCAGCGTCAGGCTGTCGCCATTGCGGTCTTCGAAGGTATACATCTCTTTTTCAACCACGTCGGTCACTTCGCCGATCGCGCGTTTGAATAACGGGGTCTGCTCTACAATCGGCAAACGGATTTCGCTGTAACCGTAGCTACCGAGCACCTGCTTCAGTGAGCCTTCAATGCGCTGCCAGAGAGCGGTTTCGCCCGGCAGATAATCGTTCATGCCACGGATGGCTTGAATGTTCTTTGCCACGTTTATTCTCTTTATATATACAAAAATGAACCCCGGCGCCTCGCGCCCGCAGGTTCAATCATACACGGGAAGCGTATCGCTTCCCAACACGTTATTTTGCTTCAACCTGTTGAACGTCAATCCGACGGGCTTCATCGAGCATCGAGGCTTTGGCGCGGATCCGCGCTTCCAGCTGGTCGATCATGTCGTTGTTGTCCAGGCGATCTTTACGCACGCCGTCTTCATACAGGCCGCTTTTCTTGTTGCCGCCGGTGACGCCAAGGGTGGAGACCAGCGCTTCGCCCGGGCCGTTCACCACGCAACCGATGATCGAAACATCCATCGGGGTGATGATATCTTCCAGACGCTGCTCCAGAGCATTCACCGTACCGATAACGTCAAACTCCTGGCGTGAACAGGTCGGGCAGGCGATAAAGTTAATGCCGCGGGAACGAATACGCAGAGATTTGAGGATATCGAAGCCGACCTTGATCTCTTCCACCGGATCCGCCGCCAGCGAGACGCGCAGCGTATCGCCGATCCCCTCGGACAGCAGTAGTCCCAGACCGATCGCCGATTTTACCGCGCCGCTGCGCGCGCCGCCCGCTTCGGTGATCCCGAGATGCAGCGGCTGATCGATCTGTTTCGCCAGCAGACGATAGGATTCCACCGCCAGGAAGACATCGGAGGCTTTAACGCTGACTTTAAACTGATCGAAGTTCAGACGATCGAGATGATCGACATGACGCATGGCGGATTCGAGCAGCGCCTGCGGCGTCGGCTCGCCATATTTTTCCTGCAGATCTTTTTCCAGCGAGCCGGCGTTGACGCCGATGCGGATCGGGATGTTTTTATCGCGAGCGCAATCTACAACCATGCGGATGCGCTCTTCGTTGCCGATGTTGCCCGGGTTGATACGCAGGCAGTCGACGCCATATTCCGCCACTTTCAGCGCAATACGGTAGTCAAAGTGGATATCGGCGACCAGCGGGACGTTAACCTGCTGTTTGATAAGTTTGAACGCCTCAGCAGCGTCCATCGTCGGAACAGAGACACGGACAATGTCCGCGCCTACGCGCTCTAACGCTTTGATTTGATTTACGGTCGCCGCCACATCGGTGGTGCGCGTATTGGTCATTGACTGAACGGCGATGGGAGCCCCATCGCCAATTGGCACATTACCAACGTAAATACGTTTAGATTTTCTACGTTGAATCGGAGCCTGGTTATGCATGAAAAATCTCCCGCGTTACCCGTCTGTTACTGCGCCGGTGATTGTTCGGCATTGAGGGTCAGACGCGCAACCTGGTTAGTTCTGATAAAACGACTTAAATCGACAGGCTTGCCCAGATACTGGATCTGTACCGCGGCCGGGGCGCCAATTTTCAGCTTATACGGCGCCTGACCGCTCAGGTTCAGGTTACCGCCTTTACGCTGCAGGCCGCTGAACAGTTTTTTACCGGTGGCATCGCTCACTTCCAGCCAGCAGTCGGCGGAAAAGTTCATCACCAGATCCTGCGCCGACGCCGCCGGAGTCGTGACGTTCGCCTGATCGGTCGGCAACGGCGAGGCTGGGGTGGTAGCCGGAGCTGCCGGCGTCGTCCCCGCGGTATCGACATTGGCCTGGGAAGGCGCCACGACAGCGTTATTATCCGCTGGCGTCTGGGCCGGCGCGCTGGTGGTCGGTGCGCTGGCGGTATCGGTTGGCGCGCTGTTCGCGGCGCTATCGGCGGTCGGGGCTGCAGGGGCGCTGGTATCCAGCGGCACGTTCTGGCTGTTGGCGTCGCCGCCGTTCAGCTCTGCGGAAGACTGATCGGCCATAGTCGAAATCTCTTCCTGCTGCGCCTTATGGTCTTGCCACCACCAGGCGCCGCTCAGACCGATAACCACAAACAGCACCAGCCAGGTGAAGCTCATCAGCCAGCCGTCGCGCTTTTTGCGGCGCTTGCCTAAAGAGAAACTCTGCATTGGCGCGACTTTCGCCGCGCGGATGGGCGCCTGCTTGGCCATCATCGGCAGCAGCTCGTCTTCTGGAATATGTACGAGGCGAGCGTAGGAGCGGATGTACCCGCGCAGGAAGGTGGAGGCGAGGTCGGCGGGGGCCTTATCGTCTTCAATATCACGAACCGTGGACACCTTCAGGCATAAGCGTTCGGCCACCGCTTGCTGGCTAAGTCCGAGTTGTTCGCGGGCGTGACGCAGACGCGCGCCCGTGGTGTTTGCTTCTTGATGATCTTGAGTGGCTTCAGTATTCATTCGCTACAACTACTGGTACGTGAAATTTAAAGTTCAGCGCGGGAAAAAGCCGGCGCCGCGAGACATCTGTGCTACGTCAGCCTCACAGTATAGGACTGTCAGCCGCGCGATCACAGAGACGAATCAAAATTGAATGCTAAGCGGTTGTTGTGCCGCTACATACTGCCTCAAAGTCGACAAAAACGCACCGTAATTATTAACCGAATCAGCGTATTTCGCCTGGCTATCGGCCATAAATATGACCCGTGCCGCCTGCGCTGCACGGGTCATCATTTGTCAGACCGCTTTTACGTCAATCGCTTCGCCCTGCATCCGCTTACGCAGCGTACGCTTGGTACGGTCAATGACGTCGCCCGCCAGCTGGCCGCAGGCGGCATCGATATCGTCGCCGCGCGTTTTACGCACGATGGTCGTAAAGCCGTACTCCATCAGGACTTTGGAGAAACGGTCGATGCGGCTGTTGGAGCTGCGGCCATACGGCGCGCCCGGGAACGGGTTCCATGGGATCAGGTTGATCTTGCACGGCGTATCTTTCAGCAGCGCCGCCAGCTCATGGGCGTGCTCGGTGCCGTCGTTGACGTGATCCAGCATCACGTACTCGATGGTCACCCGGCCCTGGTTGGCGTTGGACTTCGAAATATAGCCGCGCACCGAGTTGAGGAACGTCTCGATGTTGTACTTTTTGTTGATCGGGACGATTTCGTCGCGAATGGTGTCGTTCGGCGCGTGCAAGGAGATCGCCAGCGCAACGTCGATCATATCGCCGAGTTTATCCAGCGCCGGCACCACGCCGGAGGTAGACAAGGTCACACGACGCTTGGAAAGGCCAAAGCCGAAATCGTCGAGCATGATTTCCATCGCCGGAACGACGTTGTTGAGGTTCAGCAGCGGCTCGCCCATGCCCATCATTACTACGTTGGTAATGGGACGCACGCCGGTGGTCTTCACCGCGCCGACGATCTTCGCCGCGCGCCAGACCTGGCCGATAATTTCGGATACCCGCAGGTTGCGGTTAAAGCCCTGCTGGGCGGTGGAGCAGAATTTGCACTCCAGCGCGCAGCCTACCTGGGAGGAGACGCACAGGGTGGCGCGGTCTTCTTCCGGGATATAGACGGTCTCGACGCGCTGATCGCCAACGGCAATCGCCCATTTAATGGTCCCGTCGGTTGAGCGTTGCTCTTCAACCACTTCCGGGGCGCGGATCTCCGCCACTTCTTTCAGTTTACTGCGCAGGACTTTGTTGATGTCGGTCATCTCATCAAAGTCGTCGCAGCAGTAGTGATACATCCATTTCATCACCTGATCGGCGCGGAAAGGCTTCTCGCCCATGTTTTTGAAAAACTCGCGCATCTGCTGACGGTTTAAATCCAGCAGGTTGATTTTGGCATCTTTGTTCGGCACCGTCAGAGCGGCGGTATCAGGCGTGACAATTTGTTCAGACATAATATTTTCCGGCCTCGTTATTACACGTTATGGCCCCAGGTGGGTTGAAAAAGAAACGCCCCGGAGAGCGACTGCTCGTCCAGGGGCGCTATATTCTACAAATTCTGGCGCATCATTGCCACGTTTGCACAAAGCAATGAAAAAAAATCTGTAACTGACTGCTCAATCCTCTAAGGCTTTTCGATTGTCGCAAGGCGGCAAGCAAGTGACAAATTCGTCGGGAACGAATTTGACCAGCCGTAGGCTGGCCTCCGGTGAGAGGCAGGAGCCTCTCATTAATCCCCGGGAGCATAGATAACTATGTGACCGGGGTGCGCGAAGGAAGCCAACAATGCTGTGGCGTGAAAGACGCAGGAGATTAGCGAGTGCGCGGGCAAACCTCACCTTCACCAAAGAAATAGGCGATTTCGCGCGCCGCTGACTCAACGGAGTCGGAACCGTGAGTACCGTTCTCGGTGAAGCTGTCCGCGTAGTCAGCACGCAGAGTGCCAGCCAGCGCGTTGTCTGGGTTGGTTGCGCCCAGCAGATCGCGATGACGCTGTACGGCATTTTCGCTTTCCAGAACAGAAACAACGATCGGACCGGAGGTCATGAATTCAACCAGACCGTCAAAGAACGGTTTGCCATCGTGCTCAGCATAGAAACCACGCGCCTGCTCAACGGTCAGGTGCAGCATTTTGGTGCCGACAATTTTGAACCCTGCAGCTTCAAAGCGCGCAAAGATATTACCAATGACGTTTTTTGCTACCGCGTTCGGTTTGATGATGGAAAAAGTACGTTCAATAGCCATTTTTACCTCTGTAAATTGTTCTGTTGTTGTCTGTACCAGCGTACGAGATGGCGCGGATTATAATGAGCAACAGGGCCGTTGACTATTGATGAAGGTAACATTTTTTTAAAATAAAATGAGTTTTAGCAACAATCAGGGACAAAACAGACTATTGCATGACAAATTTCACTGTCGCGATTTGCCCCACATCATCCATCACCAGCAATTGATAATCACCTTTATCCGTCAAATGCAGGGTCACGTTGCGCCCGCGTTCAGTTAACGGTTCGCCATTCAGAAACCACCAGCGTTCACCTGCCCCTCCACTTGATTGCAACGGCAAAGTCGCTTCCGCTGCGCCCGGTAAACGTTTAATAATCGCGCCATCGCGAACGCCTGTCAGCTGCAGCGGGAGCTGGGCATCGTGACCGTATGGCGGGCAACTTGTCGAGGCCGGTGGTAAGCGCACAGCGCGACGTTCTGATGCGGGCAGCCAGGGTTCCAGCGGTAGCGGCCAGACATTTATCATTTCTTGTCGCGCTTGCGGGCAATCAGCGGCAACACGTTTGCCATTTTCATCCAGCCAGATGGGGAAACGAATGCCATTAATGCCTTCCTGCTCCGGCAGTAATAGAGTTGGCGGCTGACTCCCGTCCAGCAGCCAGGTTGCCAGGCGGCGGCGACAGTTACCGTCACCTTCCGGCAAAGACTGTCCGCCCGGCCAGCAGATAACGCCACGAGTGACTGAGTTCGGGCGCGGGTCTTCCGGCAGATTCGCACTGCGCGACAGTAAGATATTATTGACCTGATTCAACAATGGTACGGCACTGGCAAAGCCAAACTGACCAACAACGGGCGTGCCGTCCGGTCTGCCAGTCCAGATCCCAATGACATAGCGAGCGTTAACCCCAATCGCCCAGGCGTCACGATAGCCATAGCTGGTGCCCGTTTTCCATGCCAGTGGGGCGACGCGCGGCAAGGCACTATCCGGCAAGGGTTGCGCTTCATCAGCCATAATCCGGCGAATGATCCACGCCGCCCCCGACGACATTAAAGGCCGTTCAAGCAGCGGATCGTCAGGCTGTAAGCGCAATTTGCCTGCCTTGCCGTGGCGAGCAAACGCGGTATACGCTGCCGCCATATCTTCCAGTTTTGCACCAGCGCCGCCGAGAATGAGTGAAAGATTCGGCGCAGCACCGTTGGGCAAATATAACGGCAATCCAACATTGCGTAACTTTGCCGCAAACCGTTTCGGTCCATAGGCTTCCAGCACCTGCACAGCAGGTAAGTTCAGCGAGCGCACCAGCGCCTCGCTCATGCTGATCGGGCCATGAAAACCGCTATCAAAGTTACCTGGTCGATAATCACCGGTGCGCCGGGGGACGTCTTGCAGCAGTGATGCCGGGTGGATCAAGCCTTCATCCAGCGCCAGACCATAAACAAACGGTTTGAGCACCGATCCTGGCGATCGGATCGCATTGACCATATCAACATGACCAAAGCGTGAATCATCGTTGAGATCAACCGATCCCACCCAGCCGCGAACACGCATATCGGTATGATCAACCACGATCATCGCCAGTGAGCTGCGCGGTGGCAACCGACCTTTCCAGTTTTGCGCCAGTTCTTCCAGACGTCGTTGAAGACCGGCATCCAGCGTAGTAACGATTTTGTCGCTTTTGCTTTTACCGAGCATCATGCGCGAAAACAGCGGTGCCAGTTGCGGCATTTGTCGGGGGGCCAGCCAGATGGGTTCTTCCCTTGACTCTTTTACCTGCTCACGGGACCACACACCTTGCACGGCCATCCGTTCGAGCACTTTATTACGCGCGGCTTCGGCACGCTCCGGCCAACGATCCGGGCGCAGTCGGCTGGGCGCTTGCGGTAACACCGCCAGCATTGCCGCCTCGGAATAGCTTAAATTCGCAGGCGATTTTCCGAGATAAGCCCAACTTGCCGCACCGATCCCCTGCAACGTACCGCCAAACGGAGCGCGGTTAAGATACAAGGTCAGAATTTCACGCTTAGACAGATGCCATTCCAGTTGCAACGCGCGCCAGAGCTGGCGAATTTTGCCGCCAAATGTTTTGGGGTGAGGATCAAGCAGACGAGCAACCTGCATAGTGAGCGTGCTGCCACCGGAAATAACCCGTCCCGAAGTGAGATCTTGCCATGCTGCGCGCGCCACCGAGAATGGATTCACCCCCGGATGCTTCCAGAACCAGCGATCTTCATAATTGATCAGCGCTTCAAGGTAACGTGGAGAAACATCTTCGATTGTTACCGGATAACGCCAGATGCCGTCAGCATCGGCGAAGCGCCAGAGCGGCGTACCATCCTGCGCCACGACCACTCGTGCGGGATTGACTTCATGCAGCGGTAGAGGCCAGAGTTTATCTGCTCCCCACGCTGCAAGAAAAAGGAGAAAGGGCGCGGCTGCCAACGTTATCCAGCAGCCGCGTTTGGTTAACAAGCGAGGCATTTACGGTCGGACAATCAGCAGATCTTCAGCCGCGCCGGTCGCCCGCCATTGGGGAACATACATTGATTCCACCATCGGTTGCGGTACCTGATACGTTCCCGGCGTCACCGCCCGCGCCAGATACACCAGCGTTACCGGTTGGTATTCATCAACGGCAACCGCCGCCACAAAGCGATCGTCACGGAACTCAATGTGCTTAATGCTCGCCTGCTGCATCTGGTTCAGTAAGTTCTGCACTTCGCCACCACTTTGCTCCAGGCTGGCGCTACCGTTCGCCAGATTCTGATTTTCCAGTTCCAGACCCGCAGGCAGCAGATCCACGACTAACGCATCCGGCACGCTGTTACTGGCTTTTACCTGCAACCAGACCAGCACCAGATCGCCGCTACGTAACGAGTCCAGCGATTTGCTCTTACCATCAGTACCAAGAATATGACGCTCGATTTGCAGCACATTGTTCGCCGGTAAAGGTGCGGATTGCGGATAACCGCTGGCATCCACACGCAGCCATAACGGCTGATCGCCACTGTTGCTCACCTGCAAGGTGACAAGTTGATCGCTATTCAGATTGCTGTTTAGCGTTTTCTCGCCTGTCAGCGGCTCAGCTGAGAAAGAGGTTTGCGCCTGCCATTTACCCGGTAAATCCTGAATCGTACGGGCAGCCAGGAACAACGCGTTACTTTCCTGCGTCGATAGCCAGCGTTCACCAAACGCCTGCTGCGAAAGTGTGTTCAGCAAAGTGTACTGCTCATCGGGTAGCAGTTTATTTTCTTCCAGCAAGGAGAGCATTAACGCGTTGTCGCGCAGTGGGCTACCGTAATCACCCAGCCATTTCAGCTCATCATTACGCGGCGTTTTCAGCGCCAGCGCAATCGCTTCTTCACCACGCGTCGCATCACCCATGGTTTTCAGCGCAACGCCAAGTTGCAGCAGCGGTAAACCAGAAGCGGCATCTGCACGATGCTCCCAGATTTCACGCAGCGCACCCAGCGGAGCCTTTTGCTGACGGGCCAACACCAGCGCAGCGTAAGACTGTACGGCGAATTTACTGGCTTTGAGATTATCCGCGTACGGGATCGACATCATGCCCGGATCTTGTAAATAGCGCAGCAGACGCTCATTACCCCGGTTAATGGCGTCTGTCGGCACGCTGTAACCCTGTTCGCCTGCGCGGACCAGGAAATCCATCACGTAAGCCGTCAGCCAGTACTCTTCGTCACCGTTTTTATCCCACAGCGCAAAGCCGCCGTTATCACGTTGCATTTGCAGCAAACGGGAAATGCCGATATCGACCGATGCACGGCGTTTCTCATCACTGTCGCCTTTGATGCCCAACGCCTGCAGTTGGGCTGCGTTGGTATAAAGTGACGGGAACAGGCCGCTGGCGGTTTGCTCAAGACAGCCGTACGGATACGCTTTTAACTCTTTGATATAACGTGCAATGTTCAGCGGTGGTTTGCCGCTCAACAACAATTGCCCTTCCAGCGTAACAGGCGAGAAGTTTTGCAATCCATCCGCCGGAATCGCCCATGTCTCACCAGGCTGTAACGCCGTACCGTAATTAACCGTTTGTGCCGGGAACGCCGGACGGACGCCGATTTTCCACTGCTTATGCTGATCGGCAACGGTTTCACCCGGTAACGCTAACCCGCTAATGGTGGCCTGAATTTCTCCATCGCCATAACCCGGCAATGCTCGCACCGGGATAAACAGCGTAGTACGCACACCTGGCGCTAATTCAACGGCTGCGGGTGAATCGCTGACCAGTTCAAGCAAACCACTGGCGGTCAGGGCAACGTTCAGTTTTTGCGGTTTATCGGTAAGATTAGTGATATCCAGCGTCAGACGCGAGGTATCGCCACTCGCCATAAAGCGCGGCATGTTCAGTTCAGCAATCACCGGTGCGGCAACTATCACTTTGCTTTCGTTGCTACCGAAGTCATCTGCCGTCCAGGCTTGCGCCATGACGCGCAATTCACCGTTAAAATCGCCAATCGGCAGTGTAACCGAGCCTTCGCCCTGTTCGTTGAGCGTTACCGGCAGCGCCTGCTGCGCGACAATATTGACGTGATTGACCGGCGGTTTACCACCACGTTTCAGCTCATCACCATCGCCACCGAAACGCAGAGCTGCCAGACGCCCCTGACCTTCAATAACCTGACCGTAAATATCGTAAATGTCTGCGCCATAGCGTTTCTGACCAAAGAACGCCTGCCACGGATCTGGCGTGACGTAGTCAGTAATATTCAGCACACCACTATCAACGGCAGACACCAGCACATTCACCTGTTTAGGCTTCTCGCCATTTTTAGTGCTGGCTTTAATTTTCACGGTTAATGGTTGATTGGGACGCATTTTTGCTGGTGTTTCCAGCGCCAGATCGAGGCGACGGTTTTCATCACCAAGCGGCAGATGCAACACACCAACCGCGCGTTTTGGCGTCGCGGAGCGAGATTTATCGCCAGGACGTACCACCAGCGTACTTAAATACAGATCATGACGATTCCAGGTTTTATCGACCGGAATCGTCAGATCCAGCCCTTGAGCCGGAACATCAATCTCTTGCCACCACAGCGGCCCTTCACTGGACTCGACCATCGCATAACCTTTACCCGCCGTTGGCACGGCAATATGCAACTTAATGGTATCGCCAGGGCGATAACTGGCTTTATCCAGTTTCAGCGTGACACGGTCGGGTCGCACTGCGCCGCTACCGTCGCTGTTGTCCTGCCAGCTATAGCCAGCCCAGAAACGAACACTACTGACCGCTTCATTCGGCGCTTTGACTTCCAGACGATAAGCGCCCCACTCTACCGGAAAACTGACCTTGCCGGTTTCGTCCGCTTTCAGATCCAGAGTTTGTTCATTTTCGATCAGATCTTTTTGATCAAACTGTGACTGCCAGCCTTCATCTTCTGACCAGTTCCAGTAGTAATCGCGGCGTTCGCGAATCAGGCGCACCTGCAAGCCCGACACGGCTTTTTTCACGCCTTGCGCATCGCTATAAACGATGTCAAAAGCGGCGTTACTGCCTTCATCAACAATGGGCTGTTTCACCGTGCTGTCAGTACGATAATCGTAAACCGATTTCGAGGCGAACTGCGGACGGATCCCCGGCAATGCATCGGCAGGCCAGATAGCCTGCTCAGCGCGGCGCGTCACCGGGCGACCGCCCGATTCCAGCAAACTACCCTGGAAAATAACCTGTAATGGGGAATGCGTTTCCTTCCACTGGCTTTCTGTAGAAACTTCGCCGCGCCCTTTATCATCCAGCGTCAACTGAACTTCATCCAGCGTGCGGGAAAGATTTTCGGCAGCTATATCGCCGAATTCAAAACCAGGTAAGGCTGACACAGCTTCACGCAGTGGGCGCAGGAAAAGTTGCCCTTGCAAAGTATTACCATTAGCAGGTGCACCATACAGGTAGTACCCCACCACGGAGAATTTCACTTCATCTTTCGGCGTTAGCGGGGTTTTCTCACCGGTCAGATTCAGCGCCATGCGCTCTGGCATAAAATCTTCGACGTGGAAATCCCACATCCGATACTGATTATCGCCCGTGTTAGCGCGAATATGCCACATACCGGTTGCCGCATTGCTATCGAGTGGCCAGGTAAAGTGGTAGAGGCCATTCTCCGGCTGACTAACGACGCTCCTGAGTACCTGCCCATCGGGTTTAATCACGTCTAACTTGATGGGTTGATTGGGCAACGCTTTACCGTCTGCATCACGCAGCAAACCATTGAGGATTACCGTTTCACCTGGGCGATAAAGATCGCGTGGGCCAAACATGAAAAACTGTTTGCTATAGCCTGGCGCGCCAGCAATGTTAAATTCTGCTAAGTCCAGCGCCGGAAGTTTTAAATCGAGTAGCGTTGTCTGACCGTCTTTACGCGCCAACAGTAATGCCGCGTTTTTATCATTTTCCAGCTGCACATGCCCCTGAGCGTCACTGGTTGCCTGAGTCAGAGTCTGCCCTTTCTCATTTAATAAAGAGACTTCAATTCCTTGCTGGGCCGCGCCGTTTTCCAGACTTTGGGTAAAGATATCCAGACGATTGTGATAACGGTGAGCTGAAACGCCGATATCACTTAACGTAAACAGCGTCGCGGGATTACTGTAATCGTAACGTCCAGCCTGATTCATCACAGCCAGATACACGCCCGCCTGCTGAAGCGGTTTGATATCGCCCAGCGGCAGCAATAATTTTTCACGGGTGTTACGCGCAGGATTGAGATCAAACCGTCCGGTGTAGACCAGATCCGCCATCTGCAGCAGTTTGTCTGACTGCCAGTTCGCCAGCGAATTGCGGTATTCCCATTGGCTAATGAATGCTGGCAGAGATTCTGGCTTAACGCGGAAGAAGTTAACATCGACATTATTAACGTTGAGCGCCATTACCGGCAGCCCTTCAACGACTTTGCCAGGCAGCAGCGAACCACGGCTGGCAAAACCGACGCTGGGTTGGATGTCGCGGGTAGTTATAGTTTTTTCGTAATCTTTACTGAAGGTTGCGTTGTTGAGTGCTTTGACCTCCTTGCCAATAGTAACGATCAAATCACGTTTCGGTTCGAGGTGGCGTAAACGTAACTCTTTAAGATTATCTGACAGCTCCCAGGCACCATCCACTTTGCCGCTTTTTTTATCGACGACATGAATAACGCGTGAGAAATCCTGATCCGGGTCGAGAGGGATGGAGAACGTCAGCACCAGCGTGGCTGCACCATCAAGTTGGACTTCAGAGAGATCCAGCAATGTCAGCACCTTACCGGCACTCTGTTGGGCCAGTTTTTGTCTCTCCGGCACGGAGAGTTTTGCTGAACTCGCGTTTTCTGAAGAGGCCGCTTTAGTAACTTCAGAAGGCGCATCTTTTTTCACCGCTGTTGGCGCGTTATCGTTGTTGTCGCACCCTGCCAGCGCCAGCATTAGCATGCAGGCGGCTACGCGTAACTTTTTCATTTTTCATCCCTGCCACAATGGCCCGTTAGCAACGTCGAATAATTATTATGCGTGAGAATTTACGTTATGTAATTCAGTATCACGCCCATACAATCCGAATTTTAGTGAGAATTGTGGCTCAGACAGCCAAATCAGCCTCTTTTGCTTGTCGCTTTTCACTAAACATCCGACAATTTAGCCTAACCCCGGCAAAAATGGAGATGCCTATGTCCACGACATGGTTTGTAGGAGCCGACTGGCTCGCCGAACATATTGATGACCCGGAAATTCAGATTATCGATGCCCGCATGGCGTCGCCTGGACAGGAGGATCGTAACGTTGCTCAGGAGTATCTGAATGGACATATTCCCGGCGCAGTGTTTTTTGATATCGAAGCGCTTTCTGATCACACTTCCCCGCTTCCGCACATGCTGCCGCGCCCGGAAACGTTCGCCGTGGCGATGCGTGAATTAGGCGTTAACCAGGATAAGCACCTGATTGTCTATGACGAAGGTAATCTTTTCTCAGCCCCACGAGCATGGTGGATGCTGCGCACCTTTGGTGTAGAGAAAGTGTCGATTCTGGGGGGTGGACTTGCAGGCTGGCAGCGCGATGATCTGCTGTTAGAAGAAGGTGCAGTAGAGCTGCCGGAAGGAGAGTTTAACGCCGCATTTAATCCTGAAGCCGTGGGGAAAGTAACCGATGTATTATTGGCAAGCCATGAAAATACGGCGCAAATTATTGATGCCCGCCCGGCTGCACGTTTTAACGCAGAAGTTGATGAACCTCGCCCAGGTTTACGTCGCGGACATATTCCCGGAGCACTGAATGTTCCGTGGACGGAACTGGTGCGCGAAGGCGAACTAAAAACGACCGATGAACTGGATGCGATATTTTTTGGTCGCGGCGTCAGCTACGACAAACCAATTATCGTCAGCTGCGGCTCTGGTGTAACGGCAGCCGTGGTTTTGTTAGCACTCGCGACGCTGGATGTGCCAAACGTGAAACTGTACGACGGCGCATGGAGTGAATGGGGCGCGCGGGCAGATTTACCGGTTGAGCCAGTGAAATAAGTATTTTACAGGCAATAAAAAACCGCCGAATTTGGCGGTTTTTTATTGCTGGTCTGGTTCGCGGCCTTTCCAGCAGGTTGTATTACCGTAGTAATGCAAGCGCGTCTCAGCGGAGACAATACTCGCCAGTAACTCTCTTTTTGTCAAGCAAAAGAGAGTTATTATTGTTCTGTTAGTGTATTATCCACTGCGGCCCTTTCCGCCGTCTCGCAAGCGGGCGCTGGCTTAAGGAAAGGATGTTCCGCGACCGTTAGAGCAAGCGCGTCTCAGCGCTTGCTATCGCGGCAATATCGCCAGTGGTGCTGTCGTGATGCGGTCTTCGCATGGACCGCACAATGAAGATACGGTGCTTTTGTATCGTACTTATTGTTTCTGGTGCGCTGTTAACCGAGGTAAATAATAACCGG
>ERZ773114.2356-NODE-2356-length-17853-cov-25.988763_pt1 | contig 17853 bp, 18 predicted proteins | sample MGYA00580564_ERZ773114 | MGnify/ENA primary metagenome ERZ773114 (study PRJEB29015, sample SAMEA2737836) | human gut metagenome | biome: human gut; feature: human-associated habitat; material: faeces | place: China | collected 2012 ... | reverse complement strand
AAATCGTTTTGTCCTTAATCGGGCACGTGGGTTCGAATCCCACCATCTCCGCCAGAAGTCGCAGATTCAAACGAATCTGCGACTTTTTTATTTTGCGCTTTTACTGCTTGGAACGCAAAAGCATCGGCAAAAACCGGGCCGCAGATGTCCGTTCTCTCCTAAATTCTCTCCAACAGGAACTTTAACCGGTCGCCTGTTGAATCTGTTAAAAATACTACTGTTTGTTGAGACTGCTGTATCTTTGCATCCACTTGAATATGTAACTTCTGCCGCTGACACCATCAGTGTACCCAACGGCGGGAGAGAATGCAAGGATGTCACGCCCGAACCATGCTGCCGGGTGCGAATCCGATAAGATAAGTTAAAAGGTGTGCCTTGGGGATGCGGAAATAGGAGAACAACTCGCCCGACTGCCCATAGAAATAGTCTAGCGTCATTTGGCGTGGCCTCGGATTTTCAACTGTGAGTGCTTGTTCATGTGGAAAACTATCACTCCTTTCCTGTCAGGTGTAAATATTGGCTCCAATGAAAAGGGTACTAAGCAAACAGGACTGCCTCACAAGATGTTGTGGAGCAGTCCTATTTACAAATTATTACATGAGAAAAATCACATCAAAAGAAGATGAGAATCTTCCTGTGCAAGCTGCTGCAAGTCCTCAGAATAACCACTGATACAGAATAGAGCAAAGTATTCGTCTCGATTCGCATTCCCCCACGGAACGACAGCAGCTTTTTCTTTCAGTTGGTGCAGTTCCGACAGCTGCATCGGAACATTTTGATGAAATTTGCACTCTCCAAAGATGATTTTGCTTCGGTCTGTGGTATCAATGGCGACAATATCGATTTCTGTATCTTTTCCACCCCACCAACGGCCAACACGGTCAAAGAGAAAGGGCAGTTTTCCTTGCGCGTTCAGCTCCCACATCTTTTGTCTGCAAATATCCTCGTAGACGTAGCCAACATGATTGGGGATAAACCCGGTTTTCAGCTTTGTCATTGCGATTTCCGGGTGGTCGCTTTCAATGAAAGAGCGCATGGGGTAAACAAATCGGAACCAAAACGCAAGAAAATTATCTTTAATGCGGTATTGCCCCTTTTTGCTGGTTTCAATATTTTTTTCGGTGGGAGGCACTTCTCGCTCCAGAATATCCAGATCGCACAATGTTTTTAAGGGCTTTGACAAACTGGTGGCTGGAAGCGACAGCGCAGAAGCAATATCAGATATCCTCATGTTTCCAGATGCAATCGCACGGATGATGGAAAAGTAACTTCCGACATCCTGAACCTCCTGCCGCAGTAAAAATTCAGGTTCTTCATACAAAAAGCTCTGAGGAGTCATTACATTTTGCAGAATGGCGGTATCAATATCGGCACATGGATGAAATAATTCGATATACTTCGGAACACCGCCTGTGACAGCATAATATAAAATGCGGGTCTGTTCATCAAGATCAGGGAAGAATCGGTCGTAATAAGCGTATGGAATCTGCTTCAGCCGAATCTGTCCCGTTCTGCGTCCATACAAAGGGCTGGAGTAAGAAAGAGTCTGCTCCATCATCATGTGAACCAGAGAGCCGCAAAGAATCACTTCTACATTTTTGTTTTTCAGAATAGTATCCCAGATTTTTTGAAAAACAGAAGGAAATGCTTTGTCTGCCTTGCCCAGATACTGAAACTCATCCAACACAATGACCAGTTTTTTATTTTCCTGAGCAGAGAGAAGAACGGAAAAAATCATCTCCCAGCTTGCATCGGTTGCACTTTTCAATAAATCGTTCTGGAGAAAATCAGCAGCCATCAACCGGAAGGCGTTTCGGTTTGTCTGAATGCTTTCCTCCGTTGCCAGATAATAAAGAGACGGCTTCTCTTTGCAGAATTCTGACAAAAGCGTGGTTTTTCCTACACGGCGACGACCATAGAGAACGAACAAAGAAGATTCCGGCTTTTCATAAGCGGTCTGTAATACGGACATTTCCTGTACACGGTCAACAAAAAACATAGCGGCTCACCTCACGACTGATTTGATGACAGGTTCAGCTTCATTGTACGCCTCAAAGATTATTCTGTCAAGAATAATTACTTAAAGAATAATCTTCGCATCTAAGCAAACAGGACTGTCTCACAAAATGTTGTGGAGCAGTCCTGTCTGTTTAGTATGTAATGGTCATTGCACCCTCGTGGCATTCCTGCGCATAGGTGCGGATGAGAACAGGGCGGCGATTTTCGATGTGCAGCACAAATCCATCAGCCTCCCAAAAGTGCCCATCCAACAGAACTTCGCCCTGAAATGTAATCCGGCGGAGCTTCTGTGCGGCGTCGGTCACCTCAACGGTGCAAAAGCGCTGCAAGTAGCTGCAAATAGCGGCGGCGTGGGAGACGACAAGGGCGTTCTGCCCATCCGGGAGCGAATCCAGCAGTTCGTGGATGCAGTCTGCCATCCGGGCGCTGACCTCACGGAAGGACTCGCCGTCCGGATTTTTGAAGTCCGGGTCTTCGTATTGGCGTTTCCAGAACGAAGCGTCCTGCCCGGTCGTGTCGCCGGTGCGGCGCTCGGCAAGGCGGGTGTCCTGCCGGACGGGAAGCCCCAGCAGCTGTGCGGTCTGGAGCGCACGCAGCGAAGGGGACGACCAGACGAGCGAGACCGTGCGGAAAGCGTCATTTTGAAAGACTGCGGCGGCCCGCTGAAGACCTTCGGCAGAAAGGCCGGGGTCGGGGCTGGAACCGCCGCGCTCCGGGATGGAATGGCGCAGGAGAAGAAGGGTTGTCATGAAAGCCTCCGATCAAAAAAGTGACTTCAGTATAGCAGATTCGGGAAAGCAGATGCAAGAAAACGAGCTGTATGTATCAATAATTTTTGCTCAGAATCTTCTCAAGCGTGTCCGCAAACCTGACATCCTGCTCCTTCGTCCGCTTTGGGCTCCCCTTGGGGTGCTTTCCGGCACGGAGGAGCTTTTTGTTTTCATACCGCCGCAGCATAAGAGCGTCTATGTTGTCGGCGGTGTATTCCAGACCATTCTGGTTCAGCACGCGTGCGCACTTGGCAAGGCACATACTCGCCAGCCCGTAGTCCTGCGTCACAACCACATCTCCCGGTTTTACCCGGTTCACCAGCGCAAAGTCTACGCTGTCAGCCCCTTTATCGAACACCAGCGTCTGTGCCCCTTTCCTCTCGATTTGGTGAGAGGTGTCGCACAGGATGATGACCGGAACATCAAACTGTTTTGCAATCTGCAATGTCAGGTCCACCACAGGGCAGCCGTCGGCATCGATCAAAATCGTCATGCTTGTTCCTCCATCACCCACTGAAATGCTCTTGCGGTACGCAAATCGGTGTCTTTGAAATGCCCGCCGCTGTTCCACTCAAGTGTGCAGTCTGCGCCACGCTCTGTAAGCCGGCTGTGCAGGGTACGGATATTATCCCCCACCGCAGCCAGCGTTGCATTTCTTGTGCGCTCTTCCCGGTCGCCAAGGCTCAGGTAAATGCACTGTGCTTGAATGGGGTACTGCTGTTCAAACTTCATCCATCCCGGAAACCAAACAGAGGGCGAGGCGGCAGCGACACAGTAGAACAGATCAGTCTGGGTGGATGCCCACAATGCAAACAATCCCGCCAGCGAATAGCCGCCCAGAATGATTTTGACCTTTTCCGGGAGATCAAACTGTTGTTTTAGTGACGGAACGACCTGTTCTGTCAGAAAGCGCAGGGTGTCCGCAGCCTTACCGCCGAAGCCTTGTTTTCTCCATACAGCAGGGGCTTCCCACGGAGAAAGTGCATCGTTCCAGCTTTCCACCGGGATGGCCGCAAACAGAAAGTGGTGTGCACTCTGTGCAATAGCGGCAACCTCGCCGTCCATGCTTTGCAGCTCGTGTTCGCCGGTCATTTGGAGCAGTAGGTATTCTGCATGGGCTTCGCCGTAAATGCGGCAAGGTCGGTTCCTGATTTGTATTGTCTGTGCGGTCACTGCGACGTCCTCCCGAAAAAAATTGGATAAGCCCAGTATAGCAACTGAACAAGCATTTTGCAATTCAAAAGGCGTTCGCATTCGCAGACCAATTATAAACAAAACAGGAGGGACAGCCCGCAAGCTGTCCCTCCTGTTTTGTAAAGCGCTTATTCCAAATTCCCCGTCAGGGTCATGACGGCGGAGAGAACGGCCAGAGGGGCCGTCTCGCAGCGGAGGATGCGGGGGCCGAGACCGACCGTTTTAGCACCGGCCTGGGCGGCCATCTCGGCTTCCTCGGCGGCAAAGCCGCCCTCGGCACCGGTGATGACGGCGATCTTCGGCTTTTTGCCGTTGGCGGGGCGGACATCGGCCAGCAGCTCCCGCAGCGGGGCACCGCCGCACTCGTAGCAGAAGAGCACGAGGTCGTACCCTTCCAGACTGCGGCAGACCGCGCCGAAGTTGGGCAGCGGCAGGGCCACATCCGGCAGGATGCCCCGGCCGCACTGCTTGGCGGCCTCGAAGGCGATGCGATTGTAGCGCTCGTTCTTCTGCTCCTCTTTCTTGGGGGCGGCCACGCAGTAGCGGCTGAAGAAGGGAACGAAATGAGCGCAGCCCAGCTCGACGCCGTGGCGGATGACCTGTTCCAGCTTGTCCTGCTTGGGATAGCCTGCAAAGAGGGTCACTTCCACGCTGGGTTCGGCGGCGCTGGGGTAGCCCGGTTCCACCAAGAACTCTACGGTCTCCGGGCCGAAGCCGGTGATGACGGCGGTGTATTCGACGGCGTTGCCGTCGCAGAGGATGACGGTGTCGCCCAGCTTGCCCCGCATCACGCGGGCGAGGTGGTGGGCGTCCGCACCCCGCAGGGTGGCGGTGCCGTCGGCGATCTCAGTGGTAAAATAGCGGTGCGGCATAGTGGCTCCTATCCTGAACTTGCTCAGCTTATACAAACGGTATCCGACTGCCAAGAGCTCCCCGAACAGGGGAGCTGGCGCGGAACGCCTGAGCAGTTATTTTTTGCGGCAGACGATGCACTCCCAGCCGCGCTTTTCCTTGACTTCCTGCACGGCGAGACCGGCGGCTTCCAGCCCGGCGATGACCTCATCCTTCCGGCTGTCGATGATGCCGCTGGCGATGAAAACGGCATCCTCGGCCATCAGGCCGGGGACGGCGGGGGCCAGAGACAGGATGGCGTTGGCGACGATGTTGGCGGTGATGATGTCATACGTGCCGCTGGCCTTGTCGGACAGGTCGCCCACCAGAACGGTGAGCTGGTCGGCCACACCGTTCAGCGCGGCGTTTTCCCCGGCGGTGCGGACGGCCACGGGGTCGATGTCCACGCCTTCGGCAGAGGCCGCGCCCAGCTTGAGGGCGGCGATGGCGAGGATGCCGGAGCCGGTGCCGATGTCCAGCACCCGCTCGCCGCCCTTTACCTGCTCGTCCAGCGCTTCCAGGCAGAGGCTGGTGGTCTCGTGGCCGCCGGTGCCGAAGGCCAGACCGGGGTCGAGGATGAGCTTGACGCGGTCGGTGTCATATTCCTGCCAGGAGGGCACGACGGCGAGCCGCTGGCCGATCTCCATGGGGTGATAATATTTGCGCCAGCCGTTCTGCCAGTCCTCCTGCTCCACGCCCTCGGTCTCGACGGTGTAGGCGATGCCCGCCGCCTCCATCCGGGCGGCGATGAGGGCCAGCGTCTCCACCGGCGAAGCGCCCGGCTCCAGATACAGGTGGATGATGACCTGGTCGCGGGGCTTGTCCAGCAGCTCCTGCTCGATGAGGTCTACGTGTGCGATCTCAGCTACCTGCTGTTCGATGTCGCTGTAGTCTTCGATATAGATGCCGCCTTCGGCGATCATCGTGGCGACGGCCTCGGCGTTGTCAGCGTCGGCTTTGGCCACGGTCAGGCGGATGTCGGTCCATTCCATTGATAAAACCTCCTTCGGGATGTTGTGCACGGTTCGGGAATACCTATATAGTAACATAGACGCCGCCCCGGTGCAAGAAGTGCGCGGCAGAGGCGGCAGAACATAGAAAATTCACAAATGAGAAAATTATTTTCAAAGAGGAAGCTTGTATCCCATCAAAAACTCCAAAAACTTTTGACTGAAAAATGCAAAATCAAGGATTTTTGTATCAATCGCAAAGAAAATGGCGAAACCCCCCTTTCTTTTTTTCTTAACATGTGTTAAGATATTGTTACGCAATTATGGACAGCCTGCAACCAGGGGCCTCCATAACAACAACATTCTTTAAGGAGGAATGTGTCTTATGATGAAATATCTCCAGAAACTGGGCAAGGCACTGATGCTTCCCGTCGCGGTCCTGCCGATTTGCGGCATCCTGATGGGTCTTGGCTATGCCTTTGCTCCGGGCGTTATGGGTGTGCCCGGTGCAGCAACTTCCGGCGCAGCTTACACCGTTGGCTTCCTGCTGGTCAAGGCAGGCGGCGCTCTGATCGACAACATGGCCTGGCTGTTCGCAATCGGTGCAGCAGTCGGTCTGGCAGATGACCACGATGGTACCGCTGGTCTGGCTGGCCTCGTCAGCTTCCTGATGATGCAGCAGCTGCTGAACCCCGCTGTCGTCGGTGCAGTCCGCACCCTCGAAGAGGGCACCGCTACCTACATCGCTTTCCAGAAGGTCGCTGGCAACTCGTTCATCGGCATTCTGGCCGCTGTGGTGGGCGCGACCTGCTACAACAAGTTCAAGAACACCCAGCTGCCTGACTGGCTGGCTTTCTTCTCCGGCAAGCGCTTCGTTGCAATTGCCACCGGCCTGATCTCCATTGTGGTCTCTGTTGTTCTGCTGTTCGTCTGGCCCGTCATCTTCGGCGCGCTGGTCGCTCTGGGCAAGGGCATCGCAGGCATGGGCGGCATCGGCGCTGGTCTGTACGCCTTCCTGAACCGTCTGCTGATCCCCACCGGCCTGCACCACGCTCTGAACAACGTGTTCTGGTTCGATACCATCGGCCTGGGCGACCTGTCCCACTTCTGGGCTGGTGAGACCTCTGCGGATGTGGGCTGGAGCCTCGGCATGTACATGTCCGGCTTCTTCCCCTGCATGATGTTCGGTATTGCCGGTGCTGCTCTGGCGATGGTCAAGACCGCTAAGAACAAGAAGGCTGCCATCGGTCTGGTTCTGTCCGCTGCGATCTGCGCTTTCGTCTGCGGCGTTACCGAGCCGTTCGAGTTCGGCTTCATGTTCCTGTGCTTCCCGCTGTACGTTGTGTACTCTGCTCTGTACGGCATCTTCACCGTCATCACCTACTACTCCGGCTTCCGTGCAGGCTTCTGCTTCTCTGCCGGTGCGACCGACCTGGTCTTCTCCGCATCCCTGCCCGCAGCTGCTAAGACCTGGATGATCATTCCTCTGGGCATCGCTGCTTTCATCGTGTTCTATCTGGTGTTCTACTTTGCCATCACCAAGTTCGACCTGAAGACCCCCGGCCGTGAGGACGAGGACGCTGAAGAGGCCGAAAAGAAGATCACCCTGGCCAACAACAACTACACCGAAGTTGCTTCTGGTGTGCTGAAGGCCATCGGCGGCAAGGCAAACGTCTCCAGCGTGGACTACTGCGCTACCCGCCTGCGTTTCACCATCAAGGACTACACGCAGGTCGATGAAAAGGCTGTCAAGGCAGCAGGCGCAGCCGGTGTCATCCGTCCTGACAAGACTACCTGCCAGGTCATCATCGGCACCAAGGTCCAGTTCGTGTACGACGAGCTGAAGAAGATGCTGTGATCGCATCCTGAATCGTAATTTTGTGCAGGAGACTGGTTGATCCTGCATCCGTTCCCGAAGGGCCGCTGAGGGCGGGCGTTCACGCCCATCTTCGGCGGCCCTTTTTTGTTCACACAAAACCGTTTTTTGAGCACTGCGACTGTGCTATACTGAAGACAACGAGAAAAAATCAGGAGGTTTCCACTATGAAGATCATTCGTGCAAAGGATTACAAGGATATGTCCCGCAAGGCGGCAAACATCATCTCCGCGCAGGTCATCATGAAACCGAACTGTGTGCTGGGTCTGGCGACCGGAGGCACCCCTGTGGGCGCTTACGCACAGCTGGTGGAGTGGTATAACAAGGGCGACCTCGACTTCTCCGAAGTGACCACCGTCAACCTCGACGAGTACCGCGGCCTGCCCAAAGAGCACCCCGAAAGCTATTGGAGCTTCATGCACAAGAACCTGTTCGACCATGTGAACATCCGCCCCGAGGCCATCCATCTGCCCGACGGCACCAACCCCGACGCGGCCGACGCCTGCGCCAAGTACAACGACATCATCCACAGCGTGGGCGGCATCGACCTGCAGTTGCTGGGCCTCGGCCCCAACGGCCACATCGGCTTCAACGAGCCGGGTGAGGCATTCGAGCTGGAGACCCACTGTGTGGACCTGACCCCCGCCACCATCGAGGCCAACAAGCGCTTCTTCGACGGCAACGAGGACCTTGTGCCGAAGCAGGCCTACACCATGGGCATCAAGACCATCATGCAGGCCCGCAAGGTGCTGGTGGTCGCCAACGGTCTGGCAAAGGCCAAGGCCGTCAAGGCTGTCGTTTCCGGCCCCGTCACCCCCGAATGCCCGGGCTCCATCCTGCAGATGCACCCCGACTGCATCCTCGTGGCCGATGAAGAGGCCCTGAGCCTGCTGTAAGGCCCGGAGGAACGCATGGACGAAAACGAAAAGAAAGAGCCGGAGACGGCACAGGAACCGCCCAAACCCGAGAACTACAGCCGCTACATGGGGACCCTGAACCGCATCTACCGCCGGAACAATAACCCGCAGCGCAAGAAGCTTGGCGACGGCATCACTTCGCTGAAAAAGGGGCAGCAGCCTGCCGCCCCTGCGCCGGAGCCGGGCAAAAAAGACCGCAGCTTCCTTGCTGTGGCGGGCGGTGCCATCGTCCTGATGGCGATTCTGTATTTTATCAAGCTCTTATAAATAAAAAGGGCCGCTGTGCAGCTGCACGGCGGTCCTTTTGCATTGCTATAAGACTCAGACGTTCTCGGTCAGGAACTTCTCGACAGCCTCAATGGCAGCTGCCTCGTCTTCGCCCTCGGCAGTGACGGTGATGGTCTCGCCCTGCCGGATGCCCATGCCCATCACGGCCATCAGCTTGCGCATATCGCAGGTCTTGCCGTTCTTCTCGATGGTAATGGCGCTGGTATACTGCTTGGCCAGCTTGACCAGCAGGCCGGCGGGGCGTGCGTGGACGCCGAGTTCATCTTTGATGGTATACTGGAACTGTTTCATGGCTCATAGTCTCCTTGTTGGATAAAAGGGGGATTCGGGTCGTTCAAAAAATCAGACAGCGCTCTCGTAGTCCAGCATGAACTGCACGATGCCGTCCATGGCCAGCTCGCGCGGGTCGAGCTTCAGCTTGCCCTCGCGGATCTTTGCGTAGCTGATGGGCATATACTGGTGGAGCATATTCATCGGGATGGGGTACTCGCGGAGATTGTCGAACAGCTTGTTCATGGCGGCCACCACCTCGGGCTGACCGATGTAGTAGCGGGCGCGGTCGGAGTAGCTGTACTTGCGGCACTGTGCCAGATGCTTCTCGTCGCCGTGATAGTGCTTCTCCCAGTTTGCGGGGGAGGCCAGCATGACGGCGTCCAGCGTCTCGATGAAGTTGGCGCGCTTTTCCTCGGGGACAAGCTCCTTCTCCATCATGCTCAGGGAGAACAGGGCCTCACGCAGGCCGTAGGTCAGGGCCGGGCCGACCTTGAGGATGGCGATGCCGTCGGTGACCATGTTGTACAGGTCGGTGGCGGTCTGGTAGTCGGTGGAGTGGCCCTCGAAGCAGATGTCCGGGAACTCCTTCAGGGCTGCGCAGAGGTCCACAGCGGCGGCAGGGTCATAGTCGAACACCTGCTCGTCGCCGAACTCGACGCCGGGCTGGACGACCACAGCGATGACATCCTTCATGCCGTCGCCCACGCCCTCTTCGGTCCAGACGCGCTGGTAGGTGGAAATGGTGTCGCGGAAAGCATCGGGGCTGGTGACAGCCAGCGTATCCTCAGCCTCGGTAGCACCGCCGGGGATGGGCACTTCGCTGCCGATGACGAAGACGGGACGCATTGCATCGGGCTTCTCGGCCTTCAGCTCTTCGTAGCCCTTCATAGCTGCCTTGTACAGCTGTGCGCCGCGGCGTGCGATGACCTCGGTCTTGAGCAGGCCAGGAGCGTCGTCAGCCACCTTCATGCTGGTGTCGAGGTGGATCTTGGTAAAGCCTGCGCGGGCATACTGGTAGACCAGCTCGACCGAGTTCTTCATGGCCTCGGCCTCGGGCAGCTTCTGCCAGGTCAGGGGGCCGAGGTGGTCGCCTGCCAGGATCATCATGTTCTCGGGCAGGTCGATGTCCTTGGCCATTTTCAGGACCATCTGGTAGAAGTCGGCGGGCTTCATGCCGGTGTAGCCGCCAAACTGGTTGACCTGGTTGGCGGTGGCTTCGATCAGGACGGGGATGTTGCGCTCCTTGGCGCGGCGCAGCGCGATCTCAATGACCAGCTCGTTGGCGCTGCAATAAGAGGGAATGCCGCAGCGGATGCCCTGGCGGCGCTTGTCCATCATTTCCTGAAGCGGGTGTTTCATGTTTGCTATCTCCTTCGTGTTTGCTTGGGTGTATGCGTTGAATGGTTTTCATTAAAGTTTGGGCTGGCCCATGCAGTAGGTCTGCAGGACGTCGTAGTTATCCTCCAGCACCACGAGGTCGGCGTCCTTGCCCACCTGGATGGAGCCCTTGCGGTCGTCCAGATGCAGGCACTTGGCCGGGTTGATGGTGCAGGCGTTCAGAGCGTAGTTGAAGGGGACCAGAGCCTCTTCCACGAGGATGCGCAGACCCTTGTTGATGTTCAGGGTGGAGCCTGCCAGACCGCCGGTGGCCGTCAGATGGGCGCTGCCGTCAGGGTAGATGATGATCTCGTTGCCGCCGAACAGGTACTTGCTGCCCACGGGCGTACCCTTGGCCATCAGGGCGTCGGAGATCATGATGGCGTAGTCGGGCCCCTTGCTCATGAAGTAGTTGTTCAGAGCAGCGGGGGTGGAGTGGCAGCCGTCACAGATGATCTCGCCGTACATGGTGCGGATGCGGTAAGCTGCGCCCACCAGACCGTTTGCACGGTGGTTGAAGGGCGACATACCGTTATAAACGTGGGTCATGGAGCGCGCACCGTTGGCGTAGGCCATGACAGCCTGCTCGTAGGTCGCGCCGCTGTGGCCGATGCTGACCACTACGCCGTGGGCCGTCAGATAGCGGGTGAGGGCGAAGTCCTCGTCATGCTCCGTTGCCAGCGTGACATAGCGGATGTGGCCGCGGGCCGCTTTCTGGTAGTGCTCGAACTGCTCGATGGTGGGTTTGACGATGTACTGGTCAGGCTGTGCGCCCTTGTACTTCATGTCGAGATAGGGGCCTTCGAAGTGGATGCCCAGGATCTCTGCGCCGTCGTAGCCGCTCTCCATGACATTGGCCACGTTGGTGACAGCGTTGGTCAGCACCTCCACGCTCTGGGTGATGGTGGTGGCGAGGAAGCTGGTGACGCCCTCCGAGACGATGTGCTCTGCCCAGTAGCGCAGGCCGTCCTCGTTGGCGTCGTTGGTGTCGAACTCGTAGGCGCCGTGGCAGTGGATGTCCATAAAGCCGGGGACGATGCGCTTGTCACCGTAATCGTCGTCCACATCCTTGGTGCCATAGGGCAGGATGGCGGTGATCCTGCCGTCATTCACCTCAATGGCAGCAGGGACGAACTGGTCTGCCAGCCAGACCTTTTTGCTTTGTATTACCATTTTAAATGCCCTCCTTCTGGGGTTGATAGTTTAATTTCATTATACCGCACGGCTTCGGAAAAATATTTATAATTTTCAATCGATTTGTTATTCGTTTCGGCAAAAAGAGATAAAAATGATGGAGAAAACGGCCTGACAGGCCGATGCGCGGCGGCTGGTTTGTCTTTTTCAACCAAAAAGTTATGGCTTTCAGTTACCCCCTTGTTTTCTGCGGTTTGGTTGTGATATAACAAACAAAAGAGAGCGGAACAGCTCTGCTATGGAATTATCAGAAAAAAGTTTTACCGTGTCCATTAGGAGGTAGATTTAGGATGAGCATTTTTAATCTGACCGATGAGAAGATGAAGGAGACGTCTTCCACCTTTACGGCCCATGAGATCTATCAGCAGCCTGCCACCTGGCGCAAGACCTGCGCACAACTCGCTGCCTGCAAGGATGAGCTTCAGGCTTTTATCGATCAGGTCGTCAAGCAGGATGATTTCGACATCGTCCTCACCGGTGCCGGCACCAGCGAGTTCGTCGGCAACTCCCTGTTCCAGGCCCTGAACCCCAAGTACGACTTCAAGGTCAAGTCCTACGCTTCTACCGACCTCGTGCCTTCCCCCGAGAACTTCCTCTCCCGCACCAAGCCCACCCTGCTGGTGAACTTTGGCCGTTCGGGCAACTCCCCCGAGTCTCTGGGCAATGTGGAGGCCGCTGAGGTCGTCTGCCAGAACCTGTATCACCTGTTTGTGACCTGCAACCACGAGGGTACTCTGTCCAAGCTGGCAAACACCCGTCAAAACTGCTTCGCCATCAACCTGACCCCCGAGACCCACGACCAGTCCTTCGCCATGACTTCCAGCTACAGCAATATGTATCTGGCTACCTATCTGGCCTTCAACCTCGACAAGCTGGACGAGATCACCGCTGAGGTGGAGAAGCTGGCCGTCGCCGGTCAGCACTTCCTCGATGACCAGTTCGGTCTGGCACAGAAGATCGTGGATGAGTTCGATTACAACCGCATCGTCTATCTGGGCAACATCGGCCTGAAGGGCGTCGCTCAGGAGTCCGCTCTGAAGACCCTCGAGCTGACCGCCGGCAAGGTGGCCACCATGTACGACTCCGAGCTGGGCTTCCGCCACGGCCCCAAGTCCATCATCGACAACAACACCCTGACCGTCGCTTACCTGAGCGATGACGAGTACCGCCGCCGCTACGAGCTGGATCTGGTCAAGGAGATGGCACACCAGCGCAAGGGCAACAAGATCGCCGTCGTCTACAACCACGACTGCGAGGGCATCGAGGAGCTGGCCGACTATCCCGTCCAGATCAAGGTCGGTGCCGACATGGAGAACGTCCTGCTGGGTCTGGACTTCATCCTGTTCGCACAGACCATCGCTCTGATGAAGTCCCTGTCTCTGGGCATCACCCCGGATAACCCCTGCCCCACCGGCGAGGTGAACCGCGTGGTCAAGGGCGTCACTCTGTACCCCTACACGCTGAAATAATCAAAACAACGTCATAAATTCAGGAGGGCAACGAGTATGATCGGTTTGGTAGTTACCGGCCACGGCCATTTTGCAGACGGTATCCACACCTCTGCGCAGATGATCGCGGGCGAAAATGATTATGTCCGCTACATCAACTTTGAAGAGGGGATGACTCCCGAGCAGCTGGCCGAGAAGTTCAACGCCGCTTTTGACGAGTTCAAGAGCTGCGACGGCGTCGTGGTGCTGTCCGACCTGCCCGGCGGCTCTCCCTTCAAGACTGCTGTGGAGTGCAAGTATGCACGCCCGGAGCAGAAGATCGAAGTCATCGCAGGCACCAACCTGCCCATGATCGTCACCGCCGTGACCATGCTGGACATGGAGGACGATCCCCGCTCGCTGGCAGACGAGCTTATCGAAACCGGCAGGGACTGCATCGCTCGGTTTGAGCTGGAGGCTGCCGCTGCCGAGACCGAATCTGAAGAAAGCGACGGAATCTGATTTATGACGATCAACTGGGAAGTTATCATCTGGACCTGCATCACGCTGGCCGTGCTCATGAGCGTCATCGGCCTCATCCTCTACGCCATCTCGGCCAGGAACGTGCGCAGCAAGCGCAAGGAGCTGGGTGAGGTACACACGGAGCTGAAAGTCGGCTCCCGCATCATGTTCGCGGGCGGCGTCTACGGCAAGGTGGTCAGCATCGACGACGAGGACACCCTCCGCGTGGAGGTGGCCCCCAAGGTCGTCATCACCATCTCCCGCTACGCAGTCCAGAGCCTGCTGAAATAAGGCGGCATTCCCCCATATTTGCTACTTTTACCTTTCTTTCATAACGGCAAGGCCCCCGCAGAATGTTCGGCATTCTGCGGGGGCCTTGTCATTTGTGCAGCAAAAAGCGGGAGCGGACATCCCGAAGGACATCCGCTCCCGCTGCGATTTTATGTGATTAAGCCTTGCCGTTGCTGCCGCAGACCAGGATCTTGCTCTTGACGTATTCCTTGACGTACTCGCGGCCGACGGCGCTGTACTTCTTGGGGTCGAAGACCTCGGGGTCCTTGGCGAGGTATTCCTTCAGGCCCTTGCTGAAGGCAATGCGCAGGTCGGTGGCATAGTTGACCTTGCACATACCGCGTGCGACGCACTCGCGGACAGCGTCATCCGGCACGCCGGAGGTGCCATGCAGCACCAGAGGCACAGACACGACCTTGCGGATCTCGCTCAGGCGCTCCATATCCAGCTTGGGAGTTCCCTTGTAGACGCCGTGGGCAGTGCCGATGGCGACAGCCAGAGAATCGACGCCGGTGCGCTCTGCAAACTCAGCAGCCTCGGAGGGGACGGTGTAGCCGTTACCATTGCCGCCGTCAAGGTCGTCTTCCTTGCCGCCGACCTTGCCCAGCTCAGCCTCCACCGGGATACCGGCGGCGTGGCAGGCGCGGACAACGGACTTGGTGATCTCGATGTTCTCCTCAAACACATGGTGAGAGCCGTCGATCATGACGGAGGTGTAGCCGGCACGGAATGCCTGCATGGCCAGCTCATAGCTGCTGCCGTGGTCGAGGTGCATCACGACGGGGACGCTTGCCTCAGAAGCGGCTGCGGCCACCATGGCGTGGAACATGGCCGGAGAAGCGTACTTCAAAGTACCCGGGGTGGTCTGGACGATGACGGGAGCGCGCAGCTCCTCAGCAGCGGCGATGATGGCCTGCACCATCTCCATGTTCTCGGCATTGAACGCGCCGATAGCGTAATGGTTCTTCTGAGCGTCGAGCATCAAATCTTTGGTCGTAACTAAGGACATAGTAAAACCTCCAAAAACTTTACCTTCTTCAAAAAGCGTTAAGAGTTTAACGATTCATCTTTATTATAGATAGTCTTGGCTAATTTGGCAAGAGCAAAAAACGCCAAAGAGTTTGTCATTTGCGGTTGAAAGCTCAGAAGCCCAGCTGTGCATCCTCCCGGGCGGCTTCCAGAACGGTGACCACCTGCCGGGTCTTTTTCAGTGCGGCGTAGCAGGCATCATAGTCCTTGAGGGCCAGGATCATGGCGATCTCCGCCACCTCGTAGAACCACGGCGACTCGCTGTACTCGCTGCAAATATCTTCCTGTCCGGGACGGACGAGACGGAGCTTCTGGCAGTTGCTGCTGCCCGGCTCGATGAGGATGCGGCCCGCGTCGCCGATGAGCTGGACGCTGCCCGGCGCGGCGCAGTCCTTTGCGCCGGTACACTGGCAGATGAAGTCGGGGTATTCCAGCAGGAGGATGCCGCTGGTGTCGATGCCGTTCCGGTAGAGATTCGGATGGTAGCTCACCAGCATGGGTTCGCCGAACAGCCCCACCACGAAATGTACATTATAAAGGTTCAGGTCCATCAGCGCGCCGCCGCAGCAGGCCGGGTCAAATACCGGCGGCACCTGCCCGGAGAGCAGGGCATCGTACCGGCTGGAATACTGGCAGAAGGTACAGGAGACGATGCGGAGAGAGCCAATGTCGTCGAGGTACTGCTTTGCAAGTGCATAGTTGGGGTGGTGGGCTGTGGTGATGGCCTCGAAGAGGAAGAGGTGCTTCTCTTTCGCCAGCGCGATGAGCTCGTCAGCCTCCGCCACGGTAGGGACGAAGGGCTTCTCGCAGAGGACGTTCTTTCCGGCCAGAAGCGCCGCCTTGGTCTGCGCATAGTGCAGGCTGTTGGGAGTGGCGATATAGACCAGCTCAATGTCCGGGTCGGCCAGCATGGCGTCATAGTCGGTGTAGACCTTCGGGATGCCGAACTGCTGTGCCAGCGCCTCGCCGGTGGCCCGCTGCCGGGAGCAGACCGCCTCACAGCGGAATGCAGGGACCTTTGCAAACTCTGCCACCATCGTGCGGGCGATGGAGCCAGTGCCGAGGATGCCGATATTCATAGGAGCGCCCCTCCTTATATATAATGGGTATCAGACGCTGCTCTGGCAGTTCTGCTTGACGAATTCGCTGGGGGACATGTGATACTTCATGTTGAAGGACTTGGAGAAATAATGGATGGAACTGTAGCCCAGACGCAGTGAAATTTCGCTGATGGTATAGCGGTTCTCGAGGAGCATCTGACAGCTGCGCTCCAGCTTCTTGTCGTTGATATACTTTTTGGGCGACTGGTCCACCGAGTTCTTGAACAGCAGCTGCAGAGCGGACCGGGACAGCGAGAAGTGCTCGCAGATCTCCGGGATGGTGAGGGGGTCGTAGATGTTGTCGTCGATATAGGCGATGATGCGGTCGAACAGTTCGTCCATGGCGCTCTGGTGGGCCGTGCTGCTGGCGGGGGCCATGGGGGAGGCATAGGTGCCTTGGAGCAGCCGGATGATGGTCTCGGTCAGCAGGCAGAGCATCAGGCTGTTCATATAGGGGATGCCGGTGGTGCTCTCCCGGACGAAGGTTTTTAATAAGGTGTTTATCTTCTGGTCGTAGTGGAACACCCGGTTGATGAGGGCGTCATACCAGACCTCCCGCTCCACGGGAGTCAGGTTGCGCATATCGAAGAGGATGGTCATATAGGAGGCCCTGTGCTCTTCGTCGGTGTACTGGGTGTGGAACTGGCCCGGGCCGTATATCATCAGGTCTTTTTCTTTTAAGTGGTAGAGCGTGCCGTCCACTTCGGTCTCCAGCTCGCCGGTGTCCACGTAGGTCAGCTCGAAGAAATCGTGCCGCTCACCATGGAAACAGTAGTTCTCAGTGCGGATGCGGTAGTAGTAGCCCAGAATTTTCTGTATCTCGATGCGGGGCAGGACGGCCAGAAATTCGTACTGGGAAGGAAAGTCTGTGATATGCAGCAAGTAGCTGCTCTCGGCGTAAAGGTCGTACTCGAGCTTCTGGGTCGTGGAGACGACGGCGAAGTAGATATTTGGCTTGATGTGGATGAGCCTGTTCATCGCAAACTCCTGCACATCGGCAGCCTCCGCCGTGTGGGAGACCAGCAGAACGCCAATGCCGCTCTTTACCTGTAAATAGGTATCGCAGTTGAAGCAGTAGAACTGGGAGACATAGCGGCGGGTGATGGCAACCATCGTCTGGTGGATGAGCTCCGGGTGCTCGCGGTCGATGGGCTGGTGGTAGACCGAGCCGTAGTCCAGAAAACTGTCGTTGGAAGTTTCGCGTTGCATTCAAATCCCTCCTTACTGAAAAAGTATATCATTTTTTTGGCATTTTGACTAGTCTTATTTATACTTTTTTGGTAGATTGTAATGAGACTCACCGAATTTAACCGTTTTTTCGAAACAATTTGTTAAAAAATATAAAGACATTTGTTCAAATATAGCCTATAATGTAGTTACTCTGAATTGGAAACTCAGACAAAAAACTCAAGGAGGAATTTGAGAATGCCGAACATTGTTCTTACGCGGATCGACAACCGTCTTGTTCACGGTCAGGTCGCAACGCAGTGGTGTGGCGCCATTGGTGCAAACCTTATTCTGGTGGCCAACGACGAGGTGGCTGGCAACAGCCTGCGTCAGGGTCTGATGAATATGGCCGCTCCTGCCTACGCTGCAATGCGTTACTGGACCATCCAGAAGACGATCGATACCATCCACAAGGCCAGCGCCAAGCAGCTGATCTTCATCGTCTGCGAGAACCCGCAGGATGTCGTGAAGCTGGTGGAGGGTGGCGTTCCCATCAAGAAAGTCAACA
>ERZ773114.2345-NODE-2345-length-17901-cov-3.400650_pt1 | contig 17901 bp, 8 predicted proteins | sample MGYA00580564_ERZ773114 | MGnify/ENA primary metagenome ERZ773114 (study PRJEB29015, sample SAMEA2737836) | human gut metagenome | biome: human gut; feature: human-associated habitat; material: faeces | place: China | collected 2012 ... | reverse complement strand
GCTGTCCAGGTGCCCGTCGGCGCTGTCCGCCGCGCTGGCCGTCAGGTCGCCGTAGCTGGCCGTGAAGGCCGCTCCCACCGTGAGGCGGTCGCTGAGGTCCGCGTCCACGCCCACAGTACCTCCCCAGGTGGTGAGCTGGTAGCCGCTTTCATCCCCGCGGGTGTCCAGTTTGGCGTAGGAGCCCGTGCCTTCCATCCACATGTGGAAGCGGGGGAGGTCGTCGTTGACGTAGGCCGGGTTGACGCCCATGAGGGTGGTCCGGTTCCTGATCCAGCCCATCTGGTCGCGCAGGGCGTCCCTCTGTGCCGTCCCAAGCGCGTTGACCGTGCTCCCAGCCACTGCTGCCATGGTGCGTTTCGCTTCCGAGGGGTTGGAAGACGTCAGGGCACCTACGGCGTCATCCACCTTCTTGAGGATGGAATCCGCAGCAAGATCGCCGGGCAGGTTCCAGAGAAGTTCTGCTCCGGCCCTGGAATTAAACGTATCCGCAAGGCGGGCATATTTATTGTCCTTGGAAGCCGTGGCCATCAGAACAAGGTTGCCGTTTTCCATCACCAGGTACGCATCATTTTCAAATTTCTTGAAAGCGGAGGAGGAGGGATCCAACAGGATAGCCAGCCTGTCGCTTCCTCCCAGATCAATGGTGCCATCCGCGTGCATGAGCGTATAACTGCCGTCTGCGTCCAGAGTCAGTTCATTCCCGCCAGTAGAACTGAGAGTTATTTCCGCGCCCTGGCTGATGCTGATATTTCCGGTCACGCTGATGATGGGGCCAGCGTAGTCCGTGTTGAAGGTAAGGTTCGTACTGGAACCGTCTCCCAGCGTCAAGCTGCTGAGGGTCAGCGCCGTATTGGCTCTCGGGTTGTCCACCGTCCCTCCCATCCGGATATTGAGAAGGCCCGTGCTGTTAACTGCCCAGCTGCTGCCGGCAGCGGTCATGACGTTTTCAAACGTTTGCCCGGCATTACCGGAAATATTAAGCTGCCCGCGTCCCTCCAGCGTACCGCTGAAAACGGAACCGCCGCCCGAATTACCGGTATTGACGGTCAAAACGCCTCCTGCGCTCTTCAGTGTTCCCTCTCCGCCGATTCCGGAAACGGTGCTGCCGGATGTCGAACCGAGGTCGAGCGTTCCCGTGGAATCGTCATCTTTTGCCAGATCAAGAAGAACACCGCCCTGAAGGGAGGCTGTTCCGGAAATTTCCAGCGTATCGCGGAGGGTCAGCGTTCCGCTGCCCTGGATGGTGCTGGAGGAAAGACTACTGGCGCCGTTGACGGAAAGGGAGGCTCCGCTGCCGATGTTCAGGGCTGCGCCTTCGCCGCTGTCCGTCAGATCACCCATGACGGTATTCCGGTTGATGTCCAGACCCCCCCCATCCTCTGCGCCGGCAAGTTCCACATGATTAAAGCTGTTCCCTTCACCGTTAAGAGCGAGGGAACCGCCTTCCACACGCAGGGTGTCCGTCACAAAAGAACCGTTGACTGTCAGCTTGCCCGTGTTTTGCTTGACGAAGGTGACTCCGTTTTCCCCGACAATGCTTCCGCCCATGATGGAATCCGCACCGGCGTAATCATCAGGAGCAGGCAATCCCGTTTCCAGACGTTCGTTGTTGAGAATGACAACAGCGTTGCCTCCGTCCGCACTGGTGTTTTCCACTTTCAGCGTGCTTCCCGTAGCGCCCAGCAGGTTGTTGATGACCGCGCCGTCCCCGTCGGAATCGCCGGGTGCGCCGGCCAACTGAACGGTAAGCGTCTTGTCCTGGGAAATCACCACGCCGGAGTACATCCCCAGCGTGCCGTAGTTGGTGACGGTATCAGGATCGGAAGTAGAGGAATCATCCACCATATAAAGCCCGCTGACCTGCCCGCTGAGCACCAGGCTTCCTCCATCGGTGCCCGTCACGCGGATGCCGTAATTGGAAAGAATCTTGCTGAACTGGATATCGCCAAGGTTTTCGCATTCCAGCGTTCCGGTCGTCAGGGTGAGCCAGCTTTCCGCACCGGCTTCCTTATGGGCGACGAGCGTGTTCACAATAGCGTCAATGTCCAGATTGACTGTGGCGGGATTGTTGATGACAAGCCTGCCGTCTCCCTGGTCAATGATGGCCGCCCCGGCCGCATCCTGGTTGATGTTATCCGCCCCCAAGGTAAGATTCAATGTTTCCGTGGCTCCCGCCCCCACCGTAATATCTCCGGAAACGTTGGCAAGCCTGCCTCCGGCAGCCAGCGTAATACCCTTGAGCATGCTGCCGTCAGTTTCCCCCAAATTGACAGAAGAGGCTGAGTCCACGACAATGGCTGCCGTGGCGCCTTCCGCCCGCGTCATGGCGGAGGTCAGCGCGCCATTGACGATTTTCAGCGTTCCCGCTCCATTCAGCACGGTTCCGGCCCACTGGCCGGCCTTGTCTTCCGTGCCAAGCTGGACTACGGCTCCGGCATTTGTAATGCCGAGCGCTCCCGTAGCGGTATTGGCCTGATCCAGAATCAGAGTGCCCGTGCCTGCGTGCGTCAGGCTGGAGTTGCCCTGCACCAGAGCGTTCAACACCAGTTCCGTATTGTTGTAGTTGACGTTGTATTGTGCGGCCAGCCCGGTATCCGTGGAACCCGTGTTACCTCCCAGAATAGCGCCGTCTCCAAAAACGGAATTCCCTTCACCCGTGGCGCAAACCCCGCCGGAACCGAAGTTCCAGGCCTGGCGATTGTTGTTGGCGGAAGTCTCATTGGTGGACAGGGTCCCCGAGAAGTCCTTGAGGGATCCCGTGAGGACATTGTTCATCCGAACGTTCGCAGCCATGGCCCACGTACCCGAACCGGAAAGGTTTCCGGAAAAAGTGTATGTGGCGCCGGAGGAGCCGTTCTGCATCGCACCGTGGGTTGCGCCGATTTCAAAATTGGCCGCCGTCGTACCTGCGGAAAAATGGAAGCCCTTGCCGTCGATGAAAACGGTGCCGCCTCCCAGCGTATTTCCTGCCCCAAAGGCTACCCAGTTGGCATTGGTACTCATATTCACCCCGTTGCCGACCAGTTCCAGGCGGCCAGTGAAGTTGGTATTGCCCGTATTGGAGATATTGACCAGTCCCGCAGTATCCGCAGTCCCGATAGTGACGGTGCCCGCCCCATTGAGCTGGGCATGCAGGTTGACGGTTCCGCCGGAAAGAGCAAGGGAAGCGCCTTCACTGACGCGAACAATAGTAGCATTGTTCGGATTTACGCCGATAGTCGCACCGCCCGTGAAAGCGAGCGTGCCCTCTTCCACAGTAAGGTGGGCCAGGGTATTCCCTGCGTATCCAAGGGCCAGCGTGCCCGCTCCCGTTTTGGTCAGGGTAGTGCCGGCCCCCATGACATCGGCTGACAAGCCGGCCCAGGAAACGGTATCCCCGGCGCCAAGCACGGAAACGTTCAGGAAACCTCCGTCTCCGACGTTGACACGGCTGGAAATGTCATACCCTGTCGCATCCTCACCGGCAGCGGAATCCGCATAGGCCAGCGTCCCCCCGTTGAATATAATATCCCCTTCCGTTCCCAGCGCTCCGTCAGCGCCAATGGTAAGGGTACCGCCATTGAGTATCGTCCCTCCGGTATAGGTATTGGCCAGGTTTAAGGCAACTTCAGCCGTACCGTTCACGGTAAGCGTGGTGGGAGCTGTGGAATCCGCAATAGACCCCTCGCTGTCAGGATCGCTGACCAACGTGTAAGCGCCGCTGTTGAAAACAACGCTCTTGGGAGTTACAATGCCGGAAACCTTGACTTCACCCGCTTCCGCGGAGGAGAAGTAAATTTCCTGATTATCCAGCGTATCCGCCCCCGTCAGCCTCGTCGTCCAGCCGTCAACACTGGTGTTGATCCACTTCCGGTCCGTTCCTCCGTTCCAGACAAAACCATTGTCCCCGCTGACGTCAGCAACCTTCAGCACAAGCTGGTTATTTTCCACCACCACGGAATATTCGAACCCTTCCCTGGTGATGTCGGGCGTCCATGTGAAGGAATCCGTCGTCAGGCTTCCATCCGCAGCCCACTGGGCCAGGACATAGTTAGATGCCTCCAATTCACCATAATTATTGATAGTCAGCGCACAGGACGAATCCGTAAGAGCCAGAGACCCGGCCGTGATATTGATGACAGGCTCATTCGCCACCACGCCCGTCATGTCAAAAGTGAGGGTAGCGCCGCTATTCAGCGTCAGAGCGGAAGCCGTCGTCATTCTGGCGCCCGCACCCATGGAAATGCTGCCCAGGGCCATGGCATTCGTATTCGTAAACGCCAGCGTTCCGGCCTGGACATTAGTCAGGCCCGTATAGGTATTCTGCCCGGAAAGGGTCAAGGTGCCTAAGCCGGTTTTCGTCAGGCCGCCCGCTCCGGAAAGGACGCCTCCGAGGGTGATGCCGGTGGAAGCCTGGTCATGGTAGGACTTGGTTTCCGCATCATACTGGCGGGTATCTACCGTCACATTTCCAGTAAGGGACATATTGTAGGCGGAAGACCAGCCTTCCGCCGCCGTCGTCCCCAGCGTCCCGGAGTTCATGTTCAGGGCCATCGTATTGGTATTTCCGGATGCCGTCATGCCGCCTGAACCGAGAAGCAGGGAACCGCCATTCAGATTAATGGTGGCGCCCTTGGCGCTTACTCCATCCCAGTTCTGCCCCAAATCCAGCGTCTGGGCCAGCACCATGCCGCCCGAACCAATATTCATGACGCCTTTTCCGTCACGGGCAATCCGCAGCGTGCCGGTAATATTCATCACGGCGTCCCGGCTGATGTTGAGCGTGGTTGTTCCATTGTACTCGTAGCGGCCGATGAAGCTTCCCGCCGTCACGGAAGCGCCGGCCCCCAGCGTCCAGGTACATGCCGTGCCGTTGGTTGCCAGCACCCTGTACTCTCCTGTAATATCAACATTTCCATTAAGGACATTCGTTCCTACCGCGGATATCAGCGTACCGGCCCCGGTAATCGTATTTCCATAGGTTCCGGCGGAAAGGGTCAGCGTGGTATTGGCTCCCAGCTCATACCTGACTCCAGTCAGGGCGGCCGTTGTCGTTCCGGAGGCGTTCCCGCTCAATTTCAGCGTGCCTGAGGAATTGACGTTCAAACGTGTTCCCAACCCGTTCCACGTCCCCGTGGTCAGTTCCAGAACGGAATCTCCCTGCAACAGGACCGTGCTGGTGCCCAGCGCTCCGGCATTGCCGACAACGAGTTTGCTGCCATCGCCAAGAACGGTATCCCCGGCATAGGAATTGGCGTTGTTCACGGTCAGGGAAGCTCCGTCCAGCAGGTTCAGCGTCGTATCCCCGGTAATGGAACCGTCACCCGTAAAAATGAAATCCGTACCGGAAACATTGATTCTGCCTGGAGCGACATTCCCCGCAATCGTCACATTTTTATCCACGCCATCGCCATTGGAGAAATATACGGTCTCCCCATCGGCATAAGCTGACGGTGTCCCGTCAAGGCTCCAGGAGGTATTCGAGCTTTCCGTATTCCAGGTGCCGCTCTTCCACCTCAACAAACCTTCCTTGTCACTCAAATTGACGTAAAGAGTGCCGTTGCTGACGGAAAACGTTCCGTTGTACAACTCCGCAGCAGCTCCGCCCAAAGTAAAGAAGGAACTTTCCGTCAACCCTGCTCCGGAAAGCAAGGCATAACTAATCCCCGTTTCCAGGGAAGACAGCCCCAGCCGTACTTCCGTAGCCTCACTGCCGCTGATGGAATTGACGGTCAGAGCCGCCGTCTCCGAATCAAGAGAACTGAAGCTCAGGATGCCGCCGTTTAACGTCAACCCGGCGGATAAAGTAGCCGTTCCTCCGGAAATTCCCGTGGAGCCCAGCGTGGAACCGGCATTCAGCACATACCCATCCGCGGACGTAACGTTCACAGTAAGACCGCCTCCGATCAGCAAAGCCCCCTGCCCGATAACGCTGGAATCCTTCACCGTCAAACCGCCTTCCCTCAATTCCACTGTTCCGGTAAAGCCGGGAACGGCCGCCGTTTCTCCTTCGGCAGTAACCGGAGCCTGGGCCGTTCCGTTAAGAACCAGAACCCCGTCGCCAACCTTCACGAGCTTGCCGTTTCCCGTCAGTCCGTTGGAAAAGGTAACAGTACGTCCCGTGGCATGGTCATTGGCATCCAGCGTGTCAAGGATAGTCCCATTCACCGTGCCCAGAAGTTCTACATAAGAAGCCGTGAAATCCGGATTATAGCTTATACCCCAGTTGGACAAAGCCCCCAGCGTGCCTTCTCCCAGTTTGATAACGGCCTCTCCCGCCACATTGGTCATGCCATAAGAACCTATGTTCACCCTGGCATCCCCGGATGTTGCGCTGCCCAACAGGAAGCTGCCCCGGAATGAACCGTTTGTTTGAGCCCAAAAGTCCATTCCCAGCAAATCGGCCGTTCCGGAAACGGCATTGAAAATGCCCGTGCCAGACCAGGACAGATGCATCGAAGTCTGCAATGCGGTCAAAGAACCGCCCCTCAAATTAAGTTCCCCTGAATAAGCCCAGTGAGCCAGCAGGAAACTGGCGCTTGTGCTATGGGTATCATTGTTGCCGGTGACAGTCAGGGAGGAACCCTGGTTCACATTAAGCACCCCATGCCCCAGCTCGGCAAGCCGGACCTGGCCTGCCGTAGTCACATTGCCGGAATCAAGATCAAGAGCACCATATAAGGAATTGTCATACCCACCGCCGGCCCCAACCCACAGTTTATTAACTTCCAATTCATTATCGGCCATATGAACCCTGCCGTAATAATGGGCTACCTTGAACGATTCCGCCTGGATGTTTCCCTTAAACGTCACCGTGGAACCGGTCTGGGCGCCAGATACGATATTCCCGGCGTATGTGATATTCCCTGCTACGGTCGGATTGCTGGTTCCGTTAAAGGTCAGCGTATCTCCAGTCGAGACGCTCTCGCCGCCCACCAGGTTCCAGAGATACGTGTTGCTGTCGGAAACATTCTGCGCATAGACATTCAAGCTGCCCTCCGCAATTACCGTTTGCCCTGCTCCGATGGATGTCCCCGCATCGGAACCGAACACCATGGTAGAACCCGCCATCATATGCAGGCTGGCTCCGCCAAGCATCCATGATCCCGACTGGGAAGAAGCACCCAGTCTCAAGGCTCCATATACGTAAAGATTCTGAAGGGCCGAGCCCTCCAGCAAATTGACGCTTCCTGCAGAAGAAGCATCCGTTTTCATGTAAACCGTGAGGGAAGAATTTTCCCCTCCCGTCACCAGGCTTTCAAAACCGGAAAAACGGTGATCCCCGTCACCCAACGTCAGGGACGAGCTGTTGCTTAAAACCGTTTCCTGGGCAAAAAGAGTGGCGCCTTCCCCGGGAAGGAGCGTATAATCCGTCTCAAATGTCATGGAGGAGACATTGATCCCTCCGGAGAAATTGACTGTTTTGGAGCCTTCCTCTGCCGTGAAAATGACGGCATCCCCATTCAGGAAGGAAGTATCCGTCTTGGTTCCGTCACCCTGCTTGTACCAGCCCGTTCCCGTATTGCTCCATGTCCCGTTGGAATTCCACACCAGAGTTTCTGCATCATACCCTTCCCCCTTGTACTGCACGGACATGCCGGAACCGTTGGAAACAAGCAGGAAATTACCCGCCCCCAGCTGGCCGGCGGAATCAACCCTCGTCAATGCCTCATAAGCATCATCCCCGGTTTGCTTCCAAATACGCAGGGAATCCAGGGATGCCCCCAAATCAGCCCCTGTAGACATGAAATAGCGTGTGATCAGGGCGTCGTCAACCATCTCGCGATTGGTGACCGCAAGCCCTTCCATGGCGCTGGCAACCACTACCTCCACATTCCATGTTTTGGCGTTCTTGGTAATTGTGGTGGTGTTTGACAGGTTAATCATTCCGTCAAGCCCAATGTGCCAGTAATGATTATCGGCACCGGGGCCATTGTCAAAATTGAGATTCCCTCCCGGAGTCGTCATGTTCAGAGTGCCGTCCACATAGATATTGGCATGCCCCTCTGGTTCCATATTTTTGAGCTGGGTACCGAAAGAAGTGGTAAGGGAGGAACCCTTCTCCACGTAAACATTGCCGCCCCATTGTCCAAGCCCCACAGACACACTTCCGTTCCCCGTAACGGAAATACCGCCTCCGTCCGAGGTATTGGGAGGCGTTCCCGTAACCGTCACATCCACGCCATTAAAAATCAAATGCGGACCCTTATTGTCCACGCGGGAGGGCGCCGCGTCTCCCTCCCAGTTGCCTGCCGTCCCTACGGCGTCGCCTTCCCCATCCCCCGTCCATGTAAAATCAGGACCGCCAAAGCCGGGAATCTGCCAGAAATCCGCCGAGGTTGCGGCATGGGAATAAGAGTAAATGCCGGAGAAGGAAACCAGGGAAGAGAGAAGGGCGGAACGCAAGGACGGAGGGAGATGAAGTCTCATATTAATCAATAATATTTCAGCCAGTAATATCCGGATTTATAATCCGTTGGCAAGTCTATTTTCAGAAATGACTCGCATTAAATAAATAATGAAAAAACAATCCCCCCGCCTGTCCAGCATATCCGCCTCCATATCCAGAGAAACAAAAACATCACTCTTTCATTACAAGCAAAATACATAGATTGAAGAAAGAAGCAGGATTATAAATTCCCAGTCTGCCCATCCGCTTTCCTGATGAAAGCGGTACGGATAAAAACAAAAAGGCCGCTCCCTCCCGGGAACGGCCCTGACTTGAATTATTTTTTCCTTACTGCTGCTGGGCGCCGCTCTGCTTAAGCATCTCCTGAAGTTGTTCCGGAGAAATGCTCATGGGGCCTCCCTGGGGAGCAGGGGCTTCCGAAATGCCGTCCAGTTCCAGATCAAAGATGAGCGGGGAATTGGGTTCAATCGGAGCGCCGGGAGTGTTTTCCCCGTAAGCCAGCTCGGAAGGAATGTAGACAATCCATTTGGAGCCGACGGGCATCGTGGTCAGCGCTTCGGCAAAACCGGGGATGACCTGGAGAGGAAGTTCCACGGACTTGCCCTTGGTGTCGTCAAACACGGTGCCGTCCAGCAGCGAGCCCTTGTACTTCACCTTGAACATGGGGTTCTTGAACTTCTTTTCATCAAATTTTTCTTCGCCGCCCTTGTTCACAACCTTGTACTGGAGGCCGGACTTCGTTGTGGTGACGCCTTCTTTTTTGCCGTTTTCCTCCATGAATTTCCTGCTGGCCTCCAAATTGGCCTTGGCCTTGGCGGAAATGCGTTCGTCAATTTGCTTCTGGAACGCATCCAGGGCGGGTTTCAGCTGTTCCTGGTCCTTGGCGGGCTTGCGGACCATGCCGTCCTTGATGCCCTGCAGGAAGGATTCCTGGTCCAGGTCGTCAAAGGTCAGGGTAGGAATGGAACCAAGCTGCTGACCGCTCTGGAAACCCAGAAAATAGCCCAGGTCCTTTTTCATCTGTTCGGGAGACACAGTAATTTCTTTCTCTTGTTTGGGTTGGTCGGCTGCCGGAGCTTCGGCGGCCTTTTCTTGCGCGCCTGCCACACCCGCCAGAAGAGCGGAAGCGGCAAACAGGGCGATGGAAGGTTTCATCTTCATGGTATTTTTATCCTTTCTTTGAAAAGAGGACTCCTTTTTAACGGATTCCGTTCATATCACAAGACAAGAGAATCGGTCATCCTGTCATCCTCTCCTGGCAGGAGGCCGGATTGCTTTCCGGCCAGAAGGAGAATCAGGTCATGCCAGCGTTTCCAGAACGCGGGCGATCATGGCGGGATAAAGGGTATGCTCCTGCTCCTGAATGCGGGCGTGAAGGCTTTCCGGCGTATCCCCCGGCAGCACGGGTACGCGAGCCTGGCCCAGGATGGGGCCGGTATCCATTCCGTCATCCACATAATGGACGGTGCAGCCGCTCTCCGCAGCTCCGGCGTTCACAGCCTGCTCCCAGGCATGAAGCCCCGGGAAGGCAGGAAGAAGGGAAGGGTGGATATTCAGGATGCGGGAAGGAAATTCCTTCAGCAGCGGAAGTTTCACCAGGCGCATGAATCCCGCCAGGCACACGCAGTCCACGCCGTATTGCTTCAGGCGCTCGGCAACGGATGCCTGGGATTCCTCCGGAAATCTGGTTTTAAATCCCCCGCAGTCAATAACCTCCGCCGGAATGCCCCAGGAACGGGCGCGTTCCAGAATATAGGCGTCCGGATTGTCAGACATCACCACGGCGATTTCCGCCCGGAGAGAACCGGACTGGATGGCATCATAAATGGACTGGCAATTGGAACCGGAACCGGAACCGAGTATTCCTAACTTGGGCAATCTGGACATCCGGGGGATAAAACCACAGTTTTTTGCCCGTGGCAAGTCTCCGGCTTGACAAAAAGGCTGCCGTATTTGCCTAATAAAGGCATGAGAGACCCCCGTTTTCAGGCCCTTGCAGCCCAGCTTGCAGGGTATTCCACAGCCCTGCGCCCCGGAGACAGGGTTCTGCTGGAACTGACGGATATTCCGGAGGAAATGGGAATAGCCCTCATCCGGGAGGCGAGGAATGCGGGAGCAATGCCCTTTCTGCGCCTGAACCAGTCCCGCCTGAACCGGGAAATGCTCTCAGGAGCAACGGAAGAACAATACGGCATCATCGGCCGCCACCGCCTGGCGGAAATGGAGGACATGGACGCCTACATTGAAATACGCGGCGGGGGGAACGCCTTTGAACTGTCCTCCGTTCCACAGGAAAATATGGCCGCCGCCATGAAAGCCCTGAACCCCGTCTCCCAGCGGCGCATCCGCCATACGCGCTGGTGCGGGCTTCGCTGGCCGTCCGGGGGAATGGCCCAGCAGGCGGCCATGAGCACGGAAGAGTTTGAGGATTTCTATTTCCGCACCTGCCTGATGGATTACGCCGCCCTGCGTCCCGCCATGCGAAAGCTGGCCGCCATGATGGAAAAGGCTGAATATGTGAAAATTACCGGGCCGGGAACGGACATTTCCTTTTCCATCAAAGGGCTGCCTGCCATCCCGTGCGCAGGGGAATGCAATCTGCCCGACGGAGAAGTATTCACCGCCCCCGTCATCGACAGCGCCAACGGCCACATTTCCTTCAATACGCCCAGCCTGTTCCAGGGAATCCCCTTTGACAACATCCGCCTGACGCTGAAAAACGGACTGGTCGTGCATGCGGAAGCGGGAGATAAAACAGGGGAGCTCAACGCCATTCTTGACACAGACCCCGGCGCGCGGAGGCTGGGGGAATTCGCCTTCGGCGTCAATCCGGCCATCACACGCCCCATGCGCAACATCCTGTTTGACGAAAAAATTTCCGGCTCCTTCCACTTGACGCCGGGGCAGGCCTACCACGTGGCGGACAACGGCAACCAGTCCCGCATCCACTGGGACATGGTATGCATCCAGACGGAAGCGGCCGGGGGCGGAGATATTTACCTGGACGGGCAGCTGGTGCGCCGCAACGGATTATTCACCCTGCCGGAACTGGCCATTCTCAACCCCTCCCTATCATGACCACCCACCCTTTCTCCAAAAAGCGTTCCCAGCTCCGCAAGCTCCTGTATGCGGCTGCGGCTGTCATTCTGCTGGGGTCCCTGCTGGCCTCCTACATGCACTGGGAAGCCAATCATCTGGAATTTAATGAAAACACGGCCCCTGCCGGATGTGTACCCGGCCTTTCCGGCCTTCGTATCCTGGTATTGTCGGATATCCACACCAATCTGCCCCTGCTGGAAAAAGCGGCAACAATAGCGGAACAGGCCAGACCGGACATGATCGTATTTCTGGGAGATCTGTACACGGATTTTCTGCGGGTCACTCATGCAGGCGACTACATCGCCCAGATGAAACGCCTCTCCTCCGTTGCCCCGGCCTACGCATGTCTGGGCAACCATGACATGGCCCTTGCGGACAATGTGGAACGCGTCCTGAAGGAAGGGGGCTTCACGTTGCTCAGGAATTCCGCAGCCTTCGTCTCCATCCCCAGGCTGGGAAATGTGGAATTCAAACTGGTGGGGCTGGGAGACCTGCGGGAGGGTGACTTTTTCCCGGACCGGTGCATGAGCCCGCGCGAATTGGAGGAAAACTCGCCCATGCCAACCATCGTCCTGAGCCACAACCCCAAAGGAAGGGAATTGCTGGGAAATTACCGCTGGGACCTGATGCTCTCCGGCCATACGCATGGAGGCCAAATCAAACTGCCTTTCTTTTCCACCCCGCTATTGGCGTCGGAAGGGGAAACCATGCACTCCGGGTTCCATCCTTATGAGGACAAGCAGGTATTCGTCACCCGCGGCATAGGCTATATAGGGCCGGGCCGCTTCAACTGCCCGCCGGAAATCAACCTCATTACCATTCCCTAACTTCCCGACCTGACCGCCATGGTTCTCTCTCTGCTGGCCTCCGGAGGCCCTAATGACGCGCCTCCATTCTTCATTCTGCTTACTGTCGTCTTCATGGGAATCATCGCGATTGCCCTCATTCTGGCCCACTTCCGGCAGTCCCTGCTGGCGGGCTACTTCATCTGCGGGGTAATTCTGGCCAACTGCGGCATTCTGGACCACATCCCCAATTCCGACGTCAGCATCCAGGCTCTTTCCGAGGTAGGAATTATCCTGCTCATGTTCACGCTGGGGCTTGAATTTTCCGTCGATGAACTCAAGCACCTGCGGAAAACCGCTCTGGTCGGCGGAGGTATTCAGATGTTCATCTGCACTGCGGCTTTCGGCCTGGGGCTTCATTACGCCACAGGCATGGACATGAGCCACTCCCTGACGGTCGGGGCCATTATGGGACTATCCTCCACGGCGGTGGCGCTGAAATCCTTCCAGGAATTCGGCCTGAGCGGAACCTCCGGGGCAAAAATGGCGGTGGGAATTGCCCTGTTCCAGGACATCGCCGCCATCATGCTGGTGGCAATCATGCCGCAGATCTTCACCGCCGCGCCCGACTCATGGGAAACAGCGCTCAACATCGGCATGGCCGTGCTGCGGGGGCTTGTCTTTCTGGGAGCCGCCTGGCTGATCGGCCGCTACCTGCTTCCGCGCATCATGCTGGCCGTCGCCCGGACCAAAAGCCGGGAACTCTTCACCCTGATGGTGTTCGCCATCTGTTCGGGAATTGCCATGCTCGCCAGTCTGCTGGGCCTGAGCATCGCCCTGGGCGCTTTCACCGCCGGCCTCTTCGTCAGCAGCTCTTATTACAGCCACCGGGTTCTTAGCGAAGTGCTCCCCTTCAAGGACCTTTTCCTGACCATCTTCTTCGTTTCCGCCGGGCTGTTGATTGACATTGATGGACTGTGGGAACACATCGGCCAGGTGGCAACCTTCGCCTCCTTTGTCCTCGCGATCAAATTCGTAGCCTGCCTTACAGCCGCAAGCTTCCTGAAAATTCCCGGGCGCATGGGCATCATGGCCTCCACCGCACTCACCAATGTGGGGGAATTTTCCCTGGTGCTCATCCCTTTCATGCAGGAAATATCCCCCATCCCGGCGCTGGTGACCACCAACGTTTACGCCATTGCCGCCGTCTCCATGGGCATGACTCCGCTGCTGATGAAGGCGGCACGGAAACTTACCCCGCTGCTGGTGCGCATTCCCGGGTTGAAAACAAAACGGGAACGCCTCAACGTGGAAACTCTGATCACACGCATGGAAGGCATCAGGGACCATGCCATCATTTGCGGCTACGGCCCCGTAGGCAGGAGGCTTCATGAAAGCCTGTCCCAGTACGGCATCCCCTGCATCATTATCGACCTGAATGCGGACACCGTCAAATCCCTGCTCAACGGCGGCCATCTGGCCTTTCTGGGAGACATCCAGCACCAAATCCCCATGGACCTGGCGGGCGTCCGTACCGCGCGGCTGATTGCCTTCACATTCCCGGACCCTGCCCCGGCCCTGTCCACCTACATGCAGATCAAGGGAGCCAATGCGGACATCACGGTGATTGCCCGCGCCAAATTCCGTTCGGAAGTGGCTTCCCTGCATCACGCGGGCATCACCAACGTCATCCATGATGAAATGGAAACGGGCGCCGCCGCCGTGCGCTTGGCGAAACAGAGTTTTGATATCATTGAACCGTCGGATGCGCCATCTCTGTCCCATTAAGCAACGATGAATCTGCCGGACGCCCACACCCATTCCTCTACAGCCGCTTCCGGCACGGCGCCGCGGTTCATCTGCGGCACCTCCCCGGCGGACTGGAAACAGGTGGCCCTTCTGGCGGAACGGGATGAACACGTTACGCCCTTTTTCGGCATTCATCCCTGGTTCCTGAACCCGGCTGAATGGAAAGAGGAAATGCCCAGGCTGGAATCCCTTCTGCAAAAAATCCCCCATGCGGGCGTTGGGGAAACGGGGCTGGACAAATGCCGGCGCGGCATCCCGGGGCTGCCTCTCCAGAAGGAAGCGCTGGAACGGCATCTGGAACTGGCCGCGCGTCTGGACCGCCCCGCTTCCCTGCACTGCTGCCGCGCATGGGGCACGCTGGCGGAAATGCTGACAAAATATCCCCGTTTGAACATTGTCCTGCACGGCTGGACGGGGGCACTGCATCCCGGCACGGAACTTCCTTCGGGAAACTGGCTTCTTTCCGTAGGGCTGCGGGAAATGGAACGTCCGGGACTCCTTGCCTCCATACCGCTCCATCGGCTGGCGCTGGAAACGGACGGGCATCCGGAAACCCTTCCGGAACTTTACCGACGCGCGGCGCAGGAACTGGGCATGACCGTCAACAACCTGGTTGACCTGGTCCAAAGCAATATGGAAAACCTGATCCGCCCTTGACGCCTCCATTCAACGGGCGGACATGGTTTCGTGGCGCCTATTCATTCACTGGGTTTCTATTTCCATTGATTCTTCGTTCAATCATTTTCCCAGAAAATAAAAATATTTCCGTTGACAGTTCATCATCTTTTTGCCATATGATGGATTATATTAGGTATGGATACAATTCCGCCCATCTCCCATGAATAATATCTTCCGAATTCTCCTTTTAGGAGCGCTCCCCCTGGCAGCCTTTCCCGTTATCCAGGCGTCAGCGCAGGAACCGGATATCCAGACACTACTTTCAGCCGAACGTTCCTCGTTCATCTCCGGAAAAGCCCGGGATATTCTGTGCAGGAAACTGGGAACCGCAAACCTTGACACGGATAAAATCCGGGCCATGGCATACGCCCCGCAAGTCGCCCTGTTATGCCACCTGTACCAATTTTTCAGCACCGCGGAAAACGGAGAACCGTTCACGCAGCATGAACTCAAGGACGGGGCATTCAGGAAATGGCTCTCCACCCACCCGGAAGTCTTCAGAATGCTTGCCCTATCCGGGGCAGCCGGCAAACAAACCCTATCCATATTTTACCGCATCTGGAACGCGAACAATAAAACGCTCCGCCCCGTTGAAACCAGCATGGCTCTGGGGGCAGGGCTTGCCTCAAATGTCATCCCTCCTGAAGAATGCCTGTCCAAATTCAATTTTTACCGGGAATCCTACTTCCAATCCGCATGTCATCCCCAGGCGGACACGATGCAGCCGTGGGAATGGGCCATCGTTTTCCGTGGCAGAGAGAGCCTGGAAGACCTGTCCTGGGCCCAGCAGTTCATAGAGAAAAAACAGATCCCTCCCGAACAGGCTGGAAATAAATTCATGGGTTTCATCCCCTATCGCAGGAAAAACCTTCAGGGAGTCAGCGTTCATGCCGGAGCCGCTTTTTACGACCACAAACCGGTCACATTAAAGCTTTATACGGAATACGGAGGCGTGTGCGGCGCCGTCTCCAAAGGAGCGGCAGGCTTTCTGAGAGCCAAAGGCGTCCCCGCGTGGGCCATCGGGCAGCCGGGACACTGCGCCTTTATCTGGAAACACCCCGGCGGACACTGGAAAATCGGCAACAACATCAGCGGATGGAACTGGTCAACGGGAAAAAGCCAGATCCCCTGGAACGGCCCCGTCCAGCTCATCCCGGCTTACAATGCCTTCATTCATCACAGTCTGGCGGAAGAATCCTTCCTGATGACGGTTTTATCTGACTGCTCTCCGCGTCCCGTCCAACGGGAATTGTTGCTGAAAGAAGCCTGCAAGATGAACCCATTTAATTATCCGGCATGGCGTCGTTACCTGAGCATGAAGGCCAAAGGAATCAATGACCGGCAAAAACTCACCCTGCTTAAAGAACTGGCGCAGGCCATGCCCCATGAACACAACCTCCTCCATCATGCAGCGGTAAACATACTCAAAATCCGGGAAAGCAAAGTCAATCCCTATGAACTGTACGCCTGTTTCCTGGACTCCGACTGCTCTCCCGCGGCAGAGGAACTCTTCACGAGGCTGTGCTGGAACAAACTCGTGGCGGATTGCCCTGAAATCGGCAAGATAATCAAATACAGGGAGGGATTCATCGGGAAGCATCTTTCCGTCTGGGCCAGGAAAGGGAACAATGCCTCATGGACGCCTAAAATGAAAAGATACTCCGCCGGCATGATGGAAGGCGCCATCACGGCATTGGAAAAAAGAGAACAGACCCGCACATACTATGTGGCAACCTACCGCCGTCTGCTGGAAATATGGAATGACAAAAAATTAAAGCATCAAGGGGAAATATTGATCAACAAAATCAGCGGCAATAAAGTCTCGCCCCTGCGGCAGAACCGGTAACCAGCACAGAGAATTTTAACATGAACGCGAACGCCATCATCCGGGCATCCTCCCCGTTTTTCCAAAAATACGTCTTATCCCCGGGAATGCCGGCAAAATGCCCTCTCGCCATGATGCTGCTGGGCCTCTGCTTCACAGCGCCTTTACTGGCAAATGAGGTATTGCGCATCGAATCGCAGGCGGCAGAGTACTCTGCCCAAATTTATATTCAAGAAGAAGAAAAAGGCTCCGTACCTGAAAAAGAGAAAGAGAACGATCAAAAAAGAAAGAAATTGGGCATAGGTGAAACAGTAATATTAACCCTGGTTTCAGACAAGCCCCAGCTCATTGGGGATCCATCCCAGATCGAATGGACAATCGAAGAAGGAGAAAATCTGGCTTCTTTTCAAGAGGAAGACAACTCTGTCATTCAAACATTGGTTATTAGAAATGACCTCTCCCAAGGAGGCGACATTACTGTTAAAGCAGTCACGGAAGAAGGAAGAGAAGCGAAAATCACGTTATCAGCCATTGTTCCCGAAGGGATCAGCGCAAAACATTTACGGAAATCATATGACAGAAATCATCCGGATTTTAATAAAAGAGGAGTCATTTATTTTGATCTGCCAAAGGATGGTGATCAAGAAATGGCAGGGGCATCAGCTGTCCTGGAATTAACGTTCCTCCCTACAAGCGTGAATTTTCGAAATGTCCATATTATTGAACGGGATAAGGGCTGCGTTCCCTCCCCGGCTGAAGGCAGCCTGGCAGCCCCTCATGATCCCAATCCTGCACCAGTACCCCTTGACAACAAAAACAGGCTATCTGACAATATTGGAAGCAAAAAACTCATTTCGGAATTAAGATTTTACGACTTGCCGCAAACTTATAAATGGCTTTGCGACTGGAACATCAATGTCGACGGGAAAGATGTAAAAACCATTCAGACTGTTGAACAGCATTTTTTTTACGACTGGATTGACGTCGTCAACGAAATAGCTACGACGACGGTTTCCAAATTCAACTGTTCCGTCAGCAGGTCCACAGAAAAAAATAACAAGCACGTATTTATCAACCAGTCAAAATAAATGAACCTAAAAAAATGATGAAATATTTTATTTATGCGATTGCCGCCATACATCTTGGCTGTTCAACTTCCCTTGGGGAAGAGACCGGATTTGATCGCCAACTCCCGGCTCCTGATTCCATCCATATTCGCGGACAAATGGGAGAAAAATCAAAAAAATTAAAAGAATTTTTTAAATCAGGAAATTTTAAACAATTCTATGGCTATTCAAACACAGTTCTGTCAGAAC
>ERZ773114.2329-NODE-2329-length-18024-cov-135.295286_pt1 | contig 18024 bp, 18 predicted proteins | sample MGYA00580564_ERZ773114 | MGnify/ENA primary metagenome ERZ773114 (study PRJEB29015, sample SAMEA2737836) | human gut metagenome | biome: human gut; feature: human-associated habitat; material: faeces | place: China | collected 2012 ... | reverse complement strand
TATGTAGCTGAAAATGGTTTTGTAGCAACAGATCCGACGCACTTTGGAAAGACGTGTCATGATCAATAGCCGTGGCAAACGTGTTGTCCGTGAGGCTGTCTTCTTACCACCTTTGTCTTTGTGAGAGTTGAGGACAAAAATCTTAATGAAATCCGCTTCCGCTCCGATGTTTATAAGATGCTTTCGGAACCAGGCAAAAGAGCCCCATATGCTATCCCTGATACCAAATTCGACAATTTCAGCGAGCGAGAGTTTGAAGAGAAGGTTGCAACTTCTATCATCCAAAGGCTGATGGAGGTATCAGCATCCTTGATGACACTCTCGGTATTGATTGGAAGATACCAACCGAACATGCCATCCTCTCGGAGAAAGATACAAAACATGATGTTTTAAAGGACTTCGACAGTCCTTTCGTCATTAACATAGATTTATACAAATGAATACAAAACAGCAAATAGCACAGCAACGTGCTAATTTGGCTATAGCTGAATTCTTGAAGGAATTGTTTACTCCTCCGTATGTTATTAGTGAGTCAACTTTTGATGAAACGAAGGAATCTGCGGTGGAGTGTGCCAAACAGAATGTCGATGCCGCATCTCTTACTGAAAGAGAGAAAGAGGTAGCGAAGGAGTCTGTTGAACTATTTGCCAATGATGTGGCACGGAAGTTTAAGGTTGCTATGAAACAATCTGGTAAGATTGTGTGAATACCCCTTTTGAAATTATGGTACATACGATGCCTATTGATACAATTTCGTTGAGAGATTCTCTTTCCTGTGTTTGTCAACAAAGTGGCGAGCCATTGTCTAATTGGTTTGATTGGGTCTCTCTTATAGCTTCTGTTGCTACTTTGATATGTTTTGCTATTACTTGTTTTCAAATCTATCAGGTTAAGAGTGTTAGTAAGCAGGTGAGGGAAGCCGTGAATGATAATAATAAGCAAATAAAAAATAGTATTTCTCTCTATAAGGTTACAGATGCTCTTCGACTGACACAAATGGTGTTGGACTATATAAGAAAAGAACATTATGAATTAGCGGCAATGAAGTTGTTTGAACTCAATAACATGGCAATAGAAATCGCAAATACTCATAAGGAGCTCAAAGCTTACCAGCTGTCATTGGTATCAGAGATGGATCATCTTAATGATATGGCAACCAATGTAAAAACTATGTATAGTTCAAGCTATACGATGTCAACAATAATGCGATTTAATAATGCATTAAAAGATATAGATATCAAGATTAAAAATCAGATATTAAAAAGCGATAGAATATGAAAAAGTATATTGATAGCATAGCACCAATTATCGACAAAATCATAAAGATGACAGAATTAAAACAGATGAAATGGGAAAAATCAGGAATCAATACATATCGTTGTGTTGATGTCAAGGACTCCCTCAGCCTAGAAATATCTGGAGGAAATGGTTTTATTGGTTCAAATATTGGTTTCAAGCTATATTCGGAAGATAAATTGGAATTTGAATATACGCCAGGTTTTATGGTGAAGTATCCTGAGTTTGAAGCTCTCTTGTCAAAGCTTTATTCTATTGTTGAAGAGGCAGATGTGAAAAGAATTACAGGTCAACTTTCAAAGATTATGTCAGCTTTTGCTAAAACTGATAATGTCTGATGAAGAAAGATAAAAAATGATTGGAAAAGTCTACATTTATGGAAATACCAGCAATAATGAGGAGCGTAACAACTCTGTCTTTTGTTAGATATAGAGGTCACAAAATTTTAAATGACTTTATCACTTTGGACAATGCTCTTTTGGCAAAAGCAAAATGTTGGATATGAAATGAATAAAAAATATACAATGCTTACACAAGAAATAAGAAATAAAGTACAACGCTTATGGAACATGTTTTGGAGTCGTGGAATCACGAATCCAATAACTGCTATAGAGCAAATATCATATTTGTTGTTTATCCGTCGATTAGAAGAAGTCGATGAATACGACAATGTGACTAATGTTAAGAAAAAAAGCATATTTAAAGGTCACGAAATGTGCTTATGGAGTAGGTTCTCAACGCTGCCTCCTTCTGATATGTTGGAATGTTACCAAAATGAGGTGTTTCCATTTATAAAGACATTAAATGGAGAAGATGAACCCTTTGCCCAGTATATGAGTGATGCGGTTAATGAGATCTCTCAGCCAAACTTGCTTTTTGATTCTGTCAATATAATAAATTCAATATATTCAGATATAGAAAGAGACAAGGAACAAGGGCAGCATTTCCAAGATGTACAAGGTGATATCTATGAATATCTGATTAATGAAATCGCTACTTCTGGAAAGAATGGCCAGTTCCGAACTCCTCGACATATCATTCAATTCATTTGTGATTTAATTAGTCCAGATGTTAATGACACAATTTGTGATCCAGCTTGTGGTACTGGAGGCTTTTTGTTGGGAGCATTGCAAAGTGTTCTGACTAAGCATACTCCAGCTAATAAAAGAAAAGAGGATGAAAATGGTTTGTGGCGTTATCAAAATTCTTCTGATGCTATTCTGAATGAAAGTGAAAAAGAAAAGGTTTCAAATTCTCTTCTGTTTGGATTTGACATAGACAAGACCATGGTTCGTATTGGATTGATGAATCTTATGCTTCATGGCATAGCTCATCCACGGATAGAACGAATGAATACATTGTCTTCTTTGTTTTATACGCAGAAAGAACATCAAAAGTATTCTGTGATAATGGCAAATCCTCCTTTCACTGGAACTGTTTCTATGGAAGAATTGAGTGAAGATTTAGTAGAGTATGGAAAGAAATCGGAACTTTTATTTTTGATTAGAATCATAAGTATGCTAAAGATCGGAGGTCGTGCTGCGGTTATAGTTCCTGATGGTGTACTGTTTTCTACAGGAAAGAAAGCAAAAAGCGTCCGTGAAAAGTTGCTGAAAGATTGTAGTTTGAATGCAGTTATATCATTGCCGTCTGGGGTCTTCAAACCTTATGCAGGAGTTAAAACTTCCATATTGTTGTTTACAAAAGTAGAAGACGGAAGTTCAGATTGGCATACCAATGATATTTGGTATTATGAACTATCTTCTGATGGTTACAGCTTGGATGACAATCGGAGAAAGTTAACCGAAAATCCTTTGTCTGCAGCATTGGATAAATTTCAGAATCGAGATAAGCTTCTAAAAAAGACAAAACAATATTTTCATTTATCAATAGATGAAGTTAATAAAAGAACTTTAGAACTTCATTTTGATAAATATAAAATATATGAAGAGGAACGGGAGGATTTCCGCCCTCCACATGAGCTGATGAAAGACATTATGAGTTTGGAAAAGAATATTATGAAGGATCTTCAGAAACTGAATGGTATGATATAAAATAGTAGATTATGGAATCAGCAAAAATTAATGATCTGTTCGTTATCCAAACAAATTCCAAGCTAAAGGCTAAAGAAGGAAAAAAGGAGGGACAATATCCATTCTATACTTCTGGAGAAGAGATAAAATACTTGGATACATTTCAATGCAACACACGAGGACTTATTATAGGAAAAGGTGGAAATCCTAACTGGCGTTTTGCAAATGGAATGTTTAGTATGTCAACAGATTGTTGCTTGTTGACAGCAAAGCAAGAATCTGTGGATATAGAATATGTTTACTATTATCTCTGTGCTTTTCCAACAATCATGCAACGGCTATATAAAGGTGTTGGAATTAAGCATATATCATTAGCGGACATCAAAAATATAGAGATTGAATATCCGCCGATAGAAGTTCAGCGGACAATAGTTTCTGTATTGTCTTTTCTTGATGCAGTAATAAAAAAGAGACAAATAAATGTCGTGAAAAATATTCCAGAACTGCTTAAGAGTTATTATTCACAGCTTGTTGACAATAATGTATGGGATAAAGTAAGAATATCTGATATTGCGACTGAAATAAAGTCAGGTCCGTTTGGTACTCAATTACATGTGAGTCAATTTAGTGACAAAGGTGACATATATGTTTATGGAATAGATGATTTGACAAAGAAAGCTCCAAAAACTCGTTATCTATCTATTGTAGAATTGGATAAGTATAAAAGATATCTGGTTCATGGTGATGATGTGCTTATTTCAATAATGGGTACTGTAGGGCGTACAAAAGTAGTACCTAAAGATATTGGATTGGCTATTAATACCAAGCATTTGGTTGACATTACCTTGAATCAAGATTTATGTAAGCCATATTTCTTGGCTTATACTTTGGAAAATGATCGCAAGGTAAGACGACAGATAGAGTCTTCCAAACACGGAGCGGTAATGTCTGCTATCAACATGTCTGATGTCAAAAATCTCATGATAACTTTGCCGAGCATCAAGGTACAAATGTACTTTGAGGAGGTTTATCATCAGGTTAAAGATATTCAAAAATGCATGGAAGAGGAAATTCAATTGTTGAAAGAACTTCGAAAATCACTGCTGGCAAAATACTTCAGAGAAAATAATCCTCTAAATGCATCTTTTTCAGTTACAAAAAAACAAAAAATAACAAGTGGCTCAGATATAGATTCATTGTTAACTATCATAAATAAAGGAGGATTCTCGAATTTGTCTAATTATGATGAAATGAGAAGCCTTTTGTATTATTATATTGGAAAAGAAGTTGTTGAGCAATATTATGATAAGAAAACCAAGAAAGTAAAACTTCGCAAGAAATGAAACTGATAAGTCTTAAAATAGGAGAAAGTTTTAGAAGCTTGCCTGCAAATTTTGAGGTTCGTTTTCTTGAAGATGGTCAAAATCTTGACCTTGAAGAATTCCGTCCTTTTTGTATGGTAGGTTTAAATGGTTGTGGCAAGTCTAATGTCTTGGAAGCCTTGGCGCAGATATTCTATCAATTAGAATTGTGCGTGGCTGTTCATCTTCCTCAAAATATACTGTCAGATGATGAGAAACTAAGGACAGGTGGAACCATACAATCTTATCATCTGGAATATTTGTGGCATCCTAATTCGTTACCTACTTTTGAACTTAGCAATGCGAGAAAGGTAGTGATAGATAAAGAAATTGGCAAGGAACCGCAGATGTTTGTTTCATCTGTTAATGGTTCTGATAAGATTCAAGTCTCCCTGTCTTCTTCTACTATAAATCATATGGAGGCAGAAGGCAAGAAATACCTGCCAAAGTATGTCGTAGCTTATTCCTCTGGCGAAAATGAAACGTTGAGTATACCTTTTATAAAGAGCCGTTTGCTCCATCTTGATGAGTTTAAGGAATATACATATAAAGGTATAGAGGGAACTCCAACAACTGAAAATGGATTGATTTATGTTGATGCCAATATGAGTCAGGCGATACTTCTGTGTTGCCTATTGTTTGAAAAAGACAAAACATTGTCTGGTCTTCACAATATAGATTATACAGGAATCAGTAAAATTACGCGCTTTAGAATGTGTCTTAGGGAGAATTATTTCTCGGTTTCGTCCTTTGGAGACAAGGTGTCTTATTTTAAGGTGTTGTATGAAACACTTTTTAGAAAGTTCAAATCTTGCTCAACTATGTCATGGCGAGACGAAAGTAATGGGAATGCTGTTATCTATTATGATTTCTATGTCAATGATGCCACAAGGGATGCTTTTAAGGCGCATTTCAAATCTGGAATAGAGTGCTTTCAGGCTTTTCGACTATTATACGAATTGAATTATCATAAGATTGGAGAAGCTAAGGAAAAAGAGATATATGATTCTCAAGGCATATATACTGAGGGAAAATTTTCTTTGCCAGGACCGGAAGAAGATACATTCCATTTCTTGGATTTCTTTATCTCGAAAAAAATATCTAAGTCAGGAACTTGCAAGGAAATACTATTGAAGGCATTTTCAGATGGTGAACACCAGTTTATTCATACGATGGCAATCTGTTTATTGCTGAAAGATAGTGATTCTCTGATTTTGCTTGACGAGCCGGAAACCCATTTTAATCCCAATTGGCGTTCCCTCTTTATAAGCATGTTGAATGAGACGTTACATAATGGATGTTTACATTCAAGCAATGACATACCTACATGTAATTTCTTGAAGGAAGTATTGATTACTTCGCATTCACCATTCATCATTTCAGATTGTTTGCCACACCATGTATTGGTGTTATATAAAGATGAGGATGGACATACAAAGGCTGAAACTGCTTCCGAGCGAAGTATTAAAACATATGGAACTTCAATAAATGTCTTGACCGCAGAAATCTTTGGTAACTCCGATTCGATAGGTCAACGAGCTTATCAAGAAATGCAAGCAATTAAAGATGAAGCGAAGGATAAGGATAAAGCTATCCGTAAAATCAACAGCCGTTTCGGTGAGTCTTTAGATAAGCTGATAGCTATAAGTGAATTAAAGGAGAAGTAATTATGTTGTACCCTTACAAATATCCAAAAGCAAAAATCCAACAATTGCAATCTTTTGTCAATTACATCATGTTGGAAGTTGTGCTTAGGGCAAAGAAAATACCAGATCCGACCTTTTCTGTTGGATTGGTAATTCCAAAGTATGAAGGTATTATCCGTGATGTAAATGCTAAATATATTTTAGATCCGATTTCAAATATGTATTTAGACTCCAAGAAACTGGACCGCTTTCATCTGAAATTATTGCGAAAGGCGGTATTGGAGAATAATAGAATAGAGGAATTGTGTGATGGTAAATTTAGGCCAGTTAGGTACAAATACCTAAACACTGTCTTTACGCAAGATTTTGAAAAAGACATGTTGAAGAATATAAAGACGTTTTGTGTCAAACTTTATGAGAAATGTCTTTATTTGGCTCCGGTTAATATTCGATATGGAGATATGAAACGGTATTATGATTTGATAGTACAAAAAGATGATAGGTGTCATTTTTGTGGCGTTTCTTCTTTGACCATAAAATATGAATCAAAGCGAAATGCTTTCGACCATTACCTTGCAAAACAGACATATCCGTTTGTATCAGTTAATTTCAAAAATTTAGTTCCAGCTTGTAGTAATTGTAATAATTTACGCAAGGGAGTAAAAGATGTGTTGTTATGGAAACATAAACGAGTAAAGGCATTTTACCCATATACAAAACAGCAATACTCTATTCAAGTTAAAATTAAATTTAAAGAAGGGGTGGTCTATTCTGATAACTTAGTACCGTCAGATTTTGATTTATTATGTGTCTGTGATGGTTATCAAGAACAAGTTGATAATTGGATGCGTGTTTATGACATTGAGGAGCACTTTAAGGCAAAGTGTTGTGGCGGGACTGTCAAGTCAAAATTGGCGGAAATTATGGATCTTTGCGAAATAAAGAATATGTCTGTCGAAACAATACTTCAACATATGGAGAACAACTTAGATTATGACATGAATTTTCTAAAAGTTCCTTTTATTAGGGCAGCACTTCTTTCGATTAGTAATCCATCAATCAATTGAAATAAAATATGTTATCGATTAATAGGACTTTAATAAAGATGCCATTTGAGCAAGAACTGTGTGAGGCAGCTTTCGATAATTTGCGTAGTAAACCACCAATACTGTGTAAGGTGGGTTGAATGAAAAATATTATCTTTGCAACCGTTTTAAAATTCATATAAAATGGAAAGCAAAGAATATTTTGAAAAGGTGATGCAGGACTACAACCAGAACCGAAAGGGGCATAGTCTGCGTAAGTATAGCAAAGATAAAGCAGTAGATTATGACTGGCTCATCCAGTACAAGAAGAACTATCCTTTACTGGAGAAACAGTAGGAACCATCGCAAGATGCTTTCATATTTTTTATCAAAAGTTGTGATAATGCTAGAGAGATGTTTTAGACATATAGCTATGGGAAGACGCAATTGGCTTCAGACAGGAAGTCACTTCTCTGCCCAGAATTTGGCATTTATGTTCGGGTTGTTGGAAAGTTGCAAATTGAACAAAGTGAACTTTGGTGAGTACATCGAGGATATCCTTACTCTCATACTTTGTGGAGAGGAGGTTGATGTCTCGTTCTTACCATGTGGCTATGTTCGCCATTTTGAAGATGGTACGGATGCGGAGTTAACGAAACCATCCCAAGCCATCGCTTGATAGTTAAATTTTAGAAAATCAAAACTTTATTAAAAATACTGGTACGGCTAACCCGCTGATAAATAGTGGGGACGCTGTATTGGTGGTTTACCAATCATGCAAATAAATCTCAAAGATATAGTTTTGGCGTTCCGCAAGTATTGCCCTGATCACCCTTTGAAGATGATTGCGGACAATTTCTTTGATGAAACAGGTAGTTTCAAAATGAATCTCATGGCAGAAGGTTCTTGGGCTATCAATTCTGTCTCAGCTATTGCACGGCCATTGCAGTTTCTAGCATTTCATAGCGAGAAAGCGTATAGAGATATGATAATCAATAAGGTTTCTGCTGCTGACAAAGAAACCTTTAACCTTCATAATCTCATCTCTGCATTCTGTGAACTGTCTGTTATGAACACCTTCATCTGTCGTAGTTCTGACCCAAAGTCATTTGTCTATGAAAATCGAGTTAGGGATGATTCTGATAAGAATGTTGAGTTTTCTATCAAGATGCAAGATTTTACGTTCAATGTGGAGGTGAAATCTGCAAACTTGGTGCTGGAAGACCAAGAAATTGCAAAATTGCTTAGAGAGAATCCTTCTGTTTTGATGATAGATGCTCGTATTCCTAATTATCAAGAGGTGGTAGATAAGGCTCAGATGCCAGTCCGTGGCAGTCTTGACAACAAGATAAAGGACTTTCTTGTGGATGCTAATAAGAAATTTAGCAAGAGTAATGGGGAAAAAGAGGTCAATTTATTGGTCATTTGTTGGGATGACAGGATACATCAAGCTTTGATGGCGCTAAAGAGTCCCAAGGCGCAAGGATTGCTGACCGCCAACACTTATAGGCATGACAAACAAGGGAATCCTGAACTATATCCCAACATAGACTGTGTTGTAGTCAACAAGACCTATTCCTTGTTCAAAGAATATATTCTTGGCACTCTTTTTAGGAATTTTTCTCCTATATATCCAGTAGATCCATTCTTCATGTTATTTGGTGAAGGTTGCATCGTCGATCATAATCTCACTCAGGATAGGTATTTGATGCTAAAATCTATCATGCAACAAGATCTTATGATAGTTGATGAAACATTTGCAGATAGTTTGTCGCCTGTTAGCATTGCCACTATGAGCGACGGAGAGCCTAATACAATAAAATTTAGGAAGTACGAAATGTAATGATGAACATAGTCTTAGATATGTCAACTCAATCATCAATTAACAACAAGCGAATAGCAGAGAATACGCTGCTTCTTTACTTCCGAATGCTCTTTATGATGGTGGTGTTGCTGTATAAGAGCCGAGTCATATTGAATGCGTTGGGAGTGGAAAACTTCGGAATATATAATATCGTAGGTGAAGTCGTGGCATAGCTCTCTGGCATATGTCAACATCCTGTACATAAGAAAATTATTGAAGTAATGTGGGTGGTGACCAACGTGAATTATGAACTATAATAAACAAAGTGAAAATCATGATAACATTTGTTAGAAATCCAGAAATACAACTTTTTACGGACTTTATAAATAGATTTGGAAATGCAGAATCACTGCGAGATAGAACGGAACGTATTGCAGTAGTGGTTCCTGGAGATATGCTTGCAGGAGTATTTTGTGATTCTGAGCCATTCGCTTTTAATAAAGCTATAAATAAAGGCAGTATATGGTATAATGAACACAAGGTTAATGAAATAGGTCTTGATCATGAAGAGTGCTATGCTTGTATAGCTCATGAATTGGGTCACATGATGGATTCAAGTCAGAGAAATCTAGAGCATCAACAAGACCGAGAGATTAATGCAGATAGAATCGCTTGTAAATTAGGATTAGGAGACAGTATGATTTCTGCTCTTCATAAGATGATAAATTATTATCAGCAGCCTAATGGAGCAGCAGATGATAATACGTGTAAAGATAATTTACTAAAGCGTATTAACGTTTTAGCTAAGGTAGAAAAAGTATCCCAAGAATAATATAGATAGACACAATTTATGATAGATATAAAAAGAAAAGAAGATTGTTGCGGATGCAACGCTTGTGGCGATGCATGTGCTCATGAAGCCATCACATTCAAAACCGACAATGAAGGATTCTGGTATCCTGAGGTTGATAAGGAAAAATGTGTTGACTGCGGACTATGTGAGAAGGTTTGTCCAGTTCTGAATATAAAGGAATTAAAAAAGAATGACTTGCCTCAATCCATTTGTTATGCAGCTGAGCATAAAAATCTTGAAGTTGTTTTTGATTCAACTTCAGGTGGCTTGTTTTCTGCTCTTGCAGACATCATGTACAAAGAACAAGGTTATGTTGGTGGAGCTGTCTTTAACGATGACTTTTCTGTTAAACAATTCATTTCCAATAAGAAGGAAGATTTGCCACGAATAAGAAGTTCAAAGTATCTGCAAAGTTCATTGATTGGTTTTTACAAAGAAGTTCGACAATTATTGCGTAATGGCGAGAATGTCTTGGTTTGTGGAAGTCCTTGTCAAATGGCAGCACTTCGTGCATTCTTACGTAAGGATTATGACAATCTTATAATTGCAGATTTTATATGTCGTGGTACAAATTCCCCTAAGGTTTGGCGTAAATACTTAGATTCATACGAGGAGAGATATGGCTCCCCTGTTGTTTACTGTAAAGCGAAATCTAAAGAATACGGTTGGCGCAATCTTACCCAAAAAGTTATTCTTGCTAATGGTAAACATATGTATGAAACAAAGGATCAATCAAATTTCACTAAGGGTTACCTTCAGACTGGAGTTTATTGTCGACCTTCATGCTATGAATGTAAGTTTAAGGGATATCCTCGTATGAGTGATATTACTCTTGCAGATTTCTGGGGAATAGAAAATATTGATAAATCGCTAGAAAAGAATTTAGGTACATCTTTGGTGATGATAAATTCTAAGAAAGGTGAAGCATATTTTGAGAAGGTAAAAAGCCGTATACATTGTATTCATGTCCCATTTGAAAGTATAGAGAAAGGAAATCCTTCATTAAATAAACCATTGGCTCCAGCAAAGGTTGACAGAAAAGAGTTTTTTGATGACTTAGATAAAATGTCATTCCTTCAAATAGCTGATAAGTATATTTTGAAAGGCAAGAAGAGTAAAAAGTCTCAGATTAAGTCTATTTTGCGATATGGCTTAGAGGTAGTTAGAACAACTCAATTGAATCCTAAGGCTGTTTGCCAGTTCTTCAAGTATAATTCATTTCGAGAAATTCTTGATGGAAATGTACTTATACCTACACCTCATTGCGTGATGAGAATAGCAAAGAATGCAACCATCAACAAGAATGGAAAAACTATTTTTGGAAATAAAATGCATTTTCCTAAATCACGTTTGGAAACTCGTCTGTTGGTTCAATCAAATGGCATATTGAATTTAGGACCAGGAACCAACATAGCATATGGTGCAGATATAGAAGTATTCTCTAATGCAACCCTTACATTTAAGGGGCATGGAGCTTCAAATATTGGGTTAACAGTTGTTTGTGGAAACCATATTGAGTTTGGTGAAGGTGTAATGATGGGCAGACATGTGACTGTTAGAGATAATAATGGTTCCCATTTTATAAATAGACAGGGATATAAAAACTCAAAACCAGTAATCGTTGGTGATAAAGCTTGGTTGTGTGAATCCTGTACTATCATGAATGGTGTCAAGGTTGGTGACGGAGCTATTGTTGGAGCGAAGGCATTTGTAATTAGTAAGGTGCCTGCCCATACAATGGTTTCTGGTCATCCTGCTCAAGTAGTTGACGAAGATATATTGTGGAAATATTAATATTAACATTAAAAAAAATGAATTATGGAATTAAATGAATTTATTGCAAATTTTGCTGACCAATTTGATGAAACTGATGCATCTGAAATCCAGGCCGATACCGAGTTTCACGAGATTGACGAGTGGGGTAGCCTTACTGGTATGGGTGTTATTGCTATGGTAAAGACTGTATATGGTAAGACAATTACAGGTAAGGAAATTCGAGAGTGTGTTACTGTAGAAGATTTGTTTAATCTTGTAGAATCAAAGTAATCAATGACTACATTCAACCCTTTCACCTTAGAAGGTAAAACTATCTTGGTGACTGGAGCATCTTCTGGAATAGGTCGTGGCATAGCCATTGCCTGTTCCAAAATGGGTGCTACTGTAATTATCAATGGTAGAAATGAACAAAGACTTGCTGAGACCATGACAGAAATGCAAGGTGAAGAGAATTTATCTTTGGCGGCAGATCTGAGTGATAGCAATTCTTTGACCGGAATGGTGAGTAGACTACCTAAACTTGATGGTATTGTTCATTGCGCTGGTATCGGACAGCGTGTTCTTTGTAAGCAGTTGCAAGAGGCTGATCTTGATACAATGATGGATGTGAATTTCAAAGCTCCAGTTATGCTTCAAACAGAAATCTTGAAGCAAAAGAAAATAAATAAAGGCGCTTCCATTGTATTTATTGCTTCAATTGCATCTGATTCTCCGTCTATAGGTAATGCTGTTTATAGTGCTTCTAAGGGGGCAATCATATCTTATGCAAATTGCTTGGCTTTAGAATTGGCACCAAGGCTGATTAGAGTTAATTGTATCTTGCCTGCTATGATTTGGACAGACTTGATCTTAAAAGGAGGCATAACAGAAGAAGAGTTAAAAGAAGACGAAAAGAAATACCCTCTCAAGAGATATGGCAAACCTGAAGATATTGCCAATTTATCTATATATCTATTGTCCAATGCTGCTGCATGGATGACAGGGTCTAGTATTAAAATAACTGGGGGAGGTAATTAAACTTTAATAAGAATAGTTATTATGGCTTATATAAAAGGAATATCATATTATTTACCGGAAAAGGTTGTAACAAACGAAGAACTGATTAAAGAGTTTCCTGAATGGAGTGTAGATAAAGTGGCCAAGAAAGTTGGTGTTTATTCTCGCCATATTGCAGGAAAAAATGAAACTGCAGGAGATATGGCAGAAAAGGCAGCGTTGAGACTCTTTGATGAATACAAGATTTCGCCAAGTGAGATAGATTTTGTTCTTCTTTGTACTCAGAGTCCTGATTACTTTTTGCCATCAACTGCTTGCATTCTTCAAAACCGCTTAGGTATACCAACGACAGCTGGTGCTTTTGATTATAATTTAGGATGTTCTGGTTGTGTGTATGGTATGGCTATGGCTAAAGGGCTTATAGCTGGCGGTATTGCCAAGAATGTACTTCTGCTGACTGCTGAAACTTACAATAAGTATCTCCATCCATCTGATAAGAGCAATCGGTCTATTTTTGGTGATGGTGCTGCTGCTTGTTTAATCTCTACAGAGGGAATTGCTGAGATTGGTGAGTTTTCTCTTGGTACAGATGGAAGTGGTGCAGAAAAGCTGATGGTTAAGACGGGGGCTGCTAGATGCCATCAACCAACTGGTAATAGCGTCATAGATGATGAAGGTCATACACGATTTGATGATTATCTCTACATGGATGGCGGTGGTATCTTTAATTTCACACTGGATGCTGTTCCTGCCATGATGAAGGATATTCTTTTAAAAAATAGTATGACTAATGAAGATGTAGATTATTACGTTTTCCATCAAGCAAATAAGTTTATGCTTAATACTATCCGTAAGGTTTGTGTTCTTCCGAAAGACAAATTTTATGTAAATTTAGAAGAAACAGGTAATACGGTATCATCTACAGTGATGATAGCAATGAAGCAGTGTTTGAATGCTGGAACTATCCATAAGGGGATGAAAGTTATGGTATCTGGATTTGGAGTAGGACTAAGTTGGGGAGGAACTATTTTAAAGTTTTGATAGCTTAAATTCGTAGTAATAAATTTAATTGTGTCTATGCAAATATTAATTATAGGTGGAACAGGTGTTTTAAGCTCTGCTATTACAGAGGTTGCTATAAAGAATAGTATCAAAATAACGATGATAAATCGTGGTAATCATAGTATTCCTCAAAATGTAGAATTAATAAAATCTGATAGAAGAAATTTTGATTATATAAAGAAATCCTTACAAGGAAGAACCTTTGATGCTGTGATGGATTTTCTTTGTTATAGTGATAAGGATACTGAAGAAAGTGTTCGTTTTTACTCTAATTATACTAGACAGTATTTCTTTATATCCTCATGTGCAGTATATGATACACAAAAAATGGGTGGAAGACCATGTTGTGAGGAAGATGTTAAGTCTCTTGCTATATGGGATTATAGTGTAAATAAATGGAGGAGTGAACAAAAAGTTTATTTATTATTTAAAAACTTAGATTGTAAATATACGATTATTCGTCCATGTGTTACTTACGGAAACACGCGTATTCCTTATGGTATTAGTCCTAGGTACCGTTGTCATTGGACATTGATTGCTCGTATATTGGAAGGCAAGCCTATTATTCGTTGGAATGGAGGAAACAATCGATGCAATATGACGAGAGTTGAGGATTTTGCGGTAGGTGTTGTAGGACTTATAGGAAATGAAAAAGCTTATAATGAGGCTTTTAATGTTTGTGGTGAAGAAACTCCAACATGGAATGATGTTTTGTCGATAATATCGAAAACGATAGGAAAAGAGATAAAGACAATAGACATTCCTAGTGATTATTATGCAAAGGAACTTCCTTCACGAAAAGGAGAAATTCTTGGTGGTAGGAGTATTGATGCAATAATGGATAATAAAAAGATTAAATCTGCAGTTCAAAATTTTCGACAAACTATCTTTATAGAGGAAGGTATAAAAAGAACAATTGAGGCATATAAACATAATAATTATGAAGAAGGAATAGACTGGAGATTCGATGCTGATACAGATAGAATTATAACAAAATGGTGTAAACTGAACAAAATATCAGTTGTAGATTTAAATTTAAAGTACATTGATTATTTAAATAATGCCGGTTTAAATGAAAAAATTATTTATTGGTTAGAAAAAAATAAAGATTATGTAATCATTCGTTTGGTAGATAAAATATTTGCTGTTTTGCGAAAGATTTGGAGGAAACTATCTTGATATATTTTTAATGTCTATATTAAATGTTCTATGCAATCTAATAATAAAACTATTGCAAAAAATACGCTTTTCCTATATTTCCGTATGATGTTTACGATGGTGATTTCCTTGTTCACTTCCCGTATCATTTTGCAGAAATTGGGGGTAGATGACTATGGAATTTATCAAGCTGTTGGCGGAGTTGTTGGATTCTTGTCTTTCATTAATGGTGCATTATCTACCGGATCTTCGAGATTTCTGACCTATGCACTTGGTGAAGGTAACGTAGAAAAAATAAAAAGAACTTTTTCTACTACACTCAATATCCATATATTAATAGCAATATTGATAGTAATAGTTGCAGAAACGATTGGACTTTGGTTCTTATATCATAAGATGGTTATTGCTCCCGATAGATTATCGGCTGCGATTTATACCTACCATCTCTCGATATTGACGGCGGTGTTCACCCTTACTCAGGTGCCTTATAATGCAACCATCGTGGCGCACGAGAAGATGTCGATATATGCCTATATGAGCATCTTCGAGGTGTCAGCGAAGCTGCTGGTCTGCTATCTGCTGGCTATGGGCGGCTTCGATAGGCTGATGATGTATGCCACCTTGCTCCTTTCTGTGCAGGTGGGCATCATGTGCTTCTATCGATTTTATTGCACTCATCATTTTGAAGAAGCTCGCTTTTCTTTTTCTTTCGACAAGAAGATTTTTAAAGAAATTGCAGGATTTTCAGGATGGAGCATGTTCGCCAATGCATCTATAGCTCTTAATAGTCAAGGTGTATTGATATTACTCAATATGTTTTTTGCACCTGCTGTTGTTGCAGCAAGAGCCATTTCGCTTCAGGTAAATATGGCAGCCAATCAATTCGTCTCAAACTTTCGGCAGGCTGCCAATCCGCAAATTGTAAAGAAGTATGCCGTTGGAGACTATGAAGGTTCAAAGCATCTGTTGTTGGAGAGTACCAAATACTCTTATTATATGATGTATTTGATAGCCTTACCTGTTTGCTTGTTGGCTTACCCATTGCTAAAATTATGGTTAGGTGTGGTACCTGATTATACCGTACCTTTCCTTCAGATAGTCATCGTACAGAGTTTGTTTCAGGTATTTGATACATCTTTCTATACGGCACTTTATGCCAAAGGACGTTTGCGGGAAAATGCATTGACATCTCCAACTTTGGGATTTATGATATTTCCTATTACTTATATACTTTTCAAGTTAGGGTATTCGCCATTGGTCCTTTCTTGGACCAGTCTCGTTGTTTATGCAATTTTAGGAATAATAGTGAAGCCTTGGTTAATAATAAAGATTGTAGATTACAAATGTTCTGAGATTTGGAGCGTATATCGTTCTTGCTTGATAGTGACGGTAGCAAGTCTCCCAATACCTATTATTATATATAAGTTGGTAGATACTTCCCAGATTGTCTATTTCATCCTTCTTGGTTTGGTATGTCTCATATCTGTAGCCCTTTCCGCCTTCTTTCTTGGCATCGACAAGGCGATGAGGAAGAAGGTGCAGAAAATGATTTTCGTATAAAAAATGTATCAAAATAAAGTGATTCGGGGGGGGTACTCTCAGAGTATCAGCATGTTGCGGTTTCCCCTCGCCATACTCGTTGTGTTCGTGCATGGCTTCGATGCTGACATTGATGTCGCTCAGCTACATGCCAGTGGTTTAACTGGTGCTGCCGTCTATGACTATGTCAGGCTGTTCTGCTCTGTAGTAATAGCCAGAAGTGCTGTACCCATCTTCTTTATCATATCGGGATACCTCCTCTTTCGGAAGGTTGAGGAGTATAGTAAACAGGTGTATGTCGGGAAACTGAAGAAAAGATGGCACAGTCTCGTAATCCCATACCTCTCATGGAACATGCTCATCGTGCTCTGGACTTTGGCGTTCAAGCTGGGTGGCATACTCCTGCATGGTAAGCCATGGAGCGGATTCGGCGATTATTTCCTTCAGAATGGTTGTCTGCACATGCTTTGGGACAGCAGCGTATGGGATGAGCGGACTACTTGGCTCGGAGTGGAGACCCACAACAGCGGTCCTGTGCTCCTGCCTTTCTGGTATATGAGAGACCTAATCATGATGGTTGTTCTATCGCCCGCCTTTTTCTGGCTTATCAAGAGGTTGCGCTTCTTTTTCATCCTCCTGCTGATGGCAGTTTATGCCTTCGACATCAGGGTGGCGTGGATGAGCGGTACTTTCATGGCAGCGGGATTGTTCTTTGGTTGTGGTGCTTATTTCGCCATCATGAAGCAAGACTTCACCGATGTGCTTGGGAAGTGGAGATATGCGATAGTACCGTTGGCAGTGATTCTGATGGCGATGCAGACTTATACTGGCTCGGCGATAGGCGACAGTGTTTCGAGGATGATTCATCCTTGGTTGGTTATCTTCCAAAGTGCGGCTCTCATCATCGTGGCTTCAGCGATGTGCAGGCATCAAGGCTTGTATCGATGGAACAAGAAGTTGGCTGGTACCTCCTTCTTTATCTACGCACTGCACCCTTTCATCCTTGGTTATGTGATAGCAATTATTAATAAGGTGGCGCCGATGAGTGATGCCTGGTATATACAGACCTTCTGCTATCTTACTGCTCCGTTGGCATGCGTAATGGTATGCGTAGGAGTGTATTGGGGAATGAGAATGTACATGCCAAGTGTGATGAGAGTGCTGATGGGGGAGAGAAATGATGTGAATAAACAAAGAAAAAATCCCAACCCATAAGCTTTTTAGGTCTTACAAGCTGGGATGATTTTGAATACGAATATCTCGAATGACACGAATTTTCCGTGCTTGAACAGATATTTAATTGAACACGAATATCTCGAATGACACGAATATGGACTTTGAACAGATATAATTCGTTCGATTCGTGTAATTCGTGTTCAGACGCTATCACTTGCAGCTCTGCACACAGAAGGAGCTGAGGACGGCAGTGAGGACGGTGATGACGAAGTTGATGACTTTCTGGATTGTTTCCTTTT